>Ga0307470_10000822_pt1 | contig 13257 bp, 12 predicted proteins | sample atmos_gasesAM3C__FD_204565 | JGI IMG/M metagenome (GOLD analysis project Ga0307470, IMG submission 204565) | Hardwood forest soil microbial communities from Morgan-Monroe State Forest, Indiana, United States - atmos_gasesAM3C_05 | ecosystem: Environmental > Terrestrial > Soil > Temperate forest... | reverse complement strand
CCGCCGGCCACCGTGATGCCCACAGCGTGCGCGCTCGAGATGATCCACACCTATTCGCTGATCCACGACGACCTGCCGGCGATGGACGACGACGACTACCGCCGGGGCCGGCTGACGAACCACAAGGTGTTCGGCGACGCGGTCGCGATCCTCGCCGGCGACGCGCTCCTGACGCTCGCCTTCAAGCTCGTCGCCGACAACGCGGCGCTGGTGTCCGACCCGCGGGTGGTCTGCGACGTCGTCGCCGCGATCGCGGAGGCGTCCGGCACCTTCGGCATGGTGGGCGGCCAGGTGGTCGACATCGAGTCGGAAGGCAAGGCGATCACGCCCGAGACGCTCGAGTACATTCACCGCCACAAGACCGCCGCGCTCCTGCGCGGCTCGCTCTGGGTTGGCGCGCGGCTGGGCGGCGCCGACGCGGCGGCGCTCGCCGCCATCGACGACGCCGGGCAAAGCCTGGGTCTGGCGTTTCAGATCGTCGACGATATCCTGGACGTCGAGGGTAGTCTGGAAGCACTGGGCAAGACCGCCGGCAGCGACGCGCGCAAGCAGAAGGCGACCTATCCGGCGCTGCACGGGCTGGAGGTCTCGCGCCGCGAGGCCCGCCGGCTCATCGAGGAGGCCAAGAGCCGCCTCGCCGTGTTCGGCGACCGTGCGACGCCGATCCGCGCCCTTGCCGACTTCGTCGTCGAAAGGAAGAGCTAGCCGTGTCCGCGATCACCGCGCTCTACGCTCGCGAGGTTCTCGATTCGCGCGGTAATCCGACCGTCGAGGCCGAGGTGCAGCTCGAGTCCGGCTCCTGGGGCCGGGCGGCGGTGCCGTCGGGCGCGTCGACGGGCAAGCGCGAGGCTATCGAGCTGCGCGACGGCGACGGCGCGCGCTACCGCGGCAAGGGTGTGCGCCAGGCCGTGCGCAACATCGAGGAGACCATCGCGCCCGAGGTCGAGGGCATGGACGCCTCCGAGCAGGCGGCCGTCGATCAGGCGCTGCTCGAGCTCGACGGTACGCCGAACAAGTCCGCGCTCGGGGCCAACGCGATTCTCGCCGTGTCGCTGGCAGTGGCCCGCGCCGCGGCCGACGACGCCGGGCTTCCGCTCTACGCCTACCTCGGCGGTGTCGGCGCGCGGCTCATGCCGGTGCCGATGCTCAACGTGCTCAACGGCGGCGCCCACGCCGACAACGGTCTCGACTTCCAGGAGTTCATGCTGGTGCCGGCGGGCGCGGACAGCTTCTCGAGCGCGATCCGCATGGGCTCGGAGATCTTCCACACGCTGCGCGAGATCCTGGTCGAGAAGGGCCTGTCGACCGGTGTCGGCGACGAAGGGGGCTTCGCGCCGAACCTGGGAAGCAACAGTGCTGCCCTCGACCTGTTCATGCAGGCGATCGAGAAGGCGGGCTACCGGCCCGGCGAGGACGTGGTGATGGCCCTCGACGTGGCCGCGAGCGAGTTCGCCGAGTCGGGCGGCCGCTACCGGCTCCGGCGCGAGAACCTGGTGCTCTCGAGCGAGGAGATGATCCATCGCTACGAGCAGCTCCTCGACCGCTATCCGATCGTCTCGATCGAGGACGGCCTGGGCGAGGACGACGTGGCCGGCTGGGGCGCCCTCACCCGCAAGCTCGGACGCCGCGTGCAGCTGGTCGGCGACGACGTCTTCGTGACGAACCCCGCCATCATCCAGCAGGCGATCAAGAACGGGCTCGCCAACGCGGTGCTCGTCAAGGTGAACCAGGTCGGTACGCTCACCGAGACGCTCCAGGCCATCGAGCTCGCCAAGCGGGCCGGCTACGGGACGGTCATCTCCCACCGGTCCGGCGAGACCGAGGACACGTTCGTCGCCGACCTCGCGGTGGCCGTGAACGCCGGCCAGATCAAGACCGGCTCGGTCGCCCGCGGCGAGCGGACCGCGAAGTACAACCAGCTCCTGCGCATCGAGGAGGAGCTCGGGAACGCCGCCTCGTGGCCGGGGCGCTCCCTCTACACGCGCGTCGCCCGGTGAGAGCCCGCCGGCCCGCGGAGGAAGTGCGCGCTGCAGGCCGTCGCGGGGCTGGGGCCCCGTCGGCCGAGGCGCGCCTACAGATTGAGGGGTTGAGCCCGCGCCGCCTCGGCATCGTCGCCATGATCGTGCTGGCGGTGGTGCTCGCGGTCTTCGGCGTGAAGGAGTCGGTGCGCGCCTGGCAGATGCGGCATGACATGAGAGCGGTCGAGCGCGAGCTGACGACGCTGCGCGGGCAGCAGGCCGACCTCGCCAAGACGGTCGATCGGCTGCGCAACGATCCGCTCTACATCGAGAAGCTCGCGCGCGAAGAGATGGGCATGGTCCGCGAAGGCGAGACGGTCCTGAAATTTCCGTCGCAGGGCGCCGCCGGCCCGCAGGGCGCCGCCGGCCCGCGCTGAACCGGTCGTGGACGCGTTCTGGACCTGGCTCTGGGGTACCGGCTGGTTCTGGTTCGCGCTCTTCTGGGTCGCGCTCTTCGTCAACGGCCGCGCCGCCTTCAAGCTCCTGCTCGACTGGAAGGGCATGCTCACCACGTGCCGCTTCGTCGAGGAGGCGTACGCCGCCCGCGCGGCGCTGCCCGACGAGGCCGCGCTCGAGAAGGATCCGGCCGCGCCCCTGTTCGTGCACCTGGTGCCGGCGTGGCAGGAGCCCGACATCGCCGCGACCCTGCGCGCGCTGCTCGACTCGCGCTATCCGCACGCCAAGCTGCACATCGTGGTGGCCACGCGCGAGGCGGAAGAGCGGGCGCCGCACCCGACGATGGAGGCGTCGACCGCCGAGATCGTCCGCCGCTTCCGCGAGGGGCTCCCGCCCTGGCAGCAGAAGATGCTCTCGGTCGTTTCGATGCCGGGCGAGGGGCGAAAGGCCCACCAGCTCAACTGGGCTCTCCGGCCCGAGGTGCTCAAGCCCCTGCTCGACCTTCGGTACGATCCGGCGCGCGTCTGGATCGGTCTCAGCGACGCCGACTCGATCCCCGATCCGGACGTCTACCGCTGGATCGCCGCCGATCTCGCGCGCCACCGCGGACGCCTCGCCTATCAGGGCGTGACGCTCTCGCTCGCCAACTTCGACCGGCTCGACGTCCGGGGCCGTGTGTGCGCCGTGCAGCAGTCATCGATCTTCATCCGCGTCTCGATCGCGCGGCTGATCAACGAGCGCCGCCGTCTCGACCTCTACGCGCGATTCGAGGCCCGGGCGCCGCACGCGGCCCGCCGGCTCCGGCCCCTCTTCGATTTTTGCTTCCGCCGCTCGCAGATCTGCCTCGGCCACAACCAGTTCGTGCGCCTGGACACGCTGCAGAACGTGGGTGGCTTTCCGACCGCGGGCGCCACGGAAGATTCGACCCTCGGCTACGCGCTGGGCGCTCGCGGCGTCTTGATGACCGCCATGCCGATGCTCGAGATGGTGGACATGCCCGAGACGACCGCCGGCATGATTCGCCAGAACGCCCGCTGGTACAAGGGCGTGCTCGACGACGTCGCGTACCTGCGCAGCGCCTGGCGTGCCCGGCCGACCGCGTACAACCTGGCCCAGCTCACGCGACACGTCGGTAACAAGGTGATCGAGTGGCCCGTCGCCGCCGTGGTCTACCCGGTGCTGGGCTTCCTCGGCTGGCACCTGGCTTATCGCTTCTCGTATCACCCCGTGTGGTTCGCGCTGGGTGTGACGTTCCCGACCATCTCGCTCGCGCTCACCGTGTGGGTCGGCGGCATCGTGACGCAGGAGCTGATCGAGAGTCTCACGCCGCATTTCCCGCGCCCGGTGAACGTCGCCCGCACGACCCTGAAGGCGAAGTTCTGGGGCATCTTCCGCTGCCAGACCTACTGGCTCCTGGCGACGCGCGGCGCCTGGCGCGTGCTGTGGGCGCTTGCCCGCACCGGGCGCTTCGAGGCGGCGAAGACCGACCGAGTCTCGCGGCTCTCCTGACCGCCTGCCGCGGGTGCAGGAACCCACGGCGGCTTCAGGATGTTAGGATGCCGCTCCCTCGCGCGCAGAGGGGAGTGGAATCCTTGGGCACAAGCAAAGTCCTGGCGGTCCTGATCCTGGCGGCAACGGCCATCGTCGCGCGACCCCTGCTCGCCGGCGACCCCGAATCGCTGCTCGCGGCAGCCGCCGCCGGCAATGTCGACCTCGTCAGGACGATCCTGGATCGAGGCGTTTCGCCGGACACGCGCGATCAGGCCGGCAACACCGCGCTCATGGTGGCCGCCTTCCGCGGCCGTCTCGAAGTCGTGCGTCTGCTCCTCGAGCGTGACGCCGACGTGACCGCCGTGAATGCGGCCGGCCAGACCGCCGTGTCGCTCGCGCGCGACGCTCAGTTTCGGGCCATCGAGGCTCTGTTGCTCGGCGCGGTGCCCCCGGGACAGCCGACGTCGTCCCGCCAGCCATCGGTCGCCGCCGGATTTGGCGGGTCGATGCGAGTCCAGACGCTTCAGCTCCAGGCGGTGCCGACCGATCCGGTGGTTGCCAACCACCACCTCGCGCCCGTCCTGGACGGCCTGGCAAGCCCTCTGTACCTGACCAACGCGCGCGATGCCAGCGGCCGGCTCTTCGTCGTCGAGCAAGGCGGCCGGATCCTGGTCGTCCGTCCATCAGTGGGGATTCCGACGGTCTTCCTCAACATCACGTCGCGGGTGCTCTCGGGGGGCGAGCGCGGCCTGCTCGGCCTGGCGTTTCATCCCGGCTATGCGACCAATCGCCGCTTCTTCGTGCACTACACGCGACAGCCCGACGGCGCCATCGTGATCGCCGAGTATCAGGCCTCGCTCGGGAATCCCGACGTGGCCGACACCGCTGAGATCGTGTTGCTGGTCGTCGACCACCCGCTGGGCAACCACAACGGCGGCATGATCGCGTTCGGCCCGGACGGCTTCCTCTACATCGGACTGGGCGACGGCGGCGGCGCCAACGATCCGGACAACCGCGCGCAGAACGTCGCCGATCTCCTCGGCAAGATCTTGAGGATCGACGTGGACACGCCGAATCCGCCCGCCCAGTATTCCTCGCCGGCCGACAATCCCTTCTTCGGCGCCACGGCCGGCCGCGACGAGATCTTCGCCGTGGGCATGCGCAATCCCTTCCGCTTCTCGTTCGATCGCGACACCGGCGAGCTGGTCGTCGGCGACGTGGGACAGGGCCAGGTGGAAGAGGTCGACATCGTCACGCTCGGCGGAAACTACGGCTGGCGCGTCTTCGAGGGCACGAGCTGCACGGGCATCGACCCGCTGCTGTGTGGAGCGCCCGGCTTCATCGGTCCCATCTTCGAGTACACCCACGCCGGCGGGCGCTGCTCGATTACCGGGGGCTACGTCTATCGCGGAACGCGCGGGACGCTCCCGCTGGGCACGTACGTGTTCGGAGATTTCTGCACCGGGGAGCTCTTCGCTCTGCGGGCGGCGGCGAGCGGCGCGCCGGTGACGCGATTGCTCGACACCGAGCTCAGCATCTCGTCGTTCGGTGAGGACGAAGAAGGTGAGATCTACGTGGTCGCGCTCGGCGGCAGCGTCTTTCGGATCGTCCCCGGCGTGGAGGAAGAGAAGAAGGACGACAACAAGGACGACAACAAGAAGTGCTTCATCGCGACGGCGGCGTTCGGCTCGCCGCTGGCCGCCGAGGTGCAAACTCTCCGGCGCTTCCGCGATCGCTACCTCATGACCAGCGCTCCGGGTCGCGCGCTCGTCGCCGTCTACTACCGGGGGAGCCCGCCGGCGGCCGAGCTGATCCGAGCGAATCCCGCGCTGGGCGCGCTGACGCGGCTCGCGCTCGGTCCCGCGATCTGGGGCGCACGGCTCGCCGAGAGCTCGCCCGCGTCGATGCTGATGCTGCTCGTCACGGTCGTCGCCGGCGGCGGCCTGCTGGGCTATGGCGCCGCGCGGCGCCAACGTACACGGCGCGCCGCAGCTTGACTTCCCCCACGCCAGAGGCGTAGTCGTCCAGCTATCCGCCGCCAGACCCGGGCTCGCGGCGAGAGGACCAGGCGTGGCGGAGTCCCGGGCTCCTCGCAGAGGGAGGCAGGCGATGCCCCACTATCTCAGCGACGCGGAACTCAAGCGCACCGCACCCGCCGAGGTCGCGGCCTTTCGAGGCCCGATCCCCACGCAGATCGTCTCGAACGGAGAGTACAACCCGCTGCCGCAGACGCGCGAGCAGCGCCGCGTCGAGGCGCGGGTGGAAGAGCTCGCGGCCGATCTCGCGCCCCGGCACGGACTGAGCCGGCGCAAGTTCCTGGCTTCGAGCGCCGGGATGGCCGCCGCCTTCCTCGCCATGAACGACGTGTTCGGGCCGGTGTTCGAGGTGAGCCGCGCCGAGGCGGCCTCGCCGGGCGTCGCCGACCTGCGCGCGCAGGCGCTATCGGGCCAGTTCATCGTCGATGCGCAGACGCACTTCGTGCGCGACGACTTCAAGCAGGAGGGGCTGCTCGATCTGGCCAAGTACGCCAAGGCGAACTGGAATCCGAAGCTCTGGGGCGAGAACAACCTGGCGCGCTACAAGTTCGAAAACTACGTGAAGGAGATCTTCGTCGACAGCGACACCAAGGTGGCGCTCCTCTCGGGCGCGCCGTTCGACGACCCGAGCTGGGATCTCTTGACCAACGACCAGATCGTCGCTGCCCGTACGTCGATCAACAAATTCGCCGGATCGCGCCGGCTCCTGGCCCATTCGGTTTTCACGCCGAAGAAGCAGGGATGGCTCGACGAGGTGGACCGCGCGGTTGCGACGCTCAAGCCCGACAGCTGGAAGGGCTACACGATCGGCGATCCGCTCTTTCCGTCAAAGCTCGAATCGTACTGGTGGCTCGACGACGAGAAGGTCGTGTACCCCTTCTACGAGAAGGCCGTGAAGGCCGGCATCACGACCGTCTGCGTCCACAAGGGGCTCTTGCCCGCCGACTACGAGACCACGTGGCCGAAGGTGTGGGAGTACGCGACCGTCCGCGACCTCGGCAAGGCGGCCAAGGACTGGCCGAAGATCAACTTCATCATGTATCACGGCGCCCTCCGGAACTTCCTGGAGAAGCCCGACGCGGCCCTGGCGGAGTTCGAGCAGACCGGGCGCATCAAGTGGGCGACCGATCTGGCGGAGATCCCGGCCAAGCAGGGCGTGAAGAACGTCTACGGCGAGATCGGCACCGCGTTCGCCACCTGCGCTGTCGCCAGCCCGCGCTTCGCGGCGGCGTTCATCGGCACGCTCGTCAAGGGCCTGGGCCACGATCACGTCATCTGGGGTACCGATTCCCTCTGGTACGGCTCGCCCCAGTGGCAGATCGAGGCGATGCGGCGGCTCGAGATCCCAGAGGACATGCAGAAGAAGCACGGCTTCAAGCCCCTGGGCCCGGCCGAGAGCCCGGTGAAGCGCGCCATCTTCGGCGGCAACACCGCGCGCCTCTACGGCCTCAAGCCCAAGCTGGCCCAGCGCGACCTCACGATCGACAAGATCGCCGCGATGAAGGCGGAATATCTCGCCGCCGGCGGCCAGCGGACCAACGCGCGCTACGGCTACATCGCCCGGTCGCGGGCGTGAGGCGGTCGGCGGGTTGACAGGCTGGCAGGCGTCGGGTACGCTTCGTCAGTCACCGCGGGGTGGAGCAGCCCGGTAGCTCGTTGGGCTCATAACCCAAAGGTCGCTGGTTCAAATCCAGCCCCCGCAACCATGGACAACCCCCCGAGATCACTAAGGTCTCGGGGGGTTTGTTCTTCTACCGTGAGAGGCGATCATCCGGCACCCATCCGGCGAAAACGCTCGGCCACGCCTCCGAGCGCCTTGGAACCGTGATCTTAGCGATGATCAAGACTCGCTGCGGCTTCTGTGAATCGGCTATCGGAAAAATCACCAATGAGCACATCTATGGCGAGTGGGTCGGCGCTCTATTCGGCGCGGCGCGTGGGAGATTGCAGGTGCATCACACGCTGACTCGGGAAGGTGATTTCGCCCGCGCATGGAATGCTTATCGTCTCGATCAGCAGGTTCGCATGGCGTGTCGTGCGTGCAACAACGGATGGATGAATGATCTGGAAACGAAGGTCCGCCCGATCATTACGCCCATGATTGTCCCTATGGTCGTGGGACAGCAAAGAGCCACCCTTGATCTCCCATCACGACTTCTCGTCGCGACATGGGCAGTCAAAACCGCCATGGTCGGCGAGTTTCTCGCCCAACCTCATCAGAGATATTTCATGCAAGACGAACGTCGCGCGGTGATGGGGGGCGAGGTTTTCCGCGTCCCGGGTGCCCGCGTCTGGATTGGCTGCTTTGCTAACACGAATGAAGGGGCCAAAGGCATAATGGGCGGCCTAACGCACGAGGATCGTGTTGTTGCCGGGCACGTCACCGTTTTTGCGCTTGGACAGTTCGTGGTTCAGGTGTTTGTAGAACGCCGAACGGCTGGGTATCATGGCCCGCTCGCTGTCGGTCCCGGACCCTGGGAGCGACTACTCATCGAAATCTGGCCGCCCGATATGAGATCTGTAAACAAAGAGGATTTAACGGTCTGGCCTCCGCCACTTGCCTTTGCTGACGACGATGCCCTTGGCGCGCTGTTTGACCGCTTCTTCACTTTCGGCACGCGGCCCTTACCGCGCTAACGACGTCTCATAGCGCGGACAGGTCCCAAGGCGCGGCGGCCACCAATGCCGCTACTCTTGGTCAAGGGCGAAAAACAATGGAATTGCTCTCCATAAGATGAGCCGTCAGGAAGATGAGCCGTCAGGCGCTTCGTCCTTTTCGCTACTTGCGCATCCCACCTCAGGACCGCGAGGGTTGGCGAGTTGCCCCGAGTGAGACGCCGGATCCGCCGCGCTCGAGCTGAGACTAGCGGCTCGGATGGGGTTCTCAGCGGCGCTAGCTGTCGCCGGCCGTAAGGCGTCTCAGAAATCCTGCTTGTCCCCATCCGAACGTCTCACACACAACTGCTGTGGCTGTAACAACCCTGGCTAAAGTTCACAAATCGCGCTAACTACCTTCAAAAACATACAATTCGGCTGTTCTCAGCGCGCCTTGTCCGTTCAACGACGCCCGTTACGCCAGGTCGGCTTACGGACCGATATCTGAGCGACTACCCCAATCTATATGCGGACATTTCCGCCGGCTCCGGGCTCAACGCCCTGACGCGCGACAAAGGGCATGCCCGCTGGTTTCTTGAGAAGCACCAGGACAAGATCGTGTTTGGCAGCGATTGCCCCGACAAGGAGGCCCGGGGAGCCCCATGCGACGGGGCCAACATCCTCGCGGCTTTGCGACGGCTGTGCCCGACGAAAGCCGCTGAACGCAAGATCCTTTTCGAGAACGCAAAACGTCTGCTCCGCATCGAGATGGACTGATATTCCTGGCACAATCCATCCGAGCCGCGCCCAGGATTATCGGCACGACTGTGACGATCTGAAGGGCGCCGTGCCTATCTCCTTTAATTGAGCGCATGAGTGCGCTGCGCGGCTCAGTCCTCAGTCCGACTGAGAATGCCGGCAGCAAAGGCGTCCGCCACGGCCCTGTAAGCGGTCGCGCGGGAGCACCCGGTTTCCCGGCGAATCGGATCGACGATCACCGGGACCGAGAGCCCATCGGGGGGACACGCGCGCGCGATCCGCCTCGTTTCAGCCGGCGTGGGCCGCCTCAGTAGGCGACGACCTGAATCGGCTGCGCTGTTCTGCCTCTCGTGCAACTCCAGGTCTTCTGTGCCGAACGCTGAACCTGTCTCATCCATCGCTTGCTCCCGAATCCACGTGCTCGGCGGCCCGTGCACGTTCCGTCGTTGATCTCAACGCGGCCCGTTGGGGCCGAACCCTGTTCCCAGCCTGTTCTCAGATGGACGCGATGAGGTCCCGATGTCCTATTTCGACTGTTCTCAGTCGGGACCAACGCGACCTGTTCCGACCTGCACCCTGATCGGGATCAGCGGCTTGCCGGGGCGCCGGAGCACATCGACGAGGTCGTCGACCACGCCAGGCGGTTCCTCAAGGCGCACCAGCCCGCTCTGGCTCGGTAGCCGTCCGGCACACCGACGGCGAGCGGGCGCTGATTGCCAGCCCGCCGTCGGACATTTTCAAGAGTCCTCGGGCAGAACACCCGAGCGACCGCGCGACCCGCTGTGTCCTTTTCGCCTGTTCATGCGGCTTTCCGGATTTGGCATTATTGTTGCTCGTCCCACACAACGTGGACGGTGCAACCGGCCGCAGAGGGAGGACAGGACGATGAACAGGACCGGACGGACGATCGTTCTCGGCGCTCTCGTCATGCTGGTGCTGGGTGCGGACTGGGCCCTCGAGAGGGCGTTCAGCAGCTATCATCTGGACGGCGCCGGGGTCAGCGAACCCGCGCCGCCGAGCGACTCGGTAGCCTGGCCTCTCGGCTGCGAGCCTTCGGACATGCCGGCCTGACGGTCGGGCAAGCAAAGGGGGTTAGCGGCGTTGGCGCTCGCTAACCCCCTCGTCGTCGATGGCAACGGCGACGCTAGATGACTTCCTTGGCTTTGAGGTCCTCGAGCTCACGCCCGCTCAGGCCCAGCCACTCGGTGTAGATAGCGGCGTTGTGCTCGCCGAGCAGCGGCGAGCGGTGGACCGCGACGTGCGAGTCTGACATCTCCTTTGGGCCACCGTCCGAACGTGGTTCGGCTAGTCGCTGCGACGTGGACTTGCGCGTGGGACCGCGGAGAAGGATTTGTGACGCCCGACCAGCGTGGCCGGCTGCCTGCGAGCAGCTCTCCTCGAGTCAGAGGATCCGGCGCGATGTCCCGAGTTCCCCGTTCAACCTCGCGCACAGCTCTAGGGCCTTGAGGACCTTCTGGGAATTGGTCAACACTGCCTGCATCGTCTTGATCGCGGCGCGCTGACTACTCTCGCCGAGTGCCCCGGCGAGTGCAGTTAGGATCGCGTGCTGATCGCGCTCAGAAAATCTTGGGGCCCTCGGCCGGCCCCTCGGATTGCCGGATTCACCCGGTTTCCAGGGCCGTAGATTTCTGAGACTCGCTGCCTTGGGCATCGACTCCCAGGATACGTCAGGATCACTGTTCCATCACTGCTCGAGAACTCCCGAGCCAGTGCCGACCCCCGTCGCGTGCTTACGCTTCTACGCAAAGTTTTTCATAAAACGGTCAGAGAAGGTTTCATGCAACGGGCGTCTCGTTTTCGTAAGTCCTGGAAGATGCAGAGCCGTTCTACCGAACCGATCTTGGCAGCATTCTTGCGGCCGCCGCAGACGAAATCCAGGAGACCTATCGGCGCCAAAAGCGCGGCGTGGCGATGAACGCTGAAAGGGATCGCGGGATGAGTGAGTGGCACATCGTTCGACCGTCGCCCGTGCATCCGTGGACTGTCGCGATATACGAGAACGACCGTCTCATTGCCGAGGTGTCCGACGACGTGGCGACCCAGATCGAAAGGCTCAAGCGCGAACACGCCGAGGCCCAAGTCAACGGCAGCGCAAGCGGTGCAGTGGCCGCGTTCTGGAAGGCTCGGTATGACGCCCTCGTGGCCGAGCGGGCCCAGACCCAGAAGGCGATCCGAACGATCGTGGAGAACCACGCCGCCGCGATCGCCCAAGCGAGGAGTAACCTAGATGCCGCGCCGTTCCCCGATGCCGCGCCGTTCCCCCGTCGTCTCGTTCATTGGCCTAGACGGTGGCTGGACGGCCTGCGACGCATTGCCGTCGTGGCAAGAGACTAAGTGGTGGTGCTTGATGCGTGGGCGTCCAGCCCTGCGCTCGTTTACCCCGCGTTTCAAATGAGCGGCCTCTAACGGCATACGTTCCAATTCGGCCCCGCACAGACCGATGCGTTGTTCTGAGGAGTCGGTAGTACCGAAGCACTCTGCTGGTTTTGCACGACCGGCCGAGAAGCGCACCCACTGTGGGAGGCGCCACGACAGTTAGCGCGAATGACTAGGCGACGCGCCTCTCGTGATCCCAGATCTGGAAACATCGGACGTGGAACTTGAAGGGCCTCCTACCGAGATCCAGCGTGAGCCCTTCCATCAGCATCTGGTCCGTCGCGAGGACCAGGTCGCAGGCGTCGTACGAATTCACCGTCGCTTGGACTGCTCCAAAGTAGGATCGGCAGACGAGCGTGCGAGGCGGCACGGTCGGCCCCGGGCGTTGGCGTTCCAGTCGGGATAACATACGCGGCGGCGGCTCGGAGGACTGACCAGCGCGGCCCATCGGAACCTACACCCTCTCCGAGGATCGCGACGGAGACCACTTGCCGTGCTACACAGACCCGGCGTGCTGCGTCACGCGGACTATCTAGTTCCGTATATTTCTAGTTACGATCAACAAAGGGGACTGCCGATGGCACGCAAAGGTCGACCTGCCCGACATCGGCGAAGTCATGCGCGGGATTCTTCAGCGGGTGCCTCGAGACCAGCAGCTTATCCTCCTGGCCCAACGCGAGCGCGTATCAGCAGCGCGGTATAGGGGATGGGCGAGTGAGATCCCCGACTCGGATCGGCGATCTGCGATTCTTGCCTGCGCCGATCGGGAGGACGACATTGCTCGACGAGTCGAGGCGCTCTACCGCGGCGTCCATTCAAGACGAGATCCTTGCCAAGAATCCGGATCTGGCCAGCATTACTGGGTCGCTCTTCTCGGCGTATTCGCTCGATCGACAATTCATTCTGCAAGCCAGGGGTGAGCGGTACGGCGCCGCCACATGGCGGTCGTTCGCCCAGGATGAACAGAATCCTGAAGCGCGCAAGGTGTTCCTCGATTGCGCTGTCCTCGAGGAGGAGGAGAGCGCTGCGTTTCTAGAGTCAATTTCGGGTGGGCAGGCGTAAGCTCTTCGGCGGGTTGCGTAACAGCAGGTGAGTTGGCGCGTCAGCCGGGCTATCCTGGGCCGATGTGAGCGACCGCAAATTCACTTGGAGCTGCGGAACCTGTCCCGCCGTTCTCGCTGCGCCCGACTTGGAAGCGCTCCGCGCTGCCGTGCTCGACCACATCCGAAGTGCCTGTCGGCGGGGCGTGACCGAGCGGCGTTGCGGACACTGCGGCGGGACGATGACTGAGGATACGGCATCGGTGAACCAACATACGAACTACTTCGACGACGCCGACCCGTCAATCGGCCCCCGCTGCGGTTATATGCGCCCGATGGAGAGGCTGGTTCTCTAACCCGCTTCTCCCCGCCCTACCGCGCGCGGAGTTTCCCGGCTAGTGCTCCCGGTCGTTCACGCACAAGGGACTCCGGGACCCGCGTGGACCGAAAAAGCCGGCCACGCTGGTCGGGCGTCACAAATCCTTCTCCGCGGTCCCACGCGCAAGTCCACGTCGCAGCGACTAG
>Ga0307470_10000821_pt1 | contig 13260 bp, 12 predicted proteins | sample atmos_gasesAM3C__FD_204565 | JGI IMG/M metagenome (GOLD analysis project Ga0307470, IMG submission 204565) | Hardwood forest soil microbial communities from Morgan-Monroe State Forest, Indiana, United States - atmos_gasesAM3C_05 | ecosystem: Environmental > Terrestrial > Soil > Temperate forest... | reverse complement strand
GCGGCACGCGGCAACGATATCCTGCGCCTCATCGGCGGATTCGACGCGGGGCGCGATGATCCCCAGCACACCGCCGTCCAGCAGCCGGCCGATGACGCCGTACTCGCGCTCGGGTATGCGTGCAAAGGGCGCGAGGCCGAGGTCCACGGCGGCCGCGCAAATCAGTGCCGCGGTGTCGACGGGCATGGTGCTGTGCTCGAGATCGACCCAGATCGCGTGGTGCCCGGAGCTTCGCGCGACGCGGGCGATGTCGGCCGTCCGTGAGCTTCGGACTCCGAGTGCCGCAACCGGTATACCTTGAGTGAGACGCTCCACCGCGGCTCTGGCCACGAGCCATGGGGCCTTGTCATCCTGCATACAGTCTCCAGCTCGGTGTCGCCGCCATTGTTCTCGCGATGTCGCGGCGGTCCTTCAGGGCCAATCCTAGGCAGCGCCCGTTATATTCGCCAATACAAAATAGCAATCACTTTCGATACTATATAGATATCATGGAGATTCGCCGCCTACGTTATTTTGTCGCAGTCGCCGAGGAATTGAGCTTTACGCGCGCCGCCGAGCGGCTGCACATCGCGCAGCCGCCGCTCAGCATTCAGATCCGGGCGCTGGAACAGGAAGTCGGCGCCCGGCTGTTCGACCGAGACCAGCGGCACGTATTTCTGACGCAGGCGGGGAAGCATCTGCTCGGCCGCGCCCGCGATATTCTCGCCTCCGTGGAGGCCGCAAAGGCGGAAGTGCGGTGTGCCGCGCTCGGCGAGGTGGGTTCGCTCCATCTCGGCTACGCATCGTCCGCGATGTTCACCTCGTCGCTGACATGGGCGATCAAGCAGTTTCAAAGCGGATTTCCGCATGTTCTTCTGACGCTTCACGAAATGACGTCCCTCGATCAGCTCAACGCTCTGCACTATCGAACGCTCGACGCCGGCATCCTTCGCAAGTCGGACGTGCCTGCGCCGTCGGGAATACTGATCGAAGAATGGTATCGGGCGCCTCTGGTAGCGGCGATGGCGAATGATCATCCGCTCGCCAAGAAACGTGCGATCAGAATCAGCGATCTGCGCGACCAGCCCCTCATCATGTATCCGCGCGAGTCCGGCATCGGCCTTTATTGGCAGGTACTGCGTCTCTGTGCGATCGCGGGATTTCGGCCGCAGATAGCCCGTGAGGTTCAAGAGCTCACGACCATCGTCGGTCTCGTCGATGCGGGCGAGGGAATCGCCATCGTTCCGGCGGACACGAGAAGCATTCACTTGGACGGCGTCGCCTACGTGCCTCTGCGCGACAAAGAGGCGTTCTCCACCCTGTATCTTGCTTTTCGCGAGCGTGATCGAAACGCGCATCTGCGCGGTCTATTGTCCAAGCTCCGCGAGAGACCGGCCGTGCCGGGCTTCAATCCGGTCTAGGAGCCTGATAGTCAGACAGGCTCCTAGGCCCTCGAGGGATCGAAACGCTTGTCGAGGCCGAGCCAACATTGCGTGTAGTCCTGCTGCAAGGACGGCTTGCCGTGCAGCGCGGAACGGGTTGGCCTGAGCACGAAGCGGCTTTCGAACATGAAGGCCATCGTGTCGGTGATGTGTTGGGGCCGAGTGGTGTCTGCGGCCAGCGCCTTGTCGAAGGTCGCCGCATCGGGTCCATGTCCGCTCATACTATTGTGGAGCGAGGCTCCGCCGGGCACGAATCCCGCGCTCTTGGCGTCGTAGACGCCGTGAATCAGGCCCATGTATTCGCTCGCTACATTGCGATGGAACCAGGGCGGCCGAAACGTATTTTGCATCGCCAGCCAGCGGGGCGGGAAAACCACGAAATCGAGGTTGCTGGTGCCCACGGTGTCGCTGGGCGAATTCAGCACCAGGAATATGGACGGGTCCGGATGATCGTAGGAGATCGATCCAATGGCATTGAATCGGCGCAAATCGTATTTATAAGGGACATTGTTGCCGTGCCACGCCACCACATCGAGCGGCGAATGGTCCATCCGCGCAGCCCATAGGCGGCCGAGGAACTTGGCGATCAGCACGCAGTCGCCGGGCCGATCTTCGTAATAGGCGTGCGGCGTCAGAAAATCACGCGGGTTCGCGAGCCCATTCGATCCAATGGGGCCGAGATTCGGCAACTCGAGCGGCGCGCCGAAATTTTCGCAGACATAACCGCGCGCACCGCTCGCAGGCGCATCGACCCGGAACCGGAGGCCACGAGGGATGACGGCTATTTCCTGCGGCTCGACTCGCATGCGCCCGAGCTCGGTGTCGAGGATCAAAGCGCCGTGCTGCGGCACTATCAGGAGCTCGCCATCGGCGCTGTAGAAAAACCGATGCCCCATCGATCGATTGGCGACATACATGCAGATGCCGCAGCCGGTATGCGTTTCCGGCGAACCGTTTCCTGCGATCGGCAGCAAACCCTCGACGAAATCGGTGGGAACGTTCGGCAGGGGCGGAGGATCCCAGCGCAGCTGATTGGGAGAGAGAGGCTCCGGGTCGGCCTGGTCGGCAAATGGATCACGGTCGAGCGCCTGGAACGGCGCGTGCGTCACCGCCGGACGAATTCGATAGAGCCAGGATCGGCGATTGGCGTGCCGAGGCGCCGTGAATGCCGTTCCCGAGAACTGCTCCGCGTAGAGGTCATAGGGACAGCGCTGCGGTGAATTTTGCGCGGGCGGCAGAGCGCCGGGCAGCGCTTCCGTCGCGAACTCGTTGCCAAAGCCCGATTGGTAGCTGAACATGGCGCGCCTCAAGCCTTCGGCGGAACCTTTAGAGACCCTCGGCGTATCTGGTCGCGCTCCATGCTGACGAATAGCGCGCGGAAATTGCCTTGACCGAAGCCGTCGTCTCCCTTGCGCTCGATGATTTCAAAAAAAATGGGCCCGATCAGCGTTTGAGTGAAGATCTGCGCCAGGTATCGGCCATTGGCGCCGTCGAGCAAGATGCCCCGCTTCTGCAGATCGGCGACGGATTGTCCATGACCCGGCAGCCGCTCTTCCAGCATGTCGTAGTAACTATCCGGCGGCGCCGTCATGAACTTGAGCCCGCGCGCGTGAAGTTCATCCCAAGTCCGGAAGATGTCGTCGGTGCGCAGCGCCACGTGCTGAATGCCCTCGCCGTGATATTGCTGGATGAACTCCTGGATCTGATCCATCTGGCCGCTGCCATGCTCGAATTTCGACTCGTTGATGGGAATGCGGATCTTCCCGCAGGGAGCGCACAGCGCCCGGCTCGTGAGACCCGTGTATTCGCCGGAGATGTCGAAATATTGCTGCTCCCGGAAATTGAATATCCGGTGGTAAAAATCGTAGAAGTAGTCCATCCGTCCCTTGGCGACGTTATGGGTGAGGTGATCGATCTCGACCAGGCCGGCGCCCTGAGGCGAGCGCGGAGTTCCGGGCTCCGCGATGAAATCGACGTCGTAGATGGTCGGGTTGCTATAACGGTCGACGAGATAAATCAGACTTCCGCCGATCCCTTCGATCGCCGGTATGTTGAGTTCCATCGGACCGATCGAGCCCTTGACTTCCTTGGCTCCGGCCTCGACCGCCTTGCGCAAGGCAAAGGCCGCGTCCTTGACGCGAAATGCCATGGCACAGGCGCTCGGCCCATGGTCGCGTGCGAATTGTTGGGCAAGACTGTTGGGCTCGGCGTTGACGATGAAGTTGATATCGCCTTGGCCGTATAGAGACACGTCTTTGGATCGATGCCGCGCCACGCGGCTGAAACCCATGGATTCGAACAGCCGGCCGAGTTCGGCCGTGTCCGGGGCCGTGTACTCGACGAACTCGAAACCGTCGGTTGCGAGGGGGTTTGAGAGTTCGCTCATAGGTTCGGCGGCGTGCATAAATGAGGTCCCGGAACGGTGCGGATCTGCCCGCTCAGCCTGCGCTCCCTACTCTATCAAAAAAAGCGTATTATTTAGAACATCTTTATCAACTATTTAGATGGTCCATGCGGGTCGATCTCAATGCCATCCAAGTGCTGGAAGTAGTGATCCGCGAAGGGAGCCTCGCGGCCGCTGCCAAGAAACTGCATCGCGTTCAATCAGCGGTCAGCTATCAGCTGCGAAAGCTCGAGCGGCAGCTCGGCCTCGAGCTGCTCGACCGCGACGGGTACCGCGTCCGGCTGACGGCGGCCGGAGAGGCTGTATTGGCCGAAGGCAAGAGAGTACTCGCGCATGCGATGTCGCTCGAGACACTGGCGCATCAGCTCTCCGAAGGATGGGAGGCGCGCCTGACGGTCATCGTCGACGGCATACTGCCGCTCGAATCGGCGCTCACCGCATTGAAAACGCTGGCCGAAGAGCGCATCCCGACTCGTATTCAGTTAAAAGTGGAATTTCTCAAGGGCGTGCAATACCGCTTCGAACGTGACGACGCGGATCTGATGCTCGTCAAGGATTACGAGCCGCGTCCACAGTTGCTGTCGGAAACGCTTCCCGAGATATTGTGTGTACTGTGCGTGGCTGCGTCCCACCCACTGGCCGGCAAACCCTCGGTCACCCTCGATCAGCTGCATGAACACGTGGAGTTGACGGTGCAGGACTCCAGCGATCAGGGCGACGATCGGCACATGTTCGGCGGCGAACGCGTGTTTTATCTGTCGGACTTTTCCGCCAAGAAAAGAGCTCTCGCCATGGGGGTCGGTTTTGGCTGGATGCCCACATATCTCGTGGAAGGCGAACTGCGCGCCGGAGAATTGCGCGAGGTGCAATACTCCGGCGGTTCGCGCTATCGATTCAATCCAATGCTCGTTCATCGCGCAGACCGCCCGCTCGGACGCACCGGCCAGCATCTGGTGAGCTTGTTGCGCCGGTACTCGCTCGCGAACGCCAAACCCACGCGCCGGGAGGTCGCGTCCCAACGCATCCGTTGAAGCGGAGGATCAGAGCGAAATGCGAGTTAGACCGGCTTCGTCGTTTGTCGAAGTAGACCGCAAGAACATCCCAGCTTGAGCAAGCGTGATCAAGACGGATTGGGCGGCGTCGCCTAATGTCTTCACATTCCAAAAGACCGACCGACGGGAGACATGGAACGACCGACCACGTCACGAACGAACCAAGGCTTTGACGTGATGGGGGATGATGTCTTCGAGCAGACAGTGGCAGGGTGGCTTATGCACGTTCTCATTTCGATCCTGTTGATTCTAGGCCTTATGTTCGTATTGCTCTCGGGACTGATGAGCGTTCTGCGGGACTTGGTGGCGAGGAACATCTATCAACCGCCGTCGGAATTCGACGCGGAGGGTGAGTCGCACCAAGAGCTCGCGCGTGTCAGGAATTCAGACGCTGCAATGCCGATCTCGCAGATGCCTGAACGCTGATTGGGTGGCCCACGGGGATGGAGCGCTCGCCACGGCGCTATAATCTAGCCTTGCTGCAGGAGCCGGCGCCGGCGACTGCCCAAGACCGCTGTGCGGAGCCCGCGAATTGAGCGCGGCATACGCCACCATCAGGAGGAAAACCCGTGAACAACACACGCATCGAAACCGACAGCCTGGGTGATGTAGCGGTACCGTCCGACAAGCTCTGGGGAGCGCAGACTCAGCGCTCGCTCGAGCATTTCAGCATCGGCCGAGACTTGATGCCCCGCGAAATGATCACGGCCTATGCCATCCTCAAAAAAGCCGCGGCCAACGCCAATCGCAGCGGCGGTCGGCTGAAGACCCCGGCGCACCGCCTGATCGTCGAAGTCTGCGATGAGATCCTGGCGGGTCAGCATCACGACATGTTTCCTCTGCATGTCTGGATGACCGGCAGCGGTACCCAGTTCAACATGAATGTGAACGAGGTCATTTCCAACCGCTGTTGCCAGCTCGCCGGCACACCGCTCGGCAGCAAGACGCCGGTTCACCCCAACGATCACGTCAACATGTCGCAGTCGTCGAACGACTCGTTTCCGTCGGCCATGTACATCGGGGCCGCGGTCAATACCGTGCAGCGGCTGATTCCGACGGTGCAGGCACTGCATGACGCCATCGCGGCGAAAGCGACCGCATGGGACAACATCGTCAAGATCGGCCGCACGCACATGCAGGACGCCACACCAATCACTCTCGGCCAGGAATGGTCCGGCTACGCCGGCATGCTGGCGGATAACCTCGAACGCATCGACGCTGCACTGCCGGGCGTCTATCGCCTGTCGCTCGGCGGCACGGCAGTGGGTACCGGGATCAACGCAGCGCCCGGGTTCGCCGAAGCGGTGGCGGCCGAGATCGCCGGTCTGACCGGCTTACCCTTCGTCACCGCGCCCAACAAGTTCACGGTCCAGGGTGCCCACGACGCCTTGGTCCAGCTCTCCGGCACCTTCCGCACCTTGGCGGTTTCGCTGTACAAGATCGGCAACGATATTCGCCTGATGTCCTGCGGCCCGCGCGCCGGTTTTGCGGAGCTCATGATTCCAGAAAACGAACCGGGCTCATCGATCATGCCCGGCAAGGTCAATCCGACCCAGGCCGAAGCACTGACGATGATCGCCGCGCAGGTCATGGGAAACGACGTGGCGGTCGGTCTCGGCGGAGCCGGCGGCTACCTCGAGATGAATGTCTACAAGCCGCTGATGATTTTCAACCTCATGCATTCGATCACCATCCTGAGCGACGGCTGCACGAATTTCCGCCGGTTCCTGGTCGAAGGCACGCAGCCGAACCTGAAGAAGATCAAGGAATATGTCGATCGCTCGCTGATGCTGGTGACCGCCCTCGCTCCCGTGATCGGCTACGATAAGGCGTCGAAGATCGCCCACCACGCCATGGATCACGACCTGACACTGAAGGCTGCCGCACTGCAGCTCGGCTACGTCACGGAAGCGGAATTCGATCGGATAGTCGATCCGTCCAAGATGGTCAGGCCCTACGTAGCGAGCAATTGATAACGCATTGGCCATGTCGAGTGAAACGGGAGTCGTTCGCAGCACCGGCGCCGATCAGGCGCCCGCAGACGTCCTGTACCTGCTTTCCGCAAGCGTCACCCTTTTATTCGAGAACGGTCAGACCACTGAAAGGGTAATCTCAGCCGTGACGAGGCTCGGCGCCGCGCTGGGATACGGCGTCGTTGTACTGCCGCGCTGGGGCGAGGTGCACATCCGCATCGACGGGCTCGCCGATCGCGGGTGGGAAATCATCGCCGCGACGCCGGCAGTCGTCGATATGCACAAGGTCATCGCCACCGTCGCCGTGATCGATGACGTTTGCGCCGGGCGCATCGGTGCTGTAGCGGCACGATCGTCGTTCGATGCAATCACCCGATTCCCTCCCGTCGGCGTCGCTCGCTTTGCCTTGTTCGCGGCCGCCGGGGCATCGGCGCTGGCTGTGATATTCGGCGCCGCCCATTGGTTCAGTTTGATCCTGATTGGGTTGAGCGCAGGCATCGGAGCGTACCTTCGTCGCCGGTTGGGTGGTCTGAGCCGCAACCTCTTCGTTCAGCCGTTCGGCGCGGCGTTGCTGGCGGGTGTCGTCGGAGCGGCCGCTGTCCAACTAGAGCTCAGCACCACGCTGCGCCTCGTTGCGGTATGTCCCTGTATGGTGCTGGTTCCCGGCCCGCATCTGCTCAACGGCGCGCTCGATCTCATCCGCGGGCGCCTCCCGCTGGGAGCTTCGCGCATCGGTTATGCCGGCTTGATCGTTCTCATGATCTGCACGGGACTACTCGCCGGGCTTGCGCTCGGCGGCGTGAACTTGCCGGCCTCTGCGCCTTCATCCCGGGTGCCGCTCGGCTACGATGTGGTTGCCGCAGGCGTTGCGGTCGCGGCTTACTGCACTTTCTTTGCGATGCCGTGGCGCCTGTTGCCGATTCCGATTGTGATTGGAATGCTGGCACACACTTGCCGTTGGCTGGTCATCACGATGGGGGGCGGCAGCGCGGAAACCGGTGCGCTCGTTGCCTGTCTCGTGGCCGGCATCATCGTTACACCCGTGGCCCATCGATTGCGCCTGCCATTTGCGGCGCTCGGCTTCGCATCGGTGGTATCGCTGATCCCGGGACTGTACCTGTTCCGAATGGCCGGCGGTCTCGTCGCTCTGATGGCGCCGGGCGAAAAGGCATCACCGGAGCTGCTGTCGGGTACCCTCACGGATGGCGTAACTGCGTTCTTGATCCTTCTGGCAATGGCCTTCGGCTTGATTGCTCCGAAAATGTTGATCGAGCACTTCGAGGTCGCTCACTGATTCCGCCGGCCCGGGGAAGCCGCGCCGGTCAAAGATTCGGCGCCGGCTGGCCCTTGGATCGCGCGGCGCCGGCCTTGGCTACCGCATCTCCGGACGATTGGATCAGCTCCGCCGCCGTCGTCGCGCCCTCGAATCCGATCGACGGGCTATAGGCAGTTACCGTGAATCGCGTGACGATGCGGTCCTCACGCGGTGCGCCGCGGTTCACCGTGGAATGATCTTCGGTCACGATCGCGATTCCGCAGCGGTCGATCTGGAATCGGAACTCGTCGGGCGTCGTCTTCAGGGCAAGATTCTGCCGCGTCGCATTGCCCGCGTTCATACCACTCAGTCCTCCGAATATTCCACGGCGATTGCAAGGATCACCGACCTGCACGTTGCCGCCGTGCTGAAAGCGCCAGGTGGGGGAACCCGGCAGGTCATCAAGCGTGGCAAAGCCGCCATATTTCTTGAGCAACCCCTGCTCGAGAACCATCTCGCGAACGGCATTCGCGGATGAGTACCCCACCGAGTGGACAATTGCCATCGCCCGCTCCCTGCCCGGGACGGGCGTGAACATGACTTCGTACGATTCGCCGTCCTCCGCGGGGGCGCCGACGGAAGAAGTCGGCGGCGGAGCCCAGGCTGCAATGATGTTCACGAAGCGCCCGTTGGCCATCGGCTGCATGGCGCCCTGGGTCGAGTCGAAATGACCCAATGCCTCCGTCGACTCATAGTAGTCCGGCAGCTTCTTGGATTTGAGTATCGCGCGCACTTCATCGGGCGACATACCCAATCTCACGCCGGCGACATCGACCTTGTCCGGCGACACGTCGGGCAAAGCCGGAGCTGTCACTTGGGCCTGTGCCTGACCCTGACCCGGTGCTTGTGTCTGTGCCTGTGCTGGAGCTGGTGCCTGAACTGGTGCCTGTGCCTGTGCTGGAGCTGGTGCCTGAACTGGTGCCTGTGCCTGTGTCGGTGCCGGTGCCTGCGTCGGCGCCTGTGCCTGTGCCTGTGCCTGTGTCTGTGCCTGCGGCGCCGGGGCAATCACGCTTCCGTCGCCCTTGCTCACAACATAACCCGTGGTAACCAGCATTCGCTGCTTCTCTGCGTCGTCACAGCGGTAGAGAGAGACAGAACCAGCCGTGACGCCGGTCATCCCATCCGACAGCGTGACCGGCTGACCCAAAACTCCATTGGGCTCCTTCTTGCCGGTCTTAGGGTCGACCAAACAATAATATCGATGTACGTTCGGCGGTGAACCGAGGTCGAAATGGCCGCGCACCACTTCACGATCGAAGTCCTTATTGAAAGCCTGCTTCAAAGAGGAAAGAAAGCTCTGCTGGGGAAGCGACGCCGGTGCGTCGCTCGGGGAGGGGGTAGCCGATGCGCCGGTCTCTGTGCCGGCCGGCGGATCGGCCAGGGCTCCGCCCCCGCCGCCGAAACCAAGTACGAGGCCTAGTCCAACGGCCCCGAGAACGTACCGGATTCGCCGCATGGCGCCCAAATTCCCCCCACGAAAACTGTTCGGTTCTTTGTTCGGGACGATTGTAGTCGCTCTCGATCAGCTCTGTATAGGAGCGAGGGCACGAATCACAAGCGACTGCTGCTGCCAGCTGCACAATCGGTCGCGCGCAAGGCCCCTCTCTGTCAGGAAGGTGGAACCGATTCCGTAAAAAGCTGGTATAAATGCTCGGCGGATTCCGGCGGGCGACCGATCGTAGTGCAAGGGCATACTGGAAACGGGCATGGTTGAGACTTCGCATAGCAACGATGACTGGCGCCGAGACCTCAAGGTCAAGATTGCCTGGACTCTTGCCGCCAAACTGCTCGGATTGATCCTGCTCTGGTTCCTGTTCTTTCGAGGAGATCATTCGTGATCGACTTCGACGTCGTCACCCTCTCCCGGCTGCAGTTCGCGATCACCGCGCTGTATCACTTCCTGTTCGTGCCGCTGACCCTCGGTTTGTCCATGATCCTCGTCATCATGGAGTCCGTGTATGTCATGACGGGCCGCGAGATATGGAAGCGCATGACGAGATTTTGGGGATTGCTGTTCGGCATCAATTTCGCCATGGGCGTGGCCACCGGAATTACGATGGAATTCCAGTTCGGCACCAATTGGGCCTACTACTCGCACTACGTCGGCGACATTTTCGGCATGCCGTTGGCGCTGGAGGGCCTGGTCGCGTTCTTCTTGGAATCGACCTTCGTCGGCCTGTTCTTTTTCGGATGGGATCGATTGTCGAAGCTCGCCCACCTGATCACGACGGCGCTGGTGGCGCTCGGATCGAGTCTCTCCGCGTTATGGATTCTGATCGCAAACGGCTGGATGCAGCACCCGGTGGGTGCCCGCTTCAACTTTCAGACCATGCGAATGGAATTGTCCTCGTTCGGCGAGGTGCTGTTCAATCCGGTCGCGCAGGCGAAGTTCGTCCATACGGTCGCCGCCGGCTATGTGATGGGTTCGGTGTTCGTACTGGGGATCAGCGCGTGGTATCTGCTGCGGGGACGCAATGTCGACATCGCCAGGCGTTCCATGGCGGTGGCGGCGAGCTTCGGATTGGCCTGCTCCATATCCGTCGTCGTTCTCGGCGATGAATCCGGATACCTCGACGGCGAGAACCAGAAGATGAAGGTCGCCTCGATAGAGGCTGAGTGGAAAACCGAATCGCCGCCGGCAAGCTTTACCGCCTTCGGTCTGCCGGATGTCGCTGCGCGCACGACGCACGCCGCGATCAAGATCCCTTGGGCGCTCGGGTTGATCGCGACGCGGTCCATCGATCGGCCGGTGTTGGGCATATTCGATCTGGTTGCGCGAGCCCGGGCACGCATCGTCACGGGCATGGAAGCCTATTCCGAACTCCAATTGCTGCGCGCGAAACCCAACTCGCCGGACCCCGAACTCGTACGGCGGTTCGAGGCCCATCAGACGGATTTGGGCTATGGATTGCTGCTGCTCCGCTACACGGACAATCCGGCGCTTGCGACGCAGGAGCAGATCGACGCGGCGGCATGGTCCACCGTGCCCAACGTGCCCGTTTTGTTCTGGAGCTTTCGCGCGATGGTCGGGCTGGGCCTGTTCTTCATCGCGATGTTTGCAACGGCGTTCTATCTCGCGAGCCGGCATCGCTTCGACCGGCATCGGTGGTTCCTCAAGGTGGCCTTTTTCAGCCTGCCCCTGCCGTGGGTCGCGGTGGAGCTCGGCTGGATCGTCGCCGAATACGGGCGGCAGCCCTGGGCCGCCGACGGTGTGCTGCCGACATTCCTGGGCGTCTCGAGGACTTCCATGGGCAACCTGTGGCTCTCGCTGTCGGGCTTCGTGGTGTTCTACTCTGCATTGGCCATCGTCGATGCCTATCTGTTGATACGCACCATCCGGCGTGGACCTGACGGACTGGGATATTGGCCCGCGGCGGCGGGGGCATCTTCACCTCACGGCAAGGAGGGAATGCGATGAGCGCGCCGCTGTTCGACTACGCAACGCTGCGGGTGGTTTGGTGGCTGCTGATCGGAATACTGTTGATCGGCTTTGCGATCATGGACGGTTTCGACCTGGGGCTGGGCGCGACCTTTCGGCTGCTGGGCCGCACCGACGCCGAGCGCCGAGCGCTGCTCGCTTCCGTCGAGCCGGTCTGGGAAGGCAACCAAGTATGGTTCATATTGGGGGGCGGAGCGGTGTTTGCCGCCTGGCCGCTGCTGTATGCGGCCTCGTTCTCGGGACTGTACTTGGCAATGTTCATTATTCTGCTGGCGCTGATCCTGCGGCCGGCCGGCTTCATGTACCGCGATAAATTGACCGATGCACGGTGGCGATCGGCGTGGGATGGCGTCCTGACCTTCGGCGGTGCGGTCCCTGCGTTGTTGTTCGGCGTGGCGTTCGGCAATTTGTTCCTGGGCTTGCCGTTTCATTTCGATGCCATGCAGCGCCCCTTCGGCGCCGGCAGTCTGTTCAGTTTATTGCATCCCTTCGCGCTGCTCGGCGGAATCATGAGTCTGTCCATGCTGATTTTGCACGGCAACGCCTATGCGGCGCTGAAGGTGGGCGAACCCATGGCGAGTCGCGCCCGCGCGGTCGGACGCGTGGCATCCCTCATTTTCCTGTTGGCCTTCGTGGCCGGCGGCTTCTGGCTGCGCTCGATGGGCGGTTACGAGATCGTCGGCGGCATCGATCGATCCGGTCCCTCCGATCCCACGCTAAAAACCGTCATCATCGCGGCGGGTGCGTGGCTCAAGAACTTTCACACATGGCCCTGGATGCGGGCGGCGCCCGTTGTCGCGGCGCTGGCAGCGGTGTGTGCGCATCTATGCCTGCGAGCACGCCGTGCCGCCGCCGCCGTCTTGGCCAGTGCCTTGGTGCAGGCCGGAACGATACTGACCGCAGGGTTTGCCTTGTTTCCGTTCTTGATGCCTTCCTCGACCTTCCCCAATCAAAGTCTGACCGTGTGGGATGCCTCGAGCAGCGCAAAAACGCTGCTGCTGATGCTGGGCTCAGCGGCTGTTTTCCTACCCATTATTCTTGCGTACACTACTTGGGTATTCAGGGTTCTCAGGGGACGAGTTACTCTTGAATCCCTGCATGAACACGAGGGCCCTTACTGATGTGGTACTTCAGCTGGATTCTCGGCACCGGGCTCGCCCTGGCATTCGGCGTGCTCAACGCGATCTGGTACGAAGTCGTCGAAGAACAGCCGCCGAAGTGATTCATCGATAATCCGCCGGCGAGGCGTCCGATTAGGGTGTGCCGCTAGCTCAGAATCGTGTTGCGATAGATCCTCGGCGTCATCGAGGTCAACTTACGAAAGGTCGTCGTAAAGTGGCTCTGGTCCACGAAACCGACTCGCACGGCGACATCGATGATCGGGAGACTGGATTGCGCGAGCAGCAACTTGGCCTTTTCGATGCGCCGCTGAACGATGAATTGATGGGGGGTCAATCCCGTGGTCTTCTTGAATTGACGGTGGAAGTGGTACAGGCTCACGTCGGCCACGATTGCCATGTCTTTCAAACGTATCACCCGGTCAAGGTTGGCGTCGACGAACTCGACCGCACGGCGGAGTTTGTACCGAGGTAAACCACCCTGGAACGCCGCGGCTTTGCGCCGCAGCGCATCCGGAATGAGCACCAGGGTGCCGAT
>Ga0307470_10000820_pt1 | contig 13264 bp, 14 predicted proteins | sample atmos_gasesAM3C__FD_204565 | JGI IMG/M metagenome (GOLD analysis project Ga0307470, IMG submission 204565) | Hardwood forest soil microbial communities from Morgan-Monroe State Forest, Indiana, United States - atmos_gasesAM3C_05 | ecosystem: Environmental > Terrestrial > Soil > Temperate forest... | reverse complement strand
AGTCTCGCTCCGCGCAGAGAAAGTTTCAGTCCGCACAGAGAAAGTTTCACTCCGCGCAGAGAAAGTTTCACTCCGCGCAGAGAAAGTTTCACTCCGCGCAGAGAAGGTTTCACTCCGCGCAGAGAAGGTTTCACTCCGCGCAGAGAAGGTTTCACTCCGCGCAGAGAAAGTTTTACTCCGCGCAGAGAAAGTTTCACTCCGCGCAGAGAAGGTTTCACTCCGCGCAGAGAAAGTTTCGCTCCGCGTAGAGAAGCGTTCACTCCGCGCAGAGAAAGTTTCACTCCGAATAGAGAAAGTCTTGCTCCACCTAGAGAAAACCGAGCTTCCCCCCAACCACCCAATCCCACTGCGCAAAGATTCGAAAAGCGTGTTTGAATAATTGAAATACGCGTGGATTCCAATCTCGATCAGTCGCCTTAACCCATTGAAACGAGAGAGGTTCGTGGTGCGCTGACTCCGTGCCAGGACGTGGCCGTGCCGTTGCGATAGACGGCGGCCATGAACCCATGCACCCAATCCCGTCCCAGTCCGAGGATGCTGCTCGTTGAAGACGAGATCGTCCTCCTCTCAGCTCTCAAGAAGTACTTCACTCGCGAAGGATATGCGGTCGATTGCGCACGTGAACTGGAGGAAGCGGAAGCGCTGATCGCCACGTCGTACTACGACGTCGTCATCGCCGATCTCCGTCTCTCCGGGACCTACGCCGTCGAAGGCCTGGCGATTCTGCGCTTCGTTCGTCACAACTCCCGCGGCACGAGGGTGATCATCCTCACCGCGCACACAGCGCCCGGCATTCAGCGCAGCGCGCACGCTCTGGGCGCCGAGGCGTTCCTGCCGAAGCCGACGCCGCTCTCCGAGATTGCGGCCTGCATCGACCGCCTGATGGGGGTGGCATCGTGACGCGCCATACACTGATGGACGACATCCTCGCGCCGGGCGGTCTGTCGATTCTCTTCCAGCCGATCTTCGAGATCGTGAACGGCGATCCGGTGCTCTTCGCACTCGAAGCGCTGTCCCGGGGACCGAAGGGCTCGAACGTCGAATGCGCGAACGTGCTGTTCGAGTACATCCGGCGCAAAGGGAGAGAGACCGAGGTCGATCGTGTGTGCATCGCACGCGCGGTCGCGGCAGCGGCGGGAGTACCGGGCGCGCCGGCGATCTCGATCAACGTTCACGCGTCGACGCTCGAGCGTGATCCGCACTTCGCCGCGTTTCTCAGCGACGTCTGCAGCAGGAACGGCGTGCCGGTCACGCGCGTGATTCTGGAGATCGTGGAGCAGCAGAAGTTCTTTGACGAGCACGCGTTCTTCGCCGCCCTCGGCGAACTGCGCGCCCTCGGCGTCCGCATCGCCCTCGACGACATCGGCATCGGCTACTCGAGCCACCGCATGCTCATCGAAGTCCGCCCCGACCTCTTCAAGATCGATCGCTACTTCATCAACGGCAGCGCGGAGAACGAGTACTCGCGCGCGGCCATCGAATCGATCGTCCTGCTTGCCACACGCCTCGGCGGGCGCGTCGTCGCCGAGGGCATCGAGGCCGTTCACGACTTCGAGACCGTCATCGCGCTCGGCATCGACCTCGTGCAGGGCTACTACTTCGCGCGTCCCTCTTTCCCGGCATCGTTCGGTGCCCCGTCCATCCATCACGAATCGTCCGCGACTCACTGAAAGGAGCAATGCCCATGAACCGAAAAAAGATTCTGCTTGTCGATGACTCCAGCACGATCCTCATGATGGAGAAGTTCATCCTGAGGAACGGCCCCTACGATCTCGTCACCGCCGCAAACGGTGAAGAGGGTGTACGGAAGGCTGCCGAACATCTCCCCGATCTCATCCTTCTCGACGTGATCATGCCGAAGATGGGTGGCTTCGAGGCCTGCCGCCTGATCCGCAGCACCGAGAGCACGAAGGAGATCCCCATCATCATGGTGACGACGCGCGGCGAAGCGGCCAACGTCGAAGCCGGCTGGGCCAACGGTTGCACCGACTACGTGACCAAGCCGATCAACTCGATCGAGCTGCTCGCGAAAGTCCGTAACTTCCTGGGCGATGCTGCCTCGGAGGTGCTCCAGTGAGCGCGGACGAGAAGAACCGCTCCTACGTCACCGTCGTTCGCGAGGAGCTGCAGCAGTACACGCAGGGTCTTCTTCGCGAGAACGAAAAGCTGCGCGCGATGGCCACAGCGCTGGAGAGCGACAAGCGCCGGCTGGAGCTGGAGATTATCGAGGCACGCGTCGTTCTCGATCAGCAGGAAGAGCTTCGCCGGAAGACGGAATCGTTCGAGGCAGCACGCACGGAGATGCTGACCGAAGTCGCGCGGCTCGTGCAGGCACGCGACGCCGCCACCCGTGAGCTCGATCTGCTGCGCACCCGCATTGGCGACGTCGAGCGTGAGAACGAGACGTACGCGGCGCAGTACCACCAGATCGAAAACCAGAGCAGCAATCTATCGAATCTTTACGTCGCCTCGTACCAGCTTCACGCCAGTGTGGAGCGGGAGACGGTGCTAAGCACGATTCAGGAGATCGTCGTCAACCTCATCGGCTCCGAAGAGGTGGCCATCTTCGAGCTCGATAGCGACGCGCGCGAGTTCCGCCTCGCTTCGTCCTTCGGCGTCGACCAGATGCGGCTGAAGAGCTTCAAAGCCGGCAGCGGTCCGATCGGCAAATGCCTCGTCGGCGGCGAGGTCTTCGTGAACGACGAAGTCGCGGGAGGCGAAGACAAGCTCACCGCATGCGTGCCGCTGAAGATCGGCGAGCGCGTCATCGGGGCCATCCTCGTCTTCCGTCTGCTCGAGCACAAACAGGCGCTCCAGGCCGTCGACCACGAGCTGTTCGAGCTGCTGTCGATCCACGCCTCGACCGCACTTTACTGCGCCAACCTTCACAACTCGGTGGCCAATACGCCGTTGGCGGTGCTGGGATGAGCGCCATCGAAGCCGGCGGCGAACTGCCGATCGACGAAGGCGACACGATGAAGCGGGTGTATCTCTACCCGGGACAGATCGTGACGTCGGGCCAGCCGCTGATGGTCAGCACCATCCTTGGATCGTGCGTCTCGATCTGCCTCTGGGATCCGGCCGCGAAGGTCGGCGGCATCAATCACTATCTGCTGCCCAACAATCCGCTGAACGGGCAGTCTGACCTTCGCTACGGCAACACGGCGATCGAACGGCTGATCGAGAGACTTCTCGCCCTGGGCGTGAAGAAGCAACTGCTCGTCGCCAAAGTCGTCGGCGGCGCGTCGATCCTCACCAACTTCAGCGACACGCGCAAGTCGATCGGCGACCAGAACGTCGACATGGCCCGGACACTCCTCGCCAAACACGGCATCAACGTCAGCGGAGAGCAGACCGGTGGCACGCGCGGCCGGAAACTGCTCTTCCACACCGGCAACGGCTGCGTCTTCAGCAAGGAGATTTAACGATGACCGCCTTCACCATCAGCGACGCCGATCGCCTGCAACTCATCGATGCGTTCGTCGCAGAGACGGACGACGTCCTCGACGAGATCGAGCAGCTCCTGCTCCGTCTCGAACAGAATCCGGAGGAAGACCAGCTCCTGCACGAGATCTTCCGCGGCGTCCACACGCTCAAAGGCAATGCGGCGTGTTTGCAGTTCGATGAGCTGACGCGCTTTGCGCACGTCATGGAGGAGTTGCTGGACGGGATGCGCGAAGGGCGGCTCGACGCCACCACCGCGCACGTCAGCCAACTGCTCGACGCAGCCGATGCGCTTCGCGACATCGCCGTCCGTTCGGTCAACGGCGACGGCACGCTGAGCGAGCAGCAGGAGGAGTTGCTGGCGCAGGTGACCGCGTGGCAAACCGGCGGCGACAAAGCGAGTGGGCCGCTCTCCGTCAACGGCGTAGCTGCGCAAGAGCCGGCGCGCGCGTCACGCCCGTCGCGCAGTCTCCGCGTCGGGATCGACAAGCTCGATCGCATGCTCAACCTCGCCGGCGAGATCGCCACGATCCGCGGCACCGTGCGCCAGCTCGTCGAGCAGAGCGGCAATGACGAGAAGACCCTCGACGCCGTTCGCGAGCTCGACCGTCTCAGCTTCGATCTGCAGGAATCGATCATGAACGTCCGGCTCGTGCCGGTCGGTCCGTCGCTGCGCCACTTTCACCGCGTCGTCCGCGACCTCGCGTCGTCCCAGGAGAAGCGCGTGATGCTCGTGCTCGAAGGGGAAGACGTCGAAGTCGACACCACCGTCATCGAGCAGTTGAAGGATCCGATCACACACATGATCCGCAACGCCGTCGATCACGGCATCGAGCTGCCGGATGTGCGCGCCGGCAAAGGAAAGAATCCCGTCGGCACGATCCGCATCGCTGCCGCTCACGACTCCGGCGGCATCATCGTCCGCTTCTCCGACGACGGCGCCGGCTTGAACGACGCGAAGATCGCCGAGCGCGCCCGCGCACTCGGCCTCGATCCCGAACGGATGTCGCGCCAGGATCTTTGGGATCTGACGCTGCGCCCTGGATTCTCCACCGCCAGCCAGGTTACCGATCTCTCCGGCCGCGGCGTCGGGATGGACGTCGTCCGCCGCAACGTCGACTCGATGCGCGGCACGCTCAGCGTTCACTCCGAGCCCGGCGCCGGCACGACCGTCGAGATCCGCCTGCCGTTGACGGTTGCCGTCATCGAAGGATTCGCCGTCGGCGTCGCGGATGAGACGTACGTGATTCCGATCGACAACGTCATCGAATGCACGGAGATGCCTGCGGGAGGCAATGAGGCCACCGGCGTCATCGACCTTCGAGGCGAACCATTGCCGTTCCTTCGAATCCAGCGCGTCTTCGGCCTGGACGCCGCGCCGCACGCCCGCGAGAACGTCGTCGTCGTCGAGCACAAAGGCGGCCGCGGACGCGCCGGCATCGTCGTCGACGCGCTCTTCGGCAGCAGTCAGGTGGTCATGAAGCCGATGGGCCGCTTCCTCCGGCAGGTCGACGGCGTGGCTGGATCGTCAATCCTCGGGAACGGGCGTGTGGCCCTGATCCTCGATGTGCAGCAGATCATCAACCGCGCTGCTGATGCGGCAGCCATCCAGACAAGGGGCTACGCATGAGACGCCTGATGCGCATCTTCGAGCATCTTCTCGATCGGTTTCTGACGATGCTCAATCGCAGACGCAGCCGCAAACGCAAGCGCGTGACGATGCGGTACTTGATGCTGCTGTTCCTCGCCGCCGTTTCCGCCACGCCCTGCATTGAACTGATTTTCAAGCCGATACCGTAATACGAGCCGGCGATTACAACGAAATAGAACAGACAGGAGAGAAACATGGTTAGTCACTGGAAATTCAGAAAACACGCCCTTGCGATCGCGCTGATCTCGATTGCCTGTCTTGGCACGGCCTCGGCGAGCACATTACCTGCCGAGACGTGGCGCAAGGCAGTCAATGAGAATGCCCTCAACCTCAAGAAGGGCGACTACACAACCTCGCTCGCCGCGGCCGACCACGTCCTGTCCGAGATGGTCAAGTACCTCGGCGCTGGCGGTGCCGAGGATGAGATGCTGGCCACCGTGCTGACGCAAAAAGCGCTTGCACAGGCCGGACAGGGCAACATTAGCGAAGCTCTCTGGTATTGGTATATCGCTCAGGAGATCTCGCCGGCTGCGGCAAAGAGCGACCTGTCAGCCTTCGGTGCTCCCGGCGAATTCCTCAAACGGCATCCGTTCGCGATCGCCGAACCAAATCCCGGCCCCGGAACGACGCCGGCCCACGTCGTCAAGCAGGTAGTACCAAACTTTCCATCCGGAGCGTCCCACTTTGGCGCGGGCGATCTCATCGTCCACATCGTCATCGACAAGAACGGCTCGGCAACGTTGCCGCACATCGTTCATCCGCTTCCCGCGCCGACGCTTTCCTACGTCGCGCTCGAGGCATTGAAACGCTGGCAATTCGCGCCTGCGAAGCAGAACGGCCAGACGGTCTCGTTCCCCTTCAACCTCACGGTGCACTACAAACTCTAACCGCTGCGCAAATACTCAAAAACCGCGTTCGAATAATCGAAAAGCACGCGCTCCGCAGATACGAGCTGCCTTCCCAAGTTGTTTAATCCAAGCTAGTTAGCTCTCAAGCCACAGCTTCGCGCCAACTGGTCCCGTCGTTGCGATCCTCGGTGTTTCTACAAGTCATTTCTCGTCGTCAACCATCAACCGCAGTCGGACCTAACCTTCATCAGGAGCTTTGAAAACATCATGTTCAACAACTGGAAAATCGGAAAAAGACTGGGGCTGGCCTTCGGGATCAGCATCCTCCTGGTAGCAACCGTCGCAGTAGCCGGCTTCTGGGGGCTCTCGCAGGCGGTCCAAACCACCTACGAAATCCTGCATCACGACGCCAAAATGATGGAGCAAGCCTCGCAGGCGCAAGCCAACGGCCTCGGACTGCGCCGCTATGAAAAGGACTACTTCCTCAACATCGGCGACAAGGAAAAAGAGACCGGCTACACGGACAAGTGGAACAAGGAGCACGCCGACCTGGTCGCGAACATCGCCGAGCTCGAAAAAGTGAGCACGCTTCCGGAGGACAAGGAACTGTTGAAGGTTCTTCAGGCCGATTTCTCCACGTACACCATCGGCTTCCAATCCGTGCAGGCACGGATTAACGATAATAAGATCAAAACTCCCACCCAGGCGAATGAGGCGATGACGCCGTTCAAGGACGACATCCGACGGCTCGACACGTCCCTCGAGGATTTCGCAGCCAAGAACGTGGAGCGCATGAAGGGCAAAGAGAAAGTCGTGGCCGATGCAGAGTCCCGTACCCGCAGCGTCATGTGGGTCGTCTTTGTCATCGGATTCGTTCTTGTCTCGTTCATGACCGTCGCCGTGACCCGGAGCATCACGCAGCCGATTCTCAGCGTGGTCAGCATCGCTGAGAAGCTCGCCGAGGGCCAGACCGACTTCGAGATCGAGTCGCGCGGCAAAGACGAAACGGGCGCGCTACTCTCGGCCATGAAGCAGATGATCGACTCGAACAACGAGATGGTCGCGGCAGCCACCGGCCTGGCGGCCGGAGATCTATCCGTCCGCGTCAGGCCGCGCTCCGACCATGACGCCCTCGGCACCGCGCTCTCGAACATGATCGAGCGTCTGACTGAGATCATCGGCGAGGTCCGCAGCGGCGCCTCCTCGCTCACGGTCGCCTCCTCGCAGATTTCTTCAAGTGCACAGTCGCTCTCGCAGGGCACGAGCGAGCAGGCTTCATCGGTCGAAGAGACCACCTCCAGTCTCGAACAGATGAGCGCATCGATCACGCAGAACGCCGAGAACAGCCACCAGATGGAATCGATGGCCGTCAAAGGAACCAAGGACGCCGAGGAGAGCGCGCAGGCGGTCAAGCAATCCGTCGACGCCATGACCAAGATCGCCGAGAAGATCTCCATCATCGAAGAGATTGCCTACCAGACCAACCTGCTTGCACTGAACGCCGCCATCGAAGCAGCGCGCGCCGGCGACCACGGCCGCGGCTTCGCTGTTGTGGCAACCGAGGTGCGCAAGCTCGCCGAGCGCAGCCAGGCTGCAGCAAAAGACATCGGAGCGTTGGCCACATCCAGCGTCGACGTCGCGCAGCGTTCCGGCCGCCTGCTCATCGAGCTGGTGCCGACCATCCGCAAGACCGCCGATCTCGTTCGCGAGGTAACCGCAGCATCGATCGAGCAGTCCGGCGGCGTCAATCAGATCAATCGCGCCATGACGCTCGTCGATCAGGTCACGCAGAAGAACGCCTCGGCATCCGAAGAGCTGGCGTCAACTGCTGAAGAGATGTCCTCGCAGGCCGAGGCGCTGCAGCAGACGATCTCCTTCTTCAAGAACTCCACCGGAGGCCACAACGCCGCGCCGATGCGCCACGAGACCACCACTCCAGTCACTCCGTTCCGCGGCACGCGTCCCGTCGCCCCCGTGGCGGCTAAGAGCGCCACTCCCGCGGCGTACGCGGACTACACGCATTTCTAGGACACGACGATGAAGACCAACGACGTAGTGAAGTCGCTCAATCAGTACCTGACGTTCTTCCTGGCAGGAGAGGAGTACGCGCTCTCGATCCTGCAGGTCACCGACATCATCGAATGCGGCGTCGTCACGCGGGTCCCGGGCACACCGCCCTGGATCCGCGGTGTCCACAACCTGCGCGGAACGGTCGTGCCGGTGATCGATCTGGCCATCAAGTTCGGCCTGCCGCCGACCGAGATCACGCGCAGAACGTGCGTCGTGATCGTCGAGCTGCACGTCGACGACGAAGCGCTGATCATGGGTGTGATGACCGACTCCGTACATCAGGTCGTCGAGCTCGGCCCCGATCAGATCCAGGCGGCGCCGGCGTTCGGGCCGCGCGTTCGCGTGGACTGCGTCCTCGGTATGGCCACGAGCAACGGCAAGTTCGTCGTGATCCTCGACATCGACAGAATTCTTGCGTCCGAGGAGATTCTGACCGCAGTTACGGCGGCGATCGAGGATCAGCCTTCAACCACGCCTGTCGGGCTTTCGACAAGCGCGCACGTTTCTGTTGAGTAGAACGCCATGATCGAGCCAAACGCCATCCGCCCGTTGTCCGACCGCGAGTTCCGGTCGCTGCAGGAGCTCATCTATCGCGAGGCCGGGATTCATCTGTCCGAGGCGAAGAAAGCGCTGGTCAGCGGCCGGCTGACGCGGCGGCTGCGCGCGCTCGGTCTCGACAATTTCAAGGACTACTACGAACAGGTCGAGGCGAATGCCGACGAGCGCACGGCCATGCTCGATTGCATCTCGACCAACGAGACGCGCTTCTTTCGCGAGCCGAAGCAGTTCGAGTTTCTCGAAGCGACGGTGTTGCCGCATTGGCGCGCCCTCGGCGACTCAGGCACGATCCCGAAGAAGATCCGCGTCTGGAGCGCGGCCTGCTCCAGCGGCGAAGAGCCGTACACTCTGGCCATGGTCCTCGGCACACACTTTCCGGACAGCGACGGTTGGTCCGTCGAGATCCTGGCGTCGGACCTGTCGACGCGCGTTCTCTCGGCCGCCCGCGAAGGCGTCTGGCCGATCGAGCGCAGCAACGACATCCCCGAGCGTTTCCGGAAAGCGTGGATGCTGCGCGGCATCCGCAGCGAAGAAGGCCGCATGCGCGCCCATCCGCGGCTAAAATCGATGATCGAGTTCCGGCGCATCAACCTCAACGACCGCAACTACGCAATCCGTGATTCCTTCGATCTGATCTTCTGTCGCAACGTTCTCATTTACTTCAACCGCGAGTCGAAGACCGACGTCATCAATCGTCTGACGCAACATCTGTCGCCGACGGGACTTCTGTTCCTGGGTCATGCCGAGAGTCTGACCGGCACTTCTCACACCCTGGAACACGCCGGCCCAACCGCCTATCGCCGATCGCAACGCCAGCAGCCCGCGCAGTAAGAAAAAGGAGCTCACATGCGAGTATTCAATCCGTTTCTCAAGGCACTGGTCTGCGCCATCGCGCTTCTCAGCAGCGTCGCCGTCAGCGCACAGTCGACGCCAGCGCCACCCGCACCGGCATCGCCCGACGCGCCATCAATCAAAATCGGCGCGACGCTTTTCGCCGACTACACATACATCGACTCTCCTGCTTCGAAAGACAGCGACGGCAACACCATTCATCCGGACTCGTTCAACGTCAGCCGTGCGTATCTGAACGTGACCGGCCAGCTCAATCACTACCTCTCCTTCCGCATCACACCCGACATTGCGCGCGAAACCGGCAGCGGCAGCTCGCTCAGCGGCTCGCAGACATTTCGTCTCAAGTACGGCTACGCGCAGTTGAATCTCGACGACTGGACGACGAAGGGCTCGTGGGTGCGCCTGGGCGTGCAGCAAACGCCGCTCCTCGACTACGCGGAAACGATCTACCGCTACCGCTTTCAGGGCACGATGTTCATCGAGCGCGAGGGATTCATCACGTCATCCGACGCCGGGCTCTCAGGTCATTACAACTTCGCAGGCGACTACGGGGACATTCACGCCGGGATCTACAACGGCGAGGGCTACAGCAAAGCGGAGACGAACGACCAGAAGGCCCTGCAGATTCGCGCGACTGTGCGCCCATTGCCGCGTTCAACGCTGGGAAAAGGGCTGCGCGTCACCGGGTTCTATGACGACGACAACTATGTCAAAGGTGACGCCCGGCAGCGCTTTTTGCAGCAGGTGACGTATGAGCACACGCGCTTCGCTGCCGGCTTCGAGCACCTCACGACGAAGGACCGCACCTCGGCTGCCGGACGCGAGATCACCGGCAACGGCTGGTCGGTGTGGCTCAATCCCCGTCTGACCAAAGGATGGGAGCTGCTGCTGCGGCACGATGAAATGAAACCCGATTCGTCCACGGCGCAGCAACGACGCCGGAATATCGCCGGTGTAGCGTATTGGATTCCGAACCTGCAGAAAGTGTCGTCGTCCGTTCTTCTCGATTACGACTCGCTCGACCAGCAGAACTACGGCGTGCCGCGTCCCCGCGACACGCGCGTGGGACTGAAGATGCTCGTGCAGTTCTAACGGCCGATCACCATGAAACCGCGGCTGCAGCTTCTCGTCGTCGACGATTCGGCGGTCATGCGTCAGGCCATGATCGCCATCTGCCGCCGCGACCCAGGCATCGAGGTTAGCGTCGCCGCCGATCCGCTCATCGCCCGCAACAAGATGCGCAGCAACCGGCCCGACGTAATCCTGCTCGACATCGAGATGCCGCGTATGGACGGCCTGACGTTTCTTCGCCAGCTGATGGCCACCGATCCCATTCCGGTGGTCATCTGCTCGGCGCTGGCAGGACGCGGCACGCAGACGGCGCTCAAGGCGCTGGAGGAGGGGGCGGTGGAGATCGTGGCCAAGCCGCGTGTCGCACTGCACGACTTTCTCAACGAATCGACCGAGATGCTGATCGAGACCATCCGCGCCGCCGCCCACGCCCGCCTTCTCCCGCGGCGGCCACCGATGATCATCGAGAAGCGGCTCTCTCCCGACGTCATCCTGCCGGCCGCGCGCGCGTCGCTCGCACGGACGACGCGCAAAGTCGTGGCCATTGGCGCGTCGACCGGCGGCACCGAGGCGCTGCGCGAGATCCTCGAAAGCATGCCGGGCGATGCGCCGGGCATGGTCATCGTGCAACACATGCCCGAGGTGTTCACTGCCGCGTTCGCACAGCGTCTGAATCAGAGCTGCCGCATGGAGGTGAAGGAAGCCGCGGACGGAGACCGCATCGTCGACGGCCGCGCCCTGATCGCTCCCGGCAATCGCCACATGCTCGTCCACCGCGACGGTGCGGAGTATTGCGTCGAGCTCAACGACGGTCCGCTCGTCTCGCGCCACAAACCGAGCGTCGACGTCCTCTTCCGATCCGTGGCGCAATCCGCCGGCAGCAACGCCATCGGCGTCATCCTGACAGGCATGGGCAACGACGGCTCGACCGGCCTGCTCGAAATGCATACCGCCGGCGCCGTCACCTTCGCCCAGGACGAAGCATCCTGCGCGGTATTCGGAATGCCTCGCGAAGCCATCGCCTGCGGCGCCGTCCAGTCCGTCCACTCGCTCAGCGCAATGGGAGGAGCGATTCTCACGGCAAATGAGCGAATGCGAGGAAGGTAAAGCTCACGCGAAGACGCGAAGACGCGAAGGCTTGATGTTTGCGATGTTCTCCTTCGCGACCTTCGCGGCTTCGCGTGAGAAGTCTCTGTGGTTCATGATTCTCAGGGATGAAGCCGAGAAATCCTCTCCGCCAACCGCGCATCCCCAATCTTCTCCGCCATCGCTGCGAACGACGATGTCGCTCCTTGCCAGCGCAGCTCTTCCACATCGTCAAAGAGCGGCGCATCCGTCCGCAACGTTGCCAGATTCTTGAACAGCATCGCCAGTTCGCGGCGCTCGCCCTCCAGCACCGAAGCAGGAAACTTCTCGATTGGACCGTAGCGCTTGATCAGATCCGCGGCGGTCTTCGCTCCGATGCGGGGGATGCCGGGATAGCCGTCCGCGGCGTCGCCGACCAGTGCCAGATAGTCGGGGATCAGCGCGGGCGCCACTCCGAACTTTGCGCGGACGCCAGCGTCGTCGCGGATCTGGCCACTCTTGCGATCGACCTGCACGACGCGCGCGTCCACCACGCACTGCGCGAGATCCTTATCCGGAGTCCAGATGCAAACTTTCTCCACGCGCGCATCGCCTGCGGCGAGGTGTGCCGCCGAGGCGAGGGCGTCGTCCGCTTCGAGCTCGACCATTGGCCACGTCGCCACGCCCATCGCCACGAGTGCCTCTTCCAGCGGATGGAACTGCCGCCACAGCGCGTGATCGATTCCCGCGCCGGTCTTGTAGCCGGGCCACAGATCGTTGCGGAACGACTCGATGATGTGATCGGTGGCCACACCGATGTGCGTCGCCCCACCCTCGAGCATCTGCACGACCGTCCCGAGAACACCCGCCACCGCGCCGAATGGAGGATCGCTCTTCTTGAACCGCCGGATGCCGTAGAAGTGGCGGAACAGCTCGTAGGTGCCGTCGATGAGGTGAACGATCATGGAAGCGCGAACTCTACAGGTTCGCGCGACTCCCCCCGTAAAGAATGTAAGGCAATCGTGACGGACCTGTGTATCCATCAAACTCCCGACAGATGCTGCCGTACTCATCGGTCAAGGAGAAACACCATGGACTTCGTAGCGATACTGCTGTTGGTTGCGTCTCTTTTCGGTGTGGCAACGTTGGCGACGGATCGAGGAGCAGGGCTGGATCCGAACGGAGGCGTTTCCGCGACCTCTTCGCTGAATACCGACAAGGGGTTGGGCGTCGATCCTAACGGTTAGCCCACATCTCTCACACCTCTGAGCGACTCCCTTGCATCGAGCGCCTTCTCCCCCCGTGCTTTTCGGGGGGAGAAGGTGCTCAATGTAAACGCGCTGTGTCAATTCCATGCGAGTGTGAGAAGTGCAGGTGACTTGAGTAACTAACGGCGTCGAGAAGCGTCAAAGGGTCAGCAAGCAAAGGGCCGCGGATTCGCAACGACGGCGGCGTTGCGATCGATCAGATGGCGGCCGGTCCGCAACACTGACGAAGCTCATTTTTCACAATAGGAGAAAGCCGATGGATCTTGTTGCTGTGATTCTGTCCCTCCTCGACGGCACCGATGCCGGACCCAGAATCGATCCCGAGGGTTGAGTTGACGCCGGCGCGGAGAACGCACATCTGCGTTCTCCGCGCCCCCGCGTGAAATTCAAGAACGAGCCCCAAAGTATACTCCCCCACCTCATGGGTCGCCTCCACC
>Ga0307470_10000819_pt1 | contig 13277 bp, 13 predicted proteins | sample atmos_gasesAM3C__FD_204565 | JGI IMG/M metagenome (GOLD analysis project Ga0307470, IMG submission 204565) | Hardwood forest soil microbial communities from Morgan-Monroe State Forest, Indiana, United States - atmos_gasesAM3C_05 | ecosystem: Environmental > Terrestrial > Soil > Temperate forest... | reverse complement strand
AATTGAAGCGGGATATGAAACAGTTAAAGGGTTAATTAATGAGGGTAACGGTATCACTGCTAAGAAAACCCCGGAGCAATTCCAAAAGATTCTCGAGGGCAACCTTGAGCTCACCAAAGCGATGCAGGCAATTCCCAGGGAGACTCTCACGAACGAACAGAAGAAGTGGCTCGATGGTTTTGCTAAAGTATACAGCGCATCTGTCAAGGTGATCACCGGGACTTTGAAGGAGCAAACCGATTTTGAGGACATCGGGAAGGTATGTATTGAAGTTGGAGAAGTGATCGTCCCAGCAGCGGGTCTTCCGGTTCTGGCGGAGCATTTGGGTGAACGCTATATCAAACATTGGTCTGCGTCGCAGGCGTTGATCTCTTTAGGTCAAGCACGCAGTAGCAACTGGGATGCCGAGAGATTTCTCACCTCCAAAATGGATCAACTAAACGCGAGTTATATCGAAGTTAAACGAGAAATCGACGGATACGAAAGCCTGTCGAATGAGAACCACGCGCGAGGAGAAAAGACCAGCGGAAAGCAAGAACAATAATAAACCGATGAAAACAACCTCGCACGTCAACGTGATAACGACTCGCATGAAACATTTTGCTTACATCGCTGTTTTCTTCGCAGGATGCACGACGACCCGCGCGGGTGAGGATGCGACTTTGCCCCTGCCGCCGGATTACACCAAGGCAGAGAGCTTAATCGCCGAAGTCGAATCATCGACCACCCTGCCTGCGGATGTTAAGAAGGAGCTCCAACAACAATACTCTAATATCAAAGCCCAGTTTGATGAGGCATGGACACCCCTTCAAGCCTCCGTGAGGCAGTTTTCGGCTAAAAAGGAATATTGGGAGCAAACTCTGGCGGAGAGAGACAAAGAGACGCAGCAGCGCAACGCAATTACGCCCACATTTACTTTACCCGACCAAGCCGGCGCCAAGCAAGCTTATGACAACCAGGTAAAAGAATGGAATACCGAAACCAGTTCCATGGTTGAGCAGGGAAAGAATGAATTAGAGAGCTTGAGACAAGAATGCGACGATAAGGCGCAGCACGTCGCAGCGTTATCGCATGCGTTCCATGACTTCATTGATGCGGCGCACGCAAAATTAAACTTCCATAAGGGCCCCGCGTTCCGGCAGGCCGAGGAGGCAAGTAAAGGTGAAACAAATGCCAACAAAGTGATGGATGGTTCGAATCCATCAAGTCGCCCCGTGTCGGGTTTTGAAAAAGGGACGGGGTCTCCTTTGTTCCAGCCAAGCGGGCAAGGTAAGGTTAATATATCTCCCGAAATGAGAAGTAATCAGAAGGTCCAGATGTTGAACAACAGAAATACCCAGCTGCAAAGCGATCTCGACCAGCTGTTTCGTCAAAGAAATGACATTGTTCGGAATCCTGGCGCCCATCCCGATGCCTCCGCGGAATTGACAAGCATCGTTAAGAAGATCGGGAAAACACAGGGTGCCCTGATTGAAACGCAATATCTACAGCGGGCGGCAGGTGGTAACTGATAACCATCGCTGACTCAAAAGATATCCATCACGCGATTGAACGCGTCGTTAGGCACCCTATCTTAAGTGAACCGCCCTTATCACAGTCTATAGAAATCGCAATGGCGACGGAAGGATTTCATAGAGTGGAAGATCGCTGCGCCTTTGGTGCGACAACAAGACGTCACAGGAGTGGTGAGGACAATCTAACGATGGCACAGATAACGTGGCAACGCGGAGGCTAGACGGAACTTGGGCGCTGTAAAAATGCCGTTAATGTCCTGTTAGGCGCTACACACAACCAATGTGAATACCAACCGACATGAACAAATATGAATATGGAATCTTCATCTACAGAAACGGACAAGTACAAGGCCCGTTCTCGCTAGACGAGATCAACTCGGCGTCGTTCGAGCGTGACGTTACTTCGTCCGATTCCGCATGGATGGACGGATGGCCGGCGTGGCAATCGCTATCGGCTGTTGCTGGCTTTTTGCCGTCGGATCGTCAACCGCGATTCAAAGCACGGGCGTCACCGCGGTTACCACAACGAGTAGTCCCATCCTTACCTCAGCGCCCCTGGCCGGAGCACTACGCACCAGTACCACCAGTCCATCCAGAGCATGAGGCTTTGCTCCGATTGTTTGTTGGCAAGAATTACGACTATTACGCGAAGAAGTGGAACCTGCGAGAGCCGGGGGGAACCAAAAACTCTTGGAACTGGGCAGCGTTATTCCTCGTGGTCAACTGGACGGCTTACAGAAAGATGTATTTCTATTCTTGGGGCTTCATCGTCCTATGCGTTGTCGAGGCAATCTGTGAACGTGCGTTTGGCTTGCCACTTATGGTGTCCAATGCCGTTAACGTGCTGCTTGCCATAGGCAACGGGGCGTGGGGCAACGGTCATTATAAGCTCCACGTCGAAGAAAAGCTTGGAAAGATCACCCCGACCGGCACGAGCAACGAAGCCATTCGAATGCGCGTCGTCAAAGAAGGCGGAACGAATCTCGGTGCAGCTGTGGCGTTTAGCTTCGGAGTGATGATTATGCTGATGATTGTCGCAGCCTGCGCGCCTTGAAGCATCTACTGCGGCCGAAAGGCGTAATTGGCCATGACCTTCTCAAAGCGTTCCCCAAATTGAGTAAAATCATCGCTATTGGTAGTGTAGCAATAAGGCGGATGACCCGCTGACTGGGTTAAGGAGATTCGCCAACGTCCATTTTACCTATGAAACAATGAACTTGCGAGAGTCTGATAATGAAGTGAGGGTTCGATTCCCTTCACCCGCTGATTTTAGTCCGTGCACCTAACGGATAATTCGATGGCCCAAAAACGCGCTCCGAAATGGCGCGGGGCCCTTCTCTACTTCGCCTCCTGGACCGTTATCGCGCTCGTCTTCTCCACGATCTCGTTCGCCGCATCACGCAGTGAGGGAAATCGCGGCTTTAGCTTCGTCGGTGCCGCCGAATTCAATCTCGTCCTCTTCTATTGGTGGGCTGTTCTTTCCGTCGTGATTTTTTGGTTCAGCCGCCGGTTCCCCATCGAAATGCGCCCGCTCAAGACGGGCAACCTGCTGTTGCACATTCCGGCCGTAATCCTTTTGGCAGCCGGCCACCAGATCATTCACCTAACGACACTCTGGATCGTCGAGCCGCGCTTTCGGAAACTGTTTCCGACCATGGCCGCGTGTTTCCGGTCCTACTTCGGCTTTGGGTTTTATGTGGACCTGATCATCGCGACCCTGATCGTTATTGGCGTCCACGCACTTCTGTATTATCAACGCTTTCGCGCGAGTCAGTTGGAAGAAGCATCGTTAAGGGCACAGCTCGCGCAGGCCCAGTTGCGCGCGCTCAAGATGCAGCTTCATCCGCATTTTCTTTTCAACACGCTGCATTCGATCTCTTCGCTCGTCCTCGAAGACCCACCGAAAGCTAACAGCATGATTGCGCGGCTCGGTGATTTTCTGCGACTAACTCTCGATCATTCCGACCAGCAGCTGGTCACGTTGAAGGAAGAAACGGAATTCGTCCGCTGTTATCTCGAGATCGAACAGGTCCGGTTCGGCGACCGGCTCGCGGTCGACTTCAAGATTGAGCCAGCGACGCTGGGCGCGGAGGTGCCGCATCTTATCCTTCAGCCGGTGGTCGAGAACGCCATTCAACACGCGATTGCCCCGCATGCCACTCCGGGCAGGATCGAGATCGCGGCGAGTCGGCGGAACAATTCACTGCGCCTGGAAGTAAGCGATACCGGCCTCGGTTTGCGAAGAACCGGAAATGGCCCCGAAGGACATGGGGTAGGTCTGAGTAATGTTCGCGCGCGCCTTGAACGACTTTTTGGCAGCAACTTTTCGCTCGAGATGACCAACGGATCGTCGCGGGGACTTACCGTTACCATCGAGATTCCCTTCCGCTCGCATGACTTCACCTAAGATTCGCGTCGTCATCGCGGACGACGAGTTACTCGCGCGCAAGTTCATTCGCCGGATGCTGAAGCAGGATCCCGAGGCGGAGATCGTAGCGGAGTGCAGTAACGGCGCAGAAGCAGTGGCCACGATCAGAAAGGAAAAGCCCGACCTTGTGTTTCTAGACGTGCAGATGCCGGAAATGGACGGCTTCGCTGTTCTTGACGCGGTGAGGCTCGATCACCTGCCGGAAATTGTTTTTACGACAGCCTACGAATCCTATGCCATCCGCGCCTTCGAGCTTCATGCCCTCGATTACCTGCTCAAACCTTTCGACCAGGTCCGGTTCAAAGCTGCGCTTAAGTATGCAAAGGAGCGTTTCCATTCGCAGCACGAAGAAGACAAACGCCTGCAAGTAGGCTCGCTTCTCGAAAGCATCCGGGCCCAACAGGAATACCTGGACCGCATCATCATTCGCGCCGATGGACGCATTACCTTTCTTCATACCCGCGAGATCGATTGGATCGAAGCGGATGACAAATACGTCCATCTTCACACTGGCAAAGGGGCCAGAATGGTGCGGCAGACTTTGAGCACGATGGAGGAAGAACTGGATCCAAAGAAATTTATCCGGGTCCATCGTTCGGCCATCGTCAACCTGGATCGGATCAAAGAACTGCAACCGCTCTTTAACGGAGAACATTCGCTGATTCTTGAGAACGGCGCCAAGTTAACGCTGAGCCGCAAATACAGAGACAAACTCTTCGAGCTCCTCGGAAGGCCGCTCTAGCACCAGAGCTCGCGCCGCGACTGGGTGGTTTCACGCCAGCCCGGCGTTCGTTCGCGACATTTTCGTCGCGGACCTCAGCAAAGCCTCCCTACTTTGCTCAAAACAAGAGGCACAACTATGAACCGGATGTTATTCAACAATGCAGTGGCGTTAGGACTACTCATTGCTACTTCGTCCGGATTGGCCGGCGAAAAGGTGATCGATCGCTGGGCGACGGCAGTGGGCGGACGCGAGAAAGTAGCGGCGATCAAAGCGATCTACCGTGAAGCAACCCTCGAATTCGGGATCTACAAGGGCACTCTAAAGGTATGGCACACGGCCGATGGGAAGTATCGCAAAGAAGAAAAGATCGGCGACCTCACCACGGTGGAAATTTTCGATGGCAGCAAAGGCACGATCAAGGAAGGCGACGTGCCACCGCGCGAAATGACCAGCGCGGAGGTGGAGCTTTCGAAAGCCAAGAGGTTCGCCAATGCCAATGCGATGTTCTTCGCGTTCTTTCCCGAGCGCCGGCATGGGACTGTAACCGTCGAGCCGGATAGCACCATCGTCCTGCAACCAGAAGGCGGCGTCGACTGGCGAGTCACGCTCGATGTCCAAACCGCTTTGCCGAAGACGATGGTGCACAAGGAAGGTGATCGCACGATCACCGTCACCTTCGATTCCTATGAGACCGTGGAGGGAATCAAGCTTGAGAAACAGATCCATCGCAGCGCAGGTGGGCCGAACAGCGCAGTCATTCAATTCACGAAGTCCGTGATCAATCCATCGATCGAACCCGGCCTCTTCACCATCAAGTCGTAGACCTATGAACAAGACTGTTCTGACAGCAACCCTTATCCTGAATTGTTTGGCTACAAGCTTCGGCACCGAAGATCCTCGTGTCCGTGCCGCCGAGATCGTGACCCGAATTCAACGGGCCGACTATGAAGGAGACCGGACGACGTTGAAGAAGTGTTACGACGAGTTAGCGCCGTTCCTAGAAAACAAAGAGATCCTCACGAAGGTCAGATACTGGCGCGGCTTCGCACGGTGGCGAGATGGAATCAACGCCGGGAACGAGTCGGTGGACCCGGGGGAGATGGAGAACCTGTTCCTGAGCGGCGCTGATGAGTTCAAAGCTGCGCTGGCTGTCGACCCTAACTTTGTCGACGCGAAAGTCGGTCTGATTTCCTGTCTCGGCCACGTCGTCTATTTTCATCGCACCGAGAAGGAACGCGCTCAGGAAATGGTCAAGCCAATCTTCGCGCTCGTAGCCGAAGCCAAGGCTGCCGCGCCGGATAATCCAAGACTAATTTGGGTCTGTGGTCCCATCCTCTTTTATACCCCGGTTGAAAAGGGTGGCGGCATCGACAAGGTGATTGAAAACAATGAACACGGGGTCACGATCTGTTCGCAACTTAAGGCCCCTGCCGATAAGCTCGAGCCGAGCTGGGGAAAACCTGAGCTATTGATGAGTCTGGCTTACGAATACATGACAAAGAACCCTCCGGACTTCGACAAGGCCGAGAAAAACGCGCGAGCTGCGTTGGAGATAGTTCCTTATTGGCATTATGTCCGCGATCTGTTATTGCCACAGATCGCGCAGGCAAAGGCGAAGCAGCCCAGCCAATCGCCTTGAGCGAAACCGGATGACATTTGATGACATTCGCAAGATCGGGCTCAAGCTGCCCCGCGCGGAAGAGAGCCGCTACTATCGAATGCCGGCGCTCAAGGTGGATGACGAAGTCTTCGTCGTTTGCACCAGCCACCCGAGCGCCGAACCAAACTCAGTCAGCGTGCCCGTCGGATTCAAACGCCGAGCCGAGCTCATCGCGCGCGATCCTGCCGTTTTTTATCTGAAGCCACACTACGAACCTTATCCAGTCGTGCTCGTCCGCCTCGACCGCATCGAGCGCGTAACTTTGGGACAGCTCCTTCGCTCTGCCTATCGCGCGGTCGCCAGCGGGAAGGTGAAGCCGGGACGAAGAAGAGATTAACTTGGCGCAGGCGCCGCGCCTGATCCCATCGGAGCGGCCGGTCCCGCGTTCGGTGGGCGACTCGGTTCTTCTGTGCGACCGTGAGGGATGATTTCGCCTTCGGAATCCGTGAATTTGGAACGGCGCGCTGTCGCCGAGCGATTTCTTACCGGTCACGGCATTGAAGTTGGCGCAGGCGACCGTCCGTTTCCGGTGCCCTCACACGTTCACGTGTCATACGGCGATATTCGGGATGCCGCTTCCGTCGAGGACTACTTCAAGACCGCCGATGTCCGCGTGGGCCGTCCGATCGATGCCCAGACCTTCGCAGGAGTCCCGGACGCCAGTCTGGATTTTGTCATTTCGGCGCACGTCATCGAACATTTACGAGACCCGATCGGTTCGATCGTGAACGCGATTCGGATTCTGCGCCCGGGAGGCGTTCACATCCTGACTGTGCCGGACATGCGGTTCACGTTCGATCGCGATCGACCGGAGACGACGGTCGAACATGCCTTGCGCGACTACGAGGACGGGGGCGCGAGCACTTGCCAGCAAGCCTACGACGAGCACTTGAGGTATGTGCACCCGGAGCTGACAAGGCAGCATTACTCTGAAGCGGAGATCCAATCGCAAGCCAGCGAGAACACCCGCCGCTGGAGGGAATTCGACGTGCATTTCCACGTTTGGACGCGGGACGGTTTCGAGAGTCTGCTTGCGGCCGCAACCCGCTACGTGCCTTTTGTTGTCGAAGAAGCCGTTTCAATTGTAAACGAAAACATTTTCGTGCTACGCAAAGGTCAGACGGACCAGATAGCACCCTGAGCTTTGAATCGCACCCGCAACCTTTCCTCATTCATAAGGCCGATTTGGGAGCGTCACGGGCTTCTTCTTGGGCTGCTGGTCCTGGGCCTGTTCAAACTCTGGGTCATCCACACGGAGGAAATCTACGGCAGCTCGGCCGAGTATGACGCGCTTTGGTACGTCGGCTCAGCCAAGTATTGGTATTGGTTCCGGCCCTATAGCTGGACGGCGTTCGTTAGGCCATGCGCTTATCCGCTTTTCATCGCGGTGGTCCATTTCCTCGGAATCCCGTTGCGGATCGCGATCGAGCTTACGCAAATGGCGAGCTATGCGGTGTCGATTGCCGTTCTGCGTAAGATCGCAGTTCCACGGCGGCTTTGCGTTGTCCTCTTCGCCTTGATGATTCTCCACCCGGCGTCGTTCCTCTACAACAATCACACCATGAGTGAGAGCTTCTATACGCCGATCCTCGTGCTGGCACTCGCAGGCTCGCTGCTGACGCTATTTACCAGGAAATTTGGGCACGCGATTTGGACGGGAGCCACTTACGCAGTGCTGTGGAACATCCGCGAAGAGAGTTTTCTCATTCCGCCTATTCTCGTTGTTTTCTTTGTCCTCGCGTTGTGGCAACGGCGCGACACGCCCACCCGGAGGGCGCACTTTATTTTCTGGCTCAAACGGGCGGGTACGCTTGGCGGCACGCTCCTTGTGCTCGTGACGGCCGTCTATTGTGCGAACTACGCAACCTTCCGCAGCTTCGCCAAATCGGATATGAGTTCCCCAGCTTTCGAGAAAGCGTTCAAAGCTTTGCTGCGGATCAAGCCGAGGTACTCGCTGCGTTACATTGCGGTGAACGTAGAGGCGCTCCGTTTGGCTTATGAAGTCAGCCCGACATTTGCGCAGCTCAAGCCCTATTTCGAGTCACTCGATGGCCGCAACTGGACCAACCCGGCGTTTGATACCTTGCATGTGCGCGAATTTGGGCCGTGGTTTATGTGGGCGCTCCGAAATGTGACGGCGAACGCGGGTTATTACAAAGATCCCGTTTCGACGAACGCATTCTACCGCAAGTTCGCGCGAGAGATTGACCAGGCCTGCGATCAGGGCCGAATCCAGAGTCGATTTGTCCTCTCGGGTTTTCTCGATCCAGGCGCGCTCTCGCGGATTCGATACTTGCGCAACGGGATCGCGGACATCACGAAATTGTTTTTGTTTCGTCACCACAAGCTAATGGTCCGCGCGGACCCCAACATGGTGCCGTGGATGGATAGTCTCTATCAGGAGATGGTTTTTCGTCAGCCCCAGGCGCAACCTGGCTTCCATCCGGAGGGAAACGTGGTCGTTATTCCGAATACAGTTTCAGCCCGTCTGGCCGTGGCGGTGCAAAATTTCATCGGCGCTTACTACGTCTACCTCTTCATCACGTTGTTCTGGGCGGGACTGGCAGCGTTCGGCTTACTAATGCTCTTCTATCCGCGCTGGCGAATGTCCGATCCGCTGATCACGATGTTGATCTTGTTTGGAACAACGATTGCGGCGCGGCTGGTTTTCTTCGCGTTTCTGGATGCGACCTGGTGGCGGGGTGGCTACGAGCGTTATCTTGTTCCTGTGATGCCGCTGACCGCTTGCTTCTTTGTGCTGCTGATTTACAAAGCAATCGCACTTTGCCGCGGCCACCGCGCTCTCTAGCGTTCAAGCGAGATGACGGCGCCGAAAATTCTGATCGCAGACTCCATTTCGCAACGCGGGATCGATGAGATGACGCGCGACGGCGCGCTGGAGGCGTTGGTGCGAACGGGGCTGAGCGAAGCGCAGCTGCTCGAAATCATTCCGGAGTTCAGCGGCATCGTCGTGCGGAGCCAAACGAAGGTCACGGCACTGATCGTGAACGCGGGCGCGCGCTTGCGCGTCATCGGTCGTGCAGGGGTGGGAGTTGATAACGTCGACGTCGAAGCGGCGACGCGGCGCGGAGTGATCGTGATGAACGCACCGGGTGGAAATACGATTTCGACGGCGGAACATGCTTTCTCGCTTCTGCTTTGTGTCGCGCGAAAAATTCCGCAGGCGGATGCGCTTCTTCGCGGCGGCAAGTGGGACCGGAAAAATCTCGAAGGCGTGGAGCTGTTCAACAAGACGCTCGGGATTATCGGGATGGGACGAATCGGCAGCGAACTAAGCCGGCGCGCGATCGCGTTCGGGATGCGGGTGCTGGCGTTCGATCCTTATCTCTCGGCGACGCGAGCGCGGACGTTGCAGGTGGAACTGGTCGACGAACTCGACGATCTGCTCGGCACCGCGGATTTTATTACGCTTCACACGCCGCTCACGCCAGAGACGCATCACCTGCTCGATGCCGCGCGACTGGCAAAGACGAAACACGGCGTGCGAGTGATCAACTGCGCGCGCGGCGGATTGGTTGATGAAACGGCGCTCGCCGAAGCGTTGCGATCCGGCAGCGTCGCCGCCGCGGCGCTGGATGTTTTCGAAACCGAACCGTTGCCGCCGGATTCTCCTCTGCGCGCTGTGCCGAACCTGGTTATCACTCCGCACCTCGGCGCGTCGACGGCAGAGGCACAGGAAAGTGTTGGAATCGAGATCGCGCAATCGATCCGCGCCGCGCTGCTCGAAGGGACGATCCGCAACGCCGTCAACATGCCGAACCTCGATGCGAAGACGCTCGCCGTTGTTGGTCCGCATCTCCGCTTCGGCGAAAAATTGGGGCGCTTCCTTTTCCAGCTCGCGCCGAAACGCGTCGATAGCCTCAACATCAATTACAGCGGGAAAGTGAACGAAGTCGACACAACGGCGATCACGCGTTCCGTGCTCAAAGGTTTTCTCCAGGGCGCGGGCGGCAGCGAGATCAACGAAGTGAACGCGCCGGCGTTCGCCGAAAGTCTCGGATTAAAAATTACCGAAAGCCGGCTGAGCGCCGCCGGCGATTACACGGATCTGCTCGAGCTTTCCGCGGTCGCGGAAGGAAAAACGGTTTCCGTTGCTGGCGCTTTTTTTGGCGCCACGCCGCGCATCGTGAATGTGAACAGCCGGCACGTCGAAGCGCGTCCGCACGGCGTGGTGCTCGTCCTGGAAAATACGGACCGTCCCGGCATCGTCGGCCGAATCGGGACGTTGCTCGGCGATCACGGAGTGAATATTGCGACGATGTCGTTAAGCCGGAACCAGGCGGGTGGGACGGCGCTGACTGTCCTGAATCTCGACACCGCGCCGGACGAAACGTTGCTTGGAAAAATCCGCGACTGCGAAGACATAAAATCGGCTCAGGTCATCGAGCTTTAGGTGATTGACCGCGACTGGCGGCCTGCCTCAAACTCGAAAACATGGACTTCAGCGCTCATTCAATCATTTGGGTCTTACTCGCGGGCCTCGTCATCGGCGCCATCGCCAAACTTTTGATGCCGGGCAAGGATGCCGGCGGTTGTATTGTCACGATGCTCCTTGGTATCGCCGGGGCTTTCGTCGGCACCTGGATCGGGCGAATGGTTTCTGGAAATGAGAACTACACCGCGCATTGGATCATGTCGATCGTGGGCGCGATGCTGCTCTTATTCATTTATCGGATGATCGCCGGAAAGCGGAGCTAGCTCTTCGCAATTCTGGGAGCTGTGCCACAATCCCGGCGTATGGCGCAGCCGCGCAAGCTCCTGATCGTTTCCGCTTTTGCGGCGCTCTACCTAATTTGGGGATCCACCTACCTCGCCATTCGGTTCGCAATTGAAACAATCCCTCCGTTGTTGATGGCGGGCGCGCGCTTTCTCCTTGCGGGCGCCATCATGTACGGGATCGCGCGCTGGCAAGGCGCGCCGAAAGAATCGCTCGCGAATTGGCGTACGGCACTGATCATCGGCGGCTGTCTTTTGCTCGGCGGCAACGGCGGTGTCACGCTTGCGGAGCAATACGTCCCGTCGGGCCTCGCCTCGGTGATCGTTGCCACGGTCCCGATTTACATCGCGATCCTCGCGTGGTGGAGCGGCATCGCGCCGCGGCCGACGCCGGTTGTCTGGCTCGGACTCGCCGGCGGGCTTATTGGCGTCGCTATCCTGCTCGCGCCCGCGTTGAATTTTTCGCGCAATGAAACCAAACATCCGGGAATCGGGATGGTGATCCTTCTTGTCTCCTCATTCATTTGGTCGGCCGGCTCGATCTATTCGCGCAAAGCGAAGAGCGTGTCGCAGCCGCTGCTGCTGGCCGCGCAGCAAATGATCTGCGGCGGCGCCCTTCTCACGCTCGGAGGATTTCTTGTCGGCGAGCAACACCAGTTCGACGCGGGCCGGATCAGCGCGCGTTCGATTGGAGCGTTTGCCTATTTGGTGATCATCGGCGCGCTCGTCGGCTACACCGCCTACATCTTCCTCCTTCGCCATTGCGCACCCGCGAAGGTCGCGACCTATGCCTATGTGAATCCGATCGTGGCCGTAATCCTCGGTGCGCTTTTCGCCGGCGAAACACTCAGCGCGCGAACAATTCTTGCCGCTGGATTAATCATCGGCTCGGTCGCATTAGTCATCACGGTGCAACAGACAAAATCGAAGCTCGTTCCCGCGGAAGTCGCCTGCCTGGAAACGGCGAACGAAACATGACGAAGCACGACCCGGAATCGATCGAAGCTCTGAAAGAGAACTGGAAGGCGGAGCTGCAAACTGCGCGCGTTTACCGTGAGCTGGCCGAGCGCGAGAAGGATCAAAAGCGTAAAGACATTTTGTTGCGGATGGCGGAGGCGGAGGAACGGCATGCCGAACGTTGGGCGCGAAAGCTCACCGAACTCGGCCAACCGCCTCCCGAATTAAAGGACTCGTTAGGCCAACGGCTCAGTCGTTGGTGGAACCGCGTCGCCGGACTCGACGTCGCGATTCGTCGAATGGAGGCGGCCGAGGACCGGCACGAAGCGCGTTACCGTGCTCAAAGCGAACGCGCGCTGGCTGACGATCCCGACGCTCTGAAATTTTTGCACGAAGCCGCGCTCGAGGAAAAAGCGCACGCCCGCGTTTTGAATGCGATGGCGCCCGCGGCGCCGGCCGGCCCGCGGGCCGCGCTCGACACGATCCTGAAACGCGAACGTTGGCATGGCCGCGGCGGCAGTTGGGTCGCCGACGCCATCTACGGCGTGAACGACGGCCTCGGCGCAGTCTTCGGAATCGTTTCCGGCGTGGCCGGTGCGACGAACAACCAGCAGCATTACGTTCTCATCTCGGGTCTCGCGGGAATGCTGGCCTCATCCCTTTCGATGGGTGCCGGCGCGTACCTCGCCGCGAAAAGCGAAGCCGAAGTTTACGAAGCCGAGATCGCCCGAGAAAAACGCGAGGTCGAAGAGAACCCCGAAGAAGAGATCGAGGAGATGTCGCTCTTCTATCAACTGCAGGGATTCAATCCGGAAGAATCACAACGCATGGCCGAACGCCTGGCCGAACAGCCTGATCAAATGGTCCAGGCCATGGCACAACACGAACTCGGTCTTTCCGAGCATCGATTTCCGAACCACTGGAAGTCCGCGTTCTCCGCCGCGATCTCCACCGCGGTCGGCGCCTTCATCCCGATCATCCCGTTCTTTTTCATGAGCGGATTCGCAGCCGTGATCGCTTCCTTCGCCGTGAGTATTCTCGCTCACTTCGCAGTCGGCGCCGTGAAATCGTTGATCACCATCCGCTCCTGGTGGGCGTCGGGACTAGAGATGACGATCGTCGGGATAATTGAAGCGGTCGTGACCTACAGCCTTGGCCTGGCCTTCGGCGCGATGGCCTAACGAGTTTCTGGAGGTAAGGGGATTCGAACCCCTGACCTTCTCATTGCGAACGAGACGCTCTACCAACTGAGCTATA
>Ga0307470_10000818_pt1 | contig 13285 bp, 9 predicted proteins | sample atmos_gasesAM3C__FD_204565 | JGI IMG/M metagenome (GOLD analysis project Ga0307470, IMG submission 204565) | Hardwood forest soil microbial communities from Morgan-Monroe State Forest, Indiana, United States - atmos_gasesAM3C_05 | ecosystem: Environmental > Terrestrial > Soil > Temperate forest... | reverse complement strand
GGGATTTGCGGCGGGAACGCCGGTCGGCGCCTATATGCTAACGTAGTGCCGCGGGTGCCGATATGACTGAAACAGCCTTGCCGAAGGGTCGAAACAGCATCGATCAGGATCAATTCCTGACGATCTTGTCGCGCGAGGAAGCACTGAAGCGCTTCGAATCTGCGCTATTTCCGCGGGAATTATCCATCGAGCAAAGGAAGCTTGCGGAAGCGGCCGGTTGCACGCTGGCGAGAGATGTTGTCTCGCCGATCGACGTGCCACCGTTCGATCGTTCAAACGTCGATGGATTTGCAGTCCGCTCGACTGATCTCGCTTCAGCGGCAGAATTTGCGCCCGTGCAGCTGACGTTGAACGAGGAAGTCATTGCGTGCGGCACGGCGCCCACCCTTCCCGTGTTGCCCGAAACAGCGACACCGATTGCAACCGGCGGCCCAATTCCACGTGGCGCCGATGCAGTGGTGATGGTGGAGCACACACAACCATCGGGAGGTCAAGCGATCGAAGTGCGGCGCGCCGCTTCACCGGGGCAGTTCGTGTCCTTTGCCGGGTCCGACATCGCTCGTGGCGAAGCGCTCTTGCGGGCGGGCACGGTGATCGGCTCGCGGGAGATCGGCATGCTTGCGGCCTGCGGGATCGCCGAGGTCCCGGTTGCGCGAAGCGTGCATGTCGCAGTGATCTCGACCGGCGACGAGTTGGTCCAACCCGGCGAGCCATTGCGGCCGGCGGCAATCTACGACAGCAACGGCGCCATCGTCGCCGCCGCGATTAACGAAAATGGCGGCAAAGCGGTGTTTTGGGGCGCCATCCCGGACGACGAGCAGGAGCTCGAGGCGGTGATGCACCGCGCGCTTGCCGAAAGCGACATGGTGGTGTTGTCAGGCGGGACTTCGAAGGGAGCAGGCGACGTCTCCCACCGCATTATCGCCCGCCTCGGCCAACCCGGGATTATCTGCCATGGCGTTGCGTTGAAGCCCGGCAAACCGCTCTGCCTGGCCGTATGCGGGGGCAAGCCGGTGGTGATCTTGCCGGGCTTTCCGACCTCCGCCATGTTCACTTTTCACGACATGATCGTGCCGGTACTTCGGCGCATGGCCGGCCTCCCACCACGGTCGGATGCAACGGTCACTGCGAAGGTGCCGGTGCGGATTGCATCCGAACTCGGGCGAACCGAGTTTGTGATGGTCTCGCTGGTCCAAGGCGCGGATGGCCTGATTGCCTATCCGTCAGGCAAGGGATCGGGAGCTATTACATCCTTCTCGCAAGCTGACGGCTTCCTTCGGATCGACGCGCTGGCTGATCAATTGCCGGCCGGCAGCGAAGCCAAAGTAACCTTGTTCACGCCGCATGTACGGGTGCCCGACCTGGTCATCGTGGGCAGTCACTGCACGGGCCTCGACCTGGTGACGGCACCGTTGGCGCATGCCGGTCTGACCGTGCGTTCGATTGCGGTTGGCAGTCTCGGCGGACTGGCGGCCGCGAAACGCGGCGAATGCGATTTTGCGCCGATCCACCTGCTCGACGACAAGACCGAAACCTACAACGCACCTTTTTTGAGTGAGGGGCTCGAACTGGTGCCGGGCTGGCGCCGTATGCAGGGGATCGTGTTTAAAAAGGGCGATCAACGTTTCGAGGGTTTGAGTGCCGAACAGGCTGTCCGTGCCGCGATCGCCGATCCCACCTGCATTATGGTCAATCGCAATCAAGGCGCTGGCACGCGCATCCTGATTGACCGCCTGCTCGGTGAGGCACGTCCAGACGGGTACTGGAACCAACCGCGGTCGCATAATGCAGTCGCGGCCGCGGTGGCGCAGGGACGCGCCGATTGGGGAATGACCATCGCGCCGGTCGCACGTGCATCGGAGCTTGGCTTTATTCCTTTCGCCGAGGAGCACTATGATTTTGCGGTTGTCGCGGCGCGGAAGAACAGGCCGGCCGTACAGGCTTTTCTGAGCGCCCTCGCCTCGCACCAAACCCGCGCAGCACTCGAGAGCGCCGGCTTCAGACCGGCATGAACGCCTTTGGCGGCTTACAACGTCATCTGTACGCTGAGCATGTATGTCCGTGGCGTCCCAAAGTACGCGGTGTTGGCGCCGGGGCTTCCCACAATGTTTCCGTCGGCAATCGATGAGTAATAGAACGTGTTGCCGATGTTCAGCACCTGGAACCGTGTCGTTATGATGTGCTTGTCGACGGTCTTGGAAAAGCGAATTCCTGCGTCGAATGTCCCATACGAAGGTGCAAACGAATTATTCAAATTGGTCGCCGCGCGTTCGCCCTCCGCGTGAACGCCGCCTGTCAGGGCGAAGCCTAGCCAAGAAGCTGGGTGATAGTCGAAGGCGACGTCGGTCTTGAACAGCGGCACACCCACAACTAATCGGCCGTCGGTCGAGGCAACGCCAGTATTTATCAGCCTGGCGTCAATGTAGCTGATGCCGCCAAATACAGACAGCTCTGGAAACACGTCACCCTGAAGGAACAGCTCTGCACCGTTATTCCGTTGGGTGCCTACGACTTGAAATACGTTGGTGGCAGTAACGGTCTCTGCCAGCGGACGCGTCATATGGAATAATGCAAAGGTGGCAAGCAGCCGCGGCGTGACAGCGTACTTCACGCCTACTTCGTATTCCTCGTCGTGGTACGGCGCGAGGAATGCGTTCGCATTGGCTGTGCCGGCCGGCGCCTGATCGCTCTGTTCGACGCTGTTAGCCCAAGTCGCATAAGTGGTGATCCTCTCCGTCGGCTTGTAGATCAAGCTAACCGTCGGGCTAACGACACCGTCAGCGGAATTGTTGCTCGTCACAACACCGGCGGCATTCCAGCTCTGCGAGTGCAGGAAAGACGTGCTGAGTACACTCTGCACGGCCCACTGGTCGTTGAAATGGAATGTATCGCCAGTGATGATCGTCTGGTTCTGAAGAATTGCGGATTTGAACTGGCCACCGTTGTTCGGAACGGGCGGCAAGTTTGTAAATACGATCGGATCGGCGAGATTTGACACCCCGGGAAGGTTCTGCGCGATCGAATTTACATAGGAATACTGGCCGTTGAAAAACCCGTTTGTCCCGATCGTTACTTCGTTTCGGAAGCCAAACACGTCAAATTTTCCGTTCAGGGATGCCGTGTTGCTGGCGATGGTGAAATGCGGGACAGCGTTGAAGTTTTTGGTGACTGTGAAATTCCCGTTATTGTCGACAAAGGTATTAGTGATTCCGAAGAGATTGCGGACGGCATCCTGATAAAGGCCGCCAATCTCGAAATTCCAGTCATTGTTGAATTCGTGCTTGAGCTTGACGAGACCGGTATTGGTGATGAGGTCCGTGCCCGCGCCCGGCTGTCCCAAGCCCAGCTGGGTCGGATCGACCGCCGCCGGCAGCACAGGAAACTTGGGCGCACCGAAATAGACGATGCTGCCCGGCAGACCCGTGGTGTTGGTTTCGTAGTGGCTGAAATTGGTTTCAACGACGGTTCGATTGCCGAGGTAGAAATCCAGCGCCCCACTCGCCAGCGTGCGGTTGGCCGAACTCTCCGGCGCCCAGCTTTCGCCTTCGCCATGCACGACGTTGAAGCGGTAGCCAACTTTTCCGTCGGGCGTGCGTCCGCCAACGTCGATGTTCTCGGTGAAAACCGAAGTTGAATCGAATCCCTGCGTGTAGCTCGCATAGGGCGTGTCCGTCGGTCGTTTCAAAACGTAGTTGAACACGCCGGCGGGGGTGGCGGGACCGTAGAGCGAGCCGGCGAGTCCATTGAGGACCTGGATGCCGGCCAGATTCTCGGCCGGAATTGCCGTGGTGCCGATGATGCTGAGCCCATCCATCCTCGTATTTTGTACGACGGTGCCTTGAAAGCCTCGCGCCTGCGGGCGGGAAACCTCAAAACCCTGCTGGTTCCTGATCTCGACGGAAGGAAGGTAGCGAAGCGTGTCGTTGACCGTCTTCAGTTGCAGGTTCTCCATCAGGTCCTGCGGGACAGACGTTATCGAGAACGGCGTGTCGAGCACGTTGCGATTACCAAGTGGCCCAACGCTTACGGTGCGAACGTCGTAGTTGGGATTCGTCGCGGCATTGTGGACGCCCCCTGCACCGGCTTGCGCCGGTGCAGGGGCCGGCGGCTGCGTCGACCGGTTCGCCGATCGCTTCTTTTTCTTCGGGGCGCCGGTCTGTCGAGTGGCCTGTTGGCCCTGCTGCTGATCGGTTCGGGGTTTCGCGGGGTCTACGGTAACCGGTGGCAGACCCGGCGCTTGCTGAGCCTGGGCAACTTCAAAGGGCTCGCACGCCAAACCCGCCAGTAAAACGCAGGTCACGACCGCATATTTCATCTCTTTAGCCCCCGCTAATTTCTCTCTAGGATCGGCGGCCGATCACCGAGAGATTTATCGTTATAGCTTTATGGATATAACGAGCCATTCGGAAGACACCTTAATGCAACACTGGCCATCAGACTGTAACCAGCAAGAAACAATAGAAAAAACGAATGAGGCGATCAGAATGACGTATCAACGCAGCGCTCGAAAAGTTCCCGCATTCGTCGCCGTTCTCGGCCTGGTGATCGCTAATCCCCTGCTTTGGACGCCCGCGTCTGCGGACACATTGAAGCTGATGGCCGCAGGCAGTCTTCGTGCAGCCATGACCGATTTGTTGCAACACTTTCCGCGGCAATCGGACGAGGTCGACACGCCGGAGTTCGGCTCCTCGGGTCTGATGCGTCAGAAGATCGAGAGCGGCGCGGCCGCCGATGTTTTTGCATCTGCGGATCTGGAGCAGCCGCATAAACTGGCCGCCGGTCATCCCGAGCGCCTGGTGATCCTCTTCGCGCGAAATAGTCTGTGTGCAATCGCCCGACCGAACCTGGGGCTCAATGAAACCAACCTCCTCGATCGCCTGCTCGACCCCGCGGTGAGGATCGCGACCTCGACGCCCGGCTCCGATCCGCTCGGAACTTACAGCTGGGAAGTGTTCGCCCGCGCTGATGCAGTCAAACCAGGGGCGCGCGCAACGCTCGAAGGTAAGGCAAAAAAGCTCGTCGGCGGCGGTGAAAAGACGCCACCCTTGGTGCCCGGAAAAGGAGCCATCGAAGGCATATTCCTATCCGATCAGGCGGACGTCATGCTGATCTATTGCAGTGCAGTCGCTGCGCTTCAGAAAGAAATTCCAACGCTCGCTTCTATCAAGCTGCCATCAACGCTTGCCGTCGAAGCTGCGGACGGGTTGATCATCATCAACAGCAAGCCTGTCGCGCTGCGGTTCGTTGCATTTGTGATGTCGGAAGAAGGACAAGCTACGCTGCAAAAGCACGGCCTGGAGCCGATAGCATCGGTGGGACCACGTCACCCCTAGAGAGGCGTGGTACACGAGCACCTGCCTCCGACATTCTGATCGAGCGCGCCTGCACTGAGATGCCGACGCGCCCGCTGCTCGATCCGGGCTATTGCGGTTTATTCCGCTGCTGTTCGCATCTCGATCTTCTCCGCCCGGGCGGCGCAGAACTTGAACTCCGGAATCTTGCCGAAGGGATCCAGCGCCGGGTTGGTCAGAAGATTCGCGGCCGCTTCCGCATAACAGAACGGCATGAAGACCATGTTCTCAGGTACGTCACGGTCAGAGCGGACCTTCACCTCGACGGCACCGCGCCGCGTCTCCAGACGAATGAAATCGCCGGGCCACAAATCCATGCGCCGCATATCCTTCGGCGACATGAACGCAACGGCCTCGGGCTCGATCTGATCAAGAACCTGAGCACGGCGGGTCATGGAACCGGTATGCCAGTGCTCAAGAACGCGGCCGGTTGAGAGCACCATCGGATACTCATCGTCGGGCAACTCATCCGGCGGGATGACCTTCGCCGGAACGATCTTGCCGCGACCGCTCGCCGTCGGAAAACCGGTGGTGAAGATGATCTCGTTGCCGGGTTTTTCCGGATCGTCCACGGGATAGGTCACCGCGCCTTCACGCACCAGCCGATCCCAGGTGATGTTCTTCAGCGACGGCATGAGTTCAGCCATTTCGGTGAAGACCTCGCCCGGCCCCGAGTAATTCCAAGGCAGCCCCATCCGCTTGCCGATCTCCTGGATGATCCAGAGGTCCTGCCTGGCATCGCCGGGTGGCTTGATCACTTCGCGCGCCAACTGAACACGGCGATCGGTATTGGTGAACGAGCCGGACTTCTCCGCGAAGGCAGAAGCTGGAAGGATCACGTCGGCGTGGAAGGCGGTCTCGGTGACGAACAGATCCTGCACCACTAGATGGTCCAGTTTGGCCAGCGCTTCGCGCGCATGCTGCAAGTCGGGATCAGACATCGCGGGATTTTCGCCCTCGATATACATGCCGTGAATCTGACCGGCGTGAATTGCGTTCATGATCTCGACGACCGTGAGCCCACGCACCGGATCGAGTTCCTGTCCCCAGAGCTTCTCGAACGAACCTCGCATGTCGTCGCGACCGACCGGTTGATAGTCAGGCAGGAACATCGGGATAAGGCCGGCATCGGAAGCGCCTTGCACGTTGTTCTGGCCGCGCAGCGGATGCAATCCCGTTCCCGGCCGCCCGATTTGGCCCGTGATCAGCGACAGCGCGATCAGGCAGCGCGCGTTGTCGGTGCCGTGCACATGCTGGCTGATACCCATTCCCCAAAAGATGATGGAAGACTTTGCGCGTGCATAGGTACGGGCGACCTCGCGCAGGGTCTCGGCGGGGATGCCACAGATCGGCGCCATCTTCTCCGGCGTGAACTCGGTGATCTTGGCCTTCAGGTCATCATAGCCTTCGGTGTAGCCAGCGATGTACTGCTCATCGGTCAGCCCCTCGGTGATGATCGTGTTGATCATCGCGTTCAGCATCGCGACGTCACTGCCTGGCTTGAAAGCGAGATGTTGGGTTGCATGGCGCGACAGCGACTGCCGTCGCGGATCCATCACGTACAGCTTGGCGCCGCGCTTTGCCGCGTTCTTGATGAACGTAGCAGCTACCGGATGATTGACGGTCGGATTTGCCCCGATCACCCAGATCACGTCGGCATCCGCAGCCGCCGCGAACGGTGCTGACACCGCGCCCGAGCTTAGTCCTTCGAACAGTGCCGCGACCGACGACGCATGGCAAAGCCGCGTACAATGGTCGACATTGTTGGAGCCGAAACCTGTCCGGACGAGCTTCTGGAAGAGATAGGCTTCTTCGTTCGATCCCTTGGCAGAGCCGAAGCCGGCCAGCGCCTTCGGACCCTTCTCGTCTCGAATCTTGACGAGGCCCTTGGCGGCGATGTCGAGCGCCTCTTCCCATGACGCTTCACGGAAGTGGGTAAAGGGATTTGCTGGATCGACCTGGTCGTTGGCGTCCTTTTTGACACCTGGCAGCCGCACCAGCGGCTTGGTCAGGCGGTTGGGGTGGTGGATGTAGTCAAAGCCGAAACGGCCCTTGACACACAGCCGATTATGATTGGCCGGACCGTCGCGCCCCTCGGCGTAGATCACCTTCTCGTCCTTGACTTCGTAGGTGACCTGGCAGCCGACGCCGCAATAAGGGCACAGCGAGTCGACCTTGCGGTCCGGATAGGTGACGCGGGTCTGGTTCTCGTCGAGCATCACTGCGGGCATCAGCGCGCCCGTCGGACAGGCCTGGACGCATTCGCCACAAGCCACGCAGGTCGACTCCCCCATCGGATCGTCAAAATCGAACACGATCTTGGAGTCATGGTTACGATAGGCCATGCCGATAACGTCGTTCACTTGCACCTCGCGGCAAGCACGAACGCAGAGGCCGCACTGGATGCAGGCATCAAGATTGACGCGCATGGCCGGATGGCTGGCGTCGCCCTGCCAGCGCTCAGCGGCCGGGAAGCGGCTTTCGGTGACTTCGATCTTTTCCGCCCAGTGCCAGAATTTCGAGTCCGGGTCGTGAGAGGTCTCCCGCGGCGGTTGGTCAGCAACCAACAGTTCCATCACCATTTTCTGTGCGGCGATGGCCCGGTCGCTCGCGGATTTCACCTTCATACCGACGGACGGCGTCCGTTTGCACGAAGCCGCAAGCACGCGCTCGCCCTCGATCTCGACCATGCACGCGCGGCAGTTGCCGTCGGGCCGGTAGTCCGGCGCCGGCGAATAACATAAATGCGGAATCTCTCGACCCTGGCGTTTGGCAACCTGCCAGATGGTCTCGCCCGCATTGGCCTCGACTTGCTTGCCGTCGAGTTCGAACTGGATCTTGGTCATTCCGCGGCCTCTTTCGGCACGAATTCTTCCGGAAAATATTTAATGACGGACGTCAGCGGATTCGAGGCCGCCTGCCCGAGGCCGCAGATCGAGGCGTCACGCATGGCCTGGCTCAATTGGCCGAGCAGTTCCTGGTTCCAAACTGGCCGTTGCATAAGCAATACGGCCTTTTCGGTTCCCGCACGACAGGGTGTGCACTGCCCGCAGCTTTCATCCTCGAAGAATTTCATCAGATTGAGGGCGGCGTCCCGGACGCTGTCGGCCTGCGACAGGATGATGACCGCGGCGGAGCCGATGAAGCAGTCGTATTTTTCGAGCGTGCCAAAATCCAGCGGGATATTGTCCATCGCCGCCGGCAGGATGCCGCCCGACGCACCGCCCGGAAGGTAGGCGTGGAACGTGTGTCCATCCGCCATGCCGCCACAGAATTCGTCGATCAGTTCACGCACGGTAACGCCCGCGGGCGCGAGTTTCATGCCGGGATTCTTGACCCGACCCGAAACCGAATAGCTGCGGAGGCCGTGACGATCGTTGCGGCCGTGGCCCTTCCACCAATCCGCGCCCTTCTCGACGATGTCGCGCACCCACCATAGCGTCTCGATATTGTTGATCAGGGTCGGCTGGCCAAACAGCCCGACCTGGTAAGGAAACGGCGGCTTGTGCCGGGGCAGGCCGCGCTTGCCTTCCACGCTTTCCAGAAGCGAGGATTCTTCGCCGCAGATGTAGGCGCCGGCGCCGCGGCGCATATGAATTGTGGGTCCGCCAGGCGGCAGCTTTGCGATCTCGCGCTCGAGGATCTGGCGCGAGGCGGGATATTCGTCGCGAAGATAGATATAGACGTCGGTCGCTTCGACCACATGGGCGCCGATCAGCGTGCCCTCCAGAAAGCGGTGCGGATCGGTTTCGAGATAGTAGCGGTCCTTGAAAGTACCTGGCTCGCCTTCGTCGCCATTGACCGCCATCAGCCGTGGGCCAGGCTCGCCCAGCACCGAGCGCCATTTGCGTCCCGTCGGAAAACCCGCGCCGCCAAGACCGCGCAAACTCGCATCGTCGAGCGACTTCAGTAAATCTTCTTTCGGAAGAGCGCCGGAGCGCAGGCGCAACAGCAGCTTGTATCCGCCGTCGGCCAAATAGGCATCGTATCCAATGTAATCTGGAACGTGGGTATGCGTGTCGCCACTCTTCGCTGCCGCAAGCACCTGAGAGACGGTCGCATGATCCACGAAGTTGTGGCCGACTTCGGCAGCCGGCGCGGTATCGCAACGGCCGACGCACGGCGCGCGCACCACGCGAACGCCGGGACCGGCTTTGCTCTGTAGTTCCTGCAACAATCTTTCGCCACCGAGCATCGCGCAGGTGAGCGAATCGCAGACCCGAATGGTCAGCGGTGGGACGTTCGGCTCGCCCTCCTTCACGATGTCGAAATGCGCATAGAAAGTTGCGGTCTCGAACACCTCGGCAAAGGACAGCTTCATTTCGTCGGCCAGTGCGGCCAGGTGCGCCGCCGAGATCTGGTGATACTTGTCCTGGATTAAGTGCAAGTACTCGATCAACAGGTCGCGTTGTCTGGGCCGGTCACCGAGAAGAGCCTCAATTTCATGAGCGGCCGCCGGATCAACCTGACGCCCTTTGGGGGTCGACTTGGCTCGTTTTCGTCCCTCACCGGGGTGCTCAAAGGCGCGAACTTTATGGACGTCTTGGCTCATGCAAATCGGTTTCCACCCAACAATGGCTTAGCAGACATTAGCCTCTGGTATACCAGACGCCAAGGTGTTTTAGAACACGTCTAGATGAAGGGGAATTATCCTTTCCGCCAACGGTTTGCGTAGCCGATCTCCGGCGCCACCTTAGGCTTTGACGGTTGTCGGATCGACCTTCTCGATCAGAAAAACGATTCTTCGGTCGTCGCGTTCGCTGATCTCGACCTTGTCACCGGTCTCCCGGATGAGGTTCGGGATATCAATGACGGAGAGCGGGTCGGTGCAATGAACTTCAAGAACGTCGCCGGGCGATACCGATGTGAGCGCCTTGCGTGTCTTGAGCGCGGGTATCGGACATCGGAGACCAGTGAGGTCGAGCTTGATAGTGGCCATGCGCTTGAACCTACAACAGGTCCGCGTAGCCAAGGAACCCAACGCGGTCTCCAGGTGCGACTTTGACCGAATCTTCGTTGAGTTCGACAAGGCCGTCGGTCTCGATCAAGGATGACAAAAGACCCGCTCCTTCGCGCGGGAATTTGACCGCCTCCAGCGTACCGTTCTCGGCTTTGCGCAGTGTAACGCGGACGTATTCGCGACGGCCGATCTTTTTCTTGTAACTGAACGCGGCGCGGACCGGTAAGGCTACCAACGGTGCGGGCACCGATCCCATCAGCGCCAAGACGGTCGGCCGCACCACATGGACAAATGTGACAAAACTCGCCACCGGGTTTCCCGGCAATCCGATCAATGGTGTTCCGTCTATGACGCCCATGGCCACGGGACGACCCGGCTTTATGGCCATGCGCCACAGAACAAGCGAGCCCGCTTTTTCGACACCGGCTTTGACGTGGTCCTCTTCGCCGGTGGAAACGCCACCCGTGGTGATAATAAGATCATGCTGCGCAGCTGCTTGCCTGAGCGCATTCGACAGGGAAACCGGCTCGTCACGCAGAATCCCGAGGTCGCTTACCTCGCAGCCAAGCCTCCGCAGCATCGCCATCAACATGTAACGGTTGGAGTCGAAGAGTTGAGAGGCCGCCCGCGTCATGCCCGGTGACGCTAATTCATCTCCAGTCGAGAATACCGCAACGCGAAGGCGCCGCACGACATCGAGGTGCGTCAAACCAAAAGCGGCGGCAAGTGCGATGTCCTGGGGGAGCAAACGCCGACCTGTCCTGAGGGCAACGTGACCAAGCGGAATATCCTCGCCGGCAGGCCGCACATTGGCACCGGGTTTCAGGCCGGCGGGCAACACCACTTGGCCCGCGTCATCGATCCGCACGTCTTCCTGCATGAAAACCGTGTCGGCACCTTCTGGCATCGGGGCGCCTGTAAAGATGCGCACCGCATGGCCGGGCACTGCGGCCTCCGCGTTGGCCCCTGCCTGCACACGTCCGTTCACAGGAAACGCGCGCTCTTCGCTTTTCGGCAACTCACCACTCGGGACGGCGTAGCCATCGACGGCGGAATTGGTGAACGGCGGCAGCGGCAGAGGCGCCGCGAGATCCTGGGCAAGAACGCGGCCATCGGCTTCCACCAGTGGAACTGGCTGGCTCTCGCCAATTGCCCTGACGCGCGACGTGATGATGCCCACGGCCTCGTCGACCGAAAGCATCGGTCCGCCGAATGCAAAGCAGTCGTCCGACAGCTGCGCCATTATTTCTCGAAACCTCGCCCGAAGGGCTACTAGGTAAGCCTCCGCGCTCCCTATATGCTGCGTAAGGCAGTATCATACAACCCTTGGCGAGTTGACTGTGCTTGAGAAGACCCCCGCTCCGTCGATCTTTCCAAATCCGGCCGATCCGCGTCTGACGGAAAGCGTCTCGGGCATCGACCAGACCGGCGCCAAAACCGAAACCAAAGTGCCGGTCGAGCGGCCACTGACGCTCTATCTCAACGCGCAAGAGATCGTCACCATGATGACGATCAACGACTATCCCGAATATCTCGCGCTTGGGTATCTTCTCAATCAGAACATGCTCAAATACGACGACGTCGTCGCCGAGGTCGAATATCACGACGATCTGCAAGTTGTCGTGGTGCGCACCGAGCATCACACCAATTTTGAAGCCAAGCTGAAGAAACGCACCCAGACATCAGGGTGCGCTCAGGGCACTGCGTTTGGCGATTTGCTGGACGCATTCGGAAGCGTGGCGCTACCGCAGGCCACGATGCGCACGTCCTGGCTGTACCAGATGACCCACGAGATTAACACCATGCCTTCGCTTTATCTCGAGGCCGGCGCGATCCATGGATGCGTGTTGTGCAAAGAGGGTTCGCCCGTCTGCTACACCGAGGATGTTGGCCGTCACAACGCAGTCGACAAGATCGCAGGCTGGATCTACCGCCACGGTGTCGATCCCTCCGACAAGATTCTCTACACCACCGGCCGGCTTACCTCGGAGATGGTGATCAAAACGGTGCGAATGGGAATCCCCATCCTTGTCTCTCGTTCCGGATTTACGGCCTGGGGCGTCGATCTCGCGCGACAAGTGGGACTGACGTTGATCGGTCGCGCGCGCGGTAAGCGCTTTGTCGCTCTGTCGGGCGAAGAACGGATCGTTTACGACCAAAGCCTCGAATACACCGAAGAAGAATCCGCCCGTCATAAGCGCAAGGGTGAAAGCAGCGATGACTGAAATGCCCGGCGTGTTGTTGGCCGGTGGGTTGGCGCGCCGGATGGGCGGTGGCGACAAGCCGATGCGGATCATCGCCGGCAAGACCATCCTGGATCGCGTGATCTCGCGTCTCCGCCCGCAATGCGACGCGTTGATTCTGAACGCAAATGGCGATCCTGCCCGCTTCGCTCAGTTTGGCTTGCCCGTGATTGCGGACAGCGTTGCGGACTTTCCCGGCCCCCTCGCGGGAATCCTTGCCGGGCTCGACTGGGTGGCTGCAAATCGGCCGGACGTAAATTGGATGTTGAGTGCGGCTGGCGACTGCCCGTTCTTGCCGCGCGATCTTGTGGCTCGGCTCGATCGGGAGCGAAGGCAGCAGAATGCCGAGCTTGCGGTTGCGATGTCCGGTGACCAAACTCATCCTGTAATCGGCCTTTGGAGCGTTCGCCTTCGCGAGGAACTCCGCCAGGCGTTGGTCGTCGAAGGTATCAGGAAAATCGACCGATGGACCTCGCGCTACCCTCTGGCCACCGTCACCTGGCCGACGGCTCCGTTCGATCCCTTCTTCAATGCGAATACGGTCGAGGACATCGCTGAAGCAGATCGTCTTGCGGCGCTGGATGGTGGCTGACCTACGCGTGACGCACCACAGGCCGCTGTCGATCCGGAAGCGGACGTCTAAGCTTGCGGCTCGATCAGCGGCTCAGCTCATCTACTGTGACGTCTGCTTCCTTAGCTTCGAGACGTCTTCGACGGTAAGCTGCGATTCC
>Ga0307470_10000817_pt1 | contig 13291 bp, 11 predicted proteins | sample atmos_gasesAM3C__FD_204565 | JGI IMG/M metagenome (GOLD analysis project Ga0307470, IMG submission 204565) | Hardwood forest soil microbial communities from Morgan-Monroe State Forest, Indiana, United States - atmos_gasesAM3C_05 | ecosystem: Environmental > Terrestrial > Soil > Temperate forest... | reverse complement strand
ATAACTGATCGATATGTCAGCATCTGCTATACAACCCTGCAGCTCATGATCAGGCGTCAGCACGGAAAGCGCAGGCGTAGATTTGCCAAGGCCGGGGGCCTGCCCTCGCTAGCCGGGGGCGTTGAGGGGCGATGAGCCCCTCGGCCGACCAGCGCACCCGCTCCTGCGCGACGGAGCTGGTCTGCCACGACTGTGAGCTTCGGCTCCCTCTTTTCGATACCACCTTCAGGTGCCTTGGCTGCGGCCAGACCCTCGATGTCGACTACGACTACGAGCTGGCGAAGTCGCGGGTCGCCGAGCGGCCGATCGCCGAGCGCGAGCTGAACATCTGGCGCTTCGAGGAGCTGCTGCCGATCGTCGACGCAAAGGCGAAGGACCGGGTCGGCCGCTACAGCGGGCGCACGCCGCTGATCCACGCCGATCGCCTCGGCGCCGAGCTGGGCCTGCGCAAGCTCTACCTGAAGGACGACAGCACGCAGCGACCGAGCCTCTCCTACAAGGACCGCGTCGTCTCGATGGCGGTCGCCCGCCTGTTGGAGCTGGGCAAGGAGGAGATCGGCTGCGTCTCCACGGGAAACGTCGGCACCGCGGTCTCCTCGTTGGCGGCCAAGGCCGGAGTCGCCGCCTATGTCTTCTACCCGAGCAACATGGAGCGCGGCAAGGCGCGCGCCTGCCGGGCACTGGGCGCGGCGGTGATCCAGCTCGACGGCAACTACGACGAAGCCAACCGCGCCTGCCGCGAGCTGGCGCTGGCAACCGGCGTCCAGTTCGCCAATATCACCTTGCGTCCGTTCTACGCAGAGGGGGCGAAGACGATGGCCTTCGAGGTGGTCGAGCAGCTCGATTGGGTTTCGCCCGACCACTTCGTCATTCCGGCTGCCGGCGGCACCCTCTCCTCACGCGTCCACAAGGGCTTGGGGGAGATGGAGAGGGTGGGAATGGCCGAGACCGCCGCGACCAAGATCCACGTCGCCCAGCCCGACGGCTGCGGACCGATTGCCACCGCCGTGCTCGACGGCAGCGGCGAGATCGAGCCGCAGCGACCGAACACGGCTGCTCACTCGCTGGCGATCGGCGCTCCGGGCGATGGACCGCTCGTGGTCGATGCGGTGACGTCACGCGGCGGCTCGGCGGCGACCGCGACCGACCCCGAGATCTTCGAGGCGCTCGATCTGCTCGGCGCGACCGAGGGCATCCTCACCGAGCCCGCGGGCGGCACCACGATCGCCGCCACGATGAAGCTCGCCAACGAGGGCAAGCTCGGCCCCGACGACACTGTGGTGGCCGTGATCAGCGGCAATGGCTACAAGACCCTCGACGAGCACCCCGACAAGCCCTGGCCCGAGATGGTCGCTCCCGAGGTGGAGGCGATGGGGGAGACCCTCTCCCAGTTCCGCCACGTCGGCCCCGGCGCCGCATTGCCCCACTGAGCCCGCGCCAAACCGGCACACACAGCGATGCCGGAGGAGGGACTCGAACCCCCGACACGCGGATTATGATTCCGCTGCTCTAACCAGCTGAGCTACTCCGGCCGGGAGCGGGATGCTAGCGATGCTTCCTGCGGGGGCGGACCCCGCGCCGGGACTGCGGATAGCCTTTCTTGTGTGATGGGGAGCGCTCTGGATAGGGCAGTGGGTACGTTGATTCGGGATTGCCTGGATCTGAACCCGTCCGAAGAGGTGCTGGTGATCTGCAACCCGATCACCGAAGAGCTGGGGGCGCTGCTGCGGATCAACGCCCAGGGCGAGGGCGGCGAAGCGACGCTGGCGGTCATCTCCGAGCGCGAATCGCATGCGGCTGAGCCGCCGCGCGCAGTTGCCGCCGCGATGCTCGCCGCCGACATCGTGATCGCCCCGACGATCCAGTCGATCTCGCACACCGAAGCCCGCCGCGCCGCGACCAAAGCGGGCGTTCGCGTTGCCTCGATGCCAGGCGTCACCGGCGAGATGCTGGCCCGTGTGATGGGAGCGGACCTGTGGCGGTTGCGGAAACGAGGGGCGTCGGTCGGCCGCGTGCTCGGGGCCGGCGCCGAGGCGCGGATCACCTGCGAGCGCGGCTCCGACCTGCGGCTCGGGCTGGAGGACCGGACCGCGATCGTCGATGCCGGGGCCCTGAACATGCGCGGTGCGTTCGGCAACATCCCCTGCGGCGAGGCGTTCATCGCGCCCCTGGAGGGGACGGCGGAGGGCACGCTGGTCGTCGACGGCTCGATCGCCGCGATCGGCAGGCTCGCGAAGCCGGTCGAGCTGACCGTGCGTGGCGGGCACCTGACCGAGGCAGCCGGGGTGGACGGGGCTAGGTTGATGGAGCTGCTCACCGAACATGGCCCCGACGGCACCAACGTCGCCGAGCTCGGCATCGGCACCAACGAAAGCGCGATCCTCACCGGCAACATCCTCGAGGACGAGAAGATCCTCGGCACGGCGCACGTCGCCTTCGGTGCTTCGGCGGCGATCGGCGGAACAGTGCAGGTGCCGGTCCATCTCGACTGCGTTGTGTTGAAGCCGACCGTGGACGTCGACGGCACCACGGTCGTGCAGGCCGGAGAGCTGGTCGTCTGAGCGGTGGCACGTCCGCTGCTCGCCGTGCCGAATGTCTCAGAGGGTCGCGACCCTGGGCTGATCGCTGGCCTCGAGCGCGCCTTTTCCGAGGGTGTGGAGCTGCTCGACCGCCACAGCGATCCCGACCACAACCGGACCGTCTTCACGCTTGCCGGCGAGGCGGCGGCCTTGACCGCGGCGCTGACCCGCGGTGCAGCCGAGGCTGCTGACTCGATCGACATGACCGCCCACGACGGCGTTCATCCGGCGATCGGCGCGCTCGACGTATGCCCGCTCGTTTGGGTCGGCCCAGAGGATCGCGCTGCGGCTGGCGCTGCGGCAATCGAGGTCGCCGATGAGATCGGCGCGCTAGGCATCCCCGTCTTCCTCTACGGCGATCTGGCTGCCGGCCCCGAGAACGTCGAGCGGGCTTATTTTCGCAACGGCGGCCTGACCGAGCTCTGGCTGCGGATGGAGGCCGGTGAGCTTCGCTCCGACCGCGGACCCGAGCTGCCGCACCGGACCGCCGGCGCGACGCTGATCACCGCGCGCCCGCCGCTGGGCGCGTTCAACGTCGAGCTCGAAGGCGACGATCTCGATCTGGCGCGAGCGGTTGCCGCCGGGCTGCGGGAGTCCGGCGGGGGTCTGCCCGGCGTCCGGGCAATCGGCCTGCCCCTCTCTGGCGGTCGGGTTCAGGTCTCCACCAACGTCCACGATCCCGTTGCGGTGCCCTTGGAGACGGTCGTCGAGCGGGTCCGGGCGCTCGCCGCTCCGCTCGGGTCTCGGCCTCTGGAGGCCGAGCTGATCGGCCTGATTCCCGTCGCCGCCCTGGCCGGCTACCCGGACGACGTGCCGATCCGCGACTTCGACCCGGGGCGGCAGACGATCGAGCGCCGCCTCGACGCTTTCCCCTGAGTGGCCCGACTCGCTATTCGTCTAGATTCCGGATATGGCCCAAACCAAGAAGAAGCGCCGTCGCAAGCATCGTGGAACGCAGGGAGGGCGGGTCGATCCGAACCGCCGAGCCGGCCGGCCTCGCAGCCGCGAGGAGGCCAAAGCGCGTGCCCGCTCGGGCCGTAAGAGCCCGTCCAAAGTCGATGCTCCACCCACCTGGCGCAGCGCCATCACCCGCGGCGTGGTTGCCGCCGTCATCTTCACCGTGCTGCTGATGCTGATCTTCAAACGGCCGGTCGGCTCGGCCCTCGCGCTTGGCGGGTTCATGCTCGCCTTCTACATTCCCGCTGGCTACTACATCGACACGATGATGTGGCGGCGCCGCGAGCGCACCCGGATCCGCGCCAGGGAGAAGGAGTGAGCCTCGACGTACAGATGCTCACCGTGGGGCCGGTGGCGGAGAACTGCTTCGTTCTGCGGCGCGAGGGCTCCGGCAGGGGCCTGATCGTCGATCCGGGCGATGAGCCCGATCGAATCCTGGCCAAGGTTGAGGAGATGGGGACGAAGATCGACGCGATCCTGATCACCCACTGTCACTTCGACCACATCGGCGCGGTGGCGCCGGTCGCCACTGTCACCGGCGCCCCGGTTTACTGCCCCGAGATCGAGCGGCCGCTGCTCGCCGACATCATGGCTTACGTCCCGATTCCCGGCATCGGTCCCTACGAGAGCTACGAGGCCGACGAGACGCTGACGGGGGGCGAGACGCTGGAGCTGGCCGGTATGACCATCGACGTGATCTTCACCCCCGGCCACAGCCCCGGCCACGTCACCTACTCGATCCGCGACGAGGACGCGATGTTCTCCGGCGACGTGCTGTTCAAGGGCTCGGTCGGCCGGGTCGACCTCCCCGGTGGCGACGGGCCCACGCTGCTGCGATCGATCCGCGAGCTGCTCGATTCCCACTCACCGGAAACCGGTGTCTACCCCGGCCACATGGACGTCACCACACTTGGGGCCGAGCGAGCGAGCAACCCCTTCCTCGTCGAGCTGGCGCGCTGAGCCGAGCCGCACAGGTAAGGTCGCGCCACTGTGGCCAGCAAGTATCAAGCTCCTCGCGGGACCTTCGACGTCCTGCCGGCGAACAGCCAGGCTAGAAGGCGGATCGAGGCGGCTGCTGCGGCGATCTTCGCCCGCGCCGGCTACGAGCCGATCGCCACGCCCGCCTTCGAGGACACCGAGCTGTTCGAGCGCGGCGTCGGTCGCTCCACCGACATCGTGCGCAAGGAGATGTTCACCTTCGAGGACAAGGGCGGGCGCAGCATCACCCTGCGGCCCGAGGGGACGGCGCCGATCTGCCGCGCCTACCTCGAGCACGGCATGCACAAGCTGGCGCAGCCGGTGAAGCTGTCCTACGTCGGCCCGTTCTTTCGTCACGAGCGCCCGCAGGCCGGGCGCTACCGGCAGTTCCACCAGCTCGGCATCGAGGCGATCGGCACCGACTCGCCGCTGGCCGATGCGGAGGCGATCATGCTGCTCTCCGACCTGCTCGCCGAGCTCGGCGTGCCGGGGGTCGAGCTGCGACTGGGCAGCCTCGGCTCGCCGAGCGCGCGCAGCGCCTATCTGGAGGAGCTCAAAGCCCACCTGCGCGCGCATGAGGCAGAGCTGTCCGAGGACGTGCGCGAGCGGATCGAGATCAACCCCCTGCGCGCCTTCGACGCAGATGACGAGGGCACCCGCGGGGTGATGGAGAGCGCGCCGACGATCGTCGAGCGCCTCGAGGGAGAGGACGCGGAGCATTTCGCCGAGGTGCGGGCCCTGCTCGAGGCGGCCGGAGTCGCGTTCGAGATCGACTCAACCCTGGTGCGCGGCCTCGACTACTACACGCGCACGATCTTCTCCTTCGTCTGCGACGAGCTCGGCGCGCAGTCGGAGGTGGGAGGCGGCGGGCGCTACGACGGGCTGATCGAGCAGCTCGGTGGGCCGCCGACGCCGGCGGTCGGCTGGGCGGCGGGGATCGAGCGCATCCTGCTTGCCCTGGACGAGGGCGAGCAGGCGGTGGGTCGGGACGCCTTCCTCGCCGTTGCCGATCCTGGGCAGCAGCGCCGCGCCCTGGTCCTGGCAAGCGAGTTGCGCCACGCCGGCCTGACGGCAGAGGTGGACCTCGCCGGGCGCGGCCTGAAGGGTCAGCTCAAGCACGCCGACCGGATCGGCGCCCGCCGGGTGCTGATCCTCGAGGCCGACGGTTCGGCTCAGCTGCGCGACATGGAGAGCGGCGAGCAGCGGCCGGTCGATCCGGCCGGGCTGATCGAGGCGATCGGCGGCGAGCGATGAGCGAGGCGCCGGCGCTGAGCGCCAACGAGTTCCGCGACACGTGGTGCGGTCAGGTGCTGGGCGAGAGGGTCGACTCCAGCGTCCGGGTGGCCGGCTGGGTCCACCGGCGCCGCGACCACGGCGGCTTGATCTTCATCGATTTGCGAGACAGGACCGGGATCGTTCAGCTGGTCTTCCACCCCGATTCCTCCGGCGAGGCTTTCGAGCTGGCCCACAGGCTGCGGGCCGAGGACGTGCTCAGCGCCGCCGGGACGGTGGTGCGTCGCTCGGCCGAGACGGTCAACCCGGAGCTGCCGACCGGCGAGGTCGAGCTGGCGGTGAACGAGGCTGAGTTGCTGGCCGACGCCGAGACCCCGCCCTTCCAGATCGAGGGCTTCTCCGGCGAGGTCGGAGAGGACGCCCGGCTGCGGCACCGCTACCTCGACCTGCGCCGCTCCCCGTGGCGTCAGGCTCGGGCCCTGCGCCTTGGGGTGACCGCGTCTTTGCGCTTGTACCTCGAGGGGGTGGGCTGCCTGGCCGGCGCCACGCCGGTGCTGACCCGCTCCACGCCCGAGGGCGCCCGCGACTTCCTCGTCCCCAGCCGCCTCCAGCAGGGCTCCTTCTACGCGCTGCCCCAATCGCCGCAGCTGTTCAAGCAGTTGCTGATGGTGGCGGGCTTCGAGCGCTACTACCAGATCGCCCGCTGCTTCCGCGACGAGGATCTGCGCGCCGACCGCCAGCCCGATTTCACCCAGCTCGACATCGAGATGTCCTTCGTCGGCGTCGACGACGTGATCGAGGTCAACGAGCGGCTCCTGGCGCACGTCTTCGAACGGGTCGGCGGCCCGGCGGTCGAGCTGCCGATCGAGCGGCTCGGCTACGACGAGGCGATGAGCCGCTTCGGCACCGACCGGCCCGACCTGCGCTTCGGCCTCGAGTTGGTCGACCTCGGCGACGCGCTCGCCGCGACCGAGTTCAAGGTCTTCCGCGGGGCGATCGAGTCCGGCGGCGCCGTCCGCGGCCTCAACGCCGGCCGCCGCGAGCTGCCGCGCTCCGAGCTCGACGGGTTGATCTCCCGGGCACAGGAGCTGGGGGCGAAGGGGCTGGTCTGGGCCTTCCGTGAGGGCGACGGCTGGCGCTCGCCGACGGCGAAGTTCCTCTCCGAGGCTGAGCTGATGGAGCTCAACCGTCGTCTGGGTGCCGAGGAGGGCGATCTGCTGCTGCTGGTTGCCGACCAGCGCCGCGTCGCCGACGCAGTGCTGGGGCAGATGCGAGTCGATCTGGCCGAACGCTTCGAGCTGATCCCGCCTGGCGAGCACAGGCTTGTCTGGATCGTCGATTGGCCGCTGCTCGAGTGGAGCCCGGGCGAGCAGCGCTGGGACCCGCTGCACCACCCGTTCACGGCGCCGGCCGGCGAGTTCGACCCCGACGATCCGGGCCGGGCGAGGGCACTCGCCTACGACCTGGTCTGGAACGGCCAGGAGATGGGAGGAGGCTCGATCCGCATCCACAGCGCCGACGTGCAGCAGAGGCTCTTCGCTGCGCTCGGAATCGACGCGGAGGAAGCGGAGGCCCGCTTCGGCTTCCTGCTCGAGGCGCTGCGCTACGGCGCGCCACCGCATGGTGGCATCGCCTACGGGCTCGACCGGATCGTGCAGCGGCTCGCCGGGGCCGACTCGATTCGCGACGTGATCGCCTTCCCGAAGACGGCCTCGGGAGCCGACGCCTTGACCGGTGCACCGGCGGCCGTGGGGGAGATGCAGCTGAAGGAGCTTGGGATCGGTCTCCTCCCGAAATTCTCGCCGCCCGGATGAGGCGCCGTGACCATCTCGCTTGGTCATCGACCTCCCCGGACTCGCGATAATTTCGGTCGGAGACCGGGAATGAATTTCTTTGGGAGAGTCAAACTCGCACTGAGGGGCCGCCAGCCCGGTCCGGGGAAGACGCCTGTGCATGTCGATGACCCCCAATTCGACAGTTGGGAGGTCGTGCGGGACTTTGGCGACGTGCGGACCGCCCGGGCCTGGCATCAGGCGCTGGAAGAGGCGGGGATCGAGGCGGTTCTCACCGCTGATTGGCCGATCGATCGCTTCGGCCGCGGTGACATCGCGCTGCGGGTGCAGGCGGAGGACTGGAGCGAGGCCGAGCTCCTTCTCTCCAACCTCGACTGATTGCCGCGCATCCGTCGTGTCTGGACCGATCTTCAGTCGCCAGCGCGGCCCCGCGGTGCTACGGTTGACCGCAGGCTCGAGCCCGTGCGAGAGCCGTCCCACCGTTTGACCCAACACAAACGGCGCGGGGGCCGATCTCTCTTGATCCTGCGGGGTCCGGAGGAGGCGCCCACCCTTTTCTTCAAGGGATCAAAGCCAGGGGCGGCAACGGCGGCGCTGGAGCCTTTTTTCTTGGAACCCGGCGCGATCCTCAGCAGGTTCATACTCTGGAATTCGATGAGTAGAGAGACCCTTGAGAGTTACCTGCGGGATGGGACGCGTGTCGGCCCTCCAATGCCCGGTGCCTTCACCGGCGCTGCGGGGGGCGCGGCGTGCGGGGATTTGTCACGGATCTCGTTGATCATCGACGAAGGCCGCATTGCATCGGTGACTTTCGACGCTGAGGGATGCGGGGCGACGCGGGCGGCTACTGCCGCCGTCGCCGAGATGGTCGACGGCGAGTCGGTGATCGCTGCTGCGCGAGTTGGGATCGACGAGGTCGACGAGGCGGTCGGCGGCCTGACGCCCGCCAAGCGTCACGCCGCGCAGCTCGCTGCGGACGCGCTGCACCGCGCTCTCGCCAGCGCTGCCGCATCCGCGGCGACGCTTGCCGCGCCACGGAAGGGGCGCGTCCTGATTGCCATGTCGGGCGGAGTCGACAGCGCCGTGGCGGCCCTGCTGGAACGCGAGCGAGGCGCCGACGTGCTCGGCGTCACCCTGAAGCTCTGGGCCGACCCCGAGACCGACGGTGCCAAGGCCTGCTGCTCGCCCGAGGCGGTTTTGGGCGCGCGCGCCGTGGCCCACTCGCTTGGCATTCCGCACCTGACCCTCGACCTCGAGGAGGAGTTCCGGCGCCGGGTCGTCGGCACCTTCCTCGACGGGTACGGCGCGGGCGCCACGCCGAATCCCTGCATCGTCTGCAACGGCGAGGTGCGGATCGCGGCGATGGTCGACCTCGCCGAGCGCCTCGGCGCCGAGTGCCTGGTCACCGGCCACTACGCGCGGATCGTCGAGGACGGCGACGGGCTCCTGCTCGCCGCGGCATCCGATCAGGCAAAGGACCAGAGCTACATGCTCGCCGCCCTGCCGCCGGCGATGCTGGGCCGGTTGCGCTTCCCACTCACCGAGCTGCGCAAGCCCGAGGTGAGGGAGATCGCCTCTCGCCATGGTCTCGCCGTTGCTAGGAAGCCCGAGAGCCAGGACCTCTGCTTCCTCGCCGGTCAGGGCAAGGCCCGGTTCCTGAGCCGGCACGGCGGGCTGGGCGAGCGGGATGGCGCCGTGCTCGATCGCTCCGGGCGGGCAATCGGCCGCCACCGTGGCCACCACAACTTCACGGTCGGCCAGCGCCGCGGGATCGGCGTCGCCGCGCCGGAGCCGCTCTACGTCCTCTCCACCGACGCCGCCGCCAACACGGTCACGGTCGGCTCGCGCGCAGAGCTGGCGGCGAGCCACATCCGGGTACGCGACGCCGTCCTGCATCGCGAGGGCGACCTCGTCGACGCGGTCAAGCTGCGCTATCGGGCGACGTCGGTTCCCGCCTCGGTCGCGGGGGCGCCGGCCGGCCGTCACGCCGAGCTGGACGTCGAGCTGGGCGAGTCCTTCGACGCCGCCTCCCCAGGACAGGCAGCGGTTCTGCTTCGCGGCGAGACGATCGTCGGTCACGGCACCATCGCAGCAGCGGCCTGAAGCCGCTTCGCGTCACTTAGGCTTCATTGCCCATGAAGGCCGATGAGATCCGCGATACCTACCTCGCTTTCTTCGAGCAGCGGGGGCACAAGATCGTGCCCTCGGCATCGCTGGTGCCCTCGGTCCACGACCCCTCGGTGCTGCTCACGACCGCGGGAATGCAGCCGTTCAAGCCCTACTTCCTCGGGCGCGAACGCCCGCCGATGCCGCGGCTCGCCGACGTGCAGAAGTGCTTCCGCACGACCGACATCGAGGAGGTCGGCAAGACCGCCCGCCACCTGACCTTCTTCGAGATGCTCGGCAACTGGAGCTTTGGCGACTACTTCAAGGCGGAGTCGATTCCCTGGGGCTGGGAGCTGGTCACGCAGGGCTTCGGGATGGACCCGGACCGGATCTGGGCAACCGTGTTCGGTGGCGACGAGGAGCTTGGCCTCGGTCCCGATGAGGAGGCGATCGAGATCTGGAAGGGGCAGGGGATGCCCGAGGAGCGGATCGTCCTGCTCGGCCGCGAGGACAATTTCTGGCAGGCGGGCCCGAGCGGACCGTGCGGGCCCTGCTCTGAGCTCTACCTCGACCGCGGCGAGAGCTTCGGCGCCGCCGGCGAGCGGCCCGGCGACGACACCGATCGCTTCCTCGAGTTCTGGAACCACGTCTTCATGACCTACGACCTCTCCGCCGACGGAGCGCTCACCGAGCTGCCGATGCGCAACATCGACACCGGCATGGGCCTCGACCGGATGGCGGCGATCCTGCAGGACGTCCCCTCCGTCTTCGAGACCGACCTGATGCGGCCGTTGATCGACCTCGCCGAGGAGCTGTCCGGCCGCTCCTACGGTGAGGGTGGAGCGGTGACGCGGGCGATGCGGATCGTCGCCGACCACTCGCGCGGCGCTGCCTTCCTGATCGCGGATGGCGTCGTCCCCTCCAACGAGGATCGCGGCTACATCTTGCGGCGGATCATGCGTCGCGCGATCCAGCAGGGCCGCACGCTAGGACTCGACGCCCCCTGGCTCGGCCACTTTGCCGAGCGCACGATCGAGATCATGGGCGGCACCTACCCCGAGCTGGCTGTCAACCGAGAGACGATCGCGCGCTGGGTAGGCGACGAGGAGGAGAGCTTCGGTCGCACGCTGGAGCGTGGCACGGAGCTGCTCGATCGCCTTGTCGCCGAGGCCCAGGAGGCCGGCACCTCTTGGATCGACGCCGCCGATGCCTTCAAGCTGCACGACACCTTTGGCTTCCCCTATGACCTGACCAAGGAGCTGCTCGGCGAGCGGGGCCTCTCGGTCGACGACGGCGGCTTCGAGGAGCTGATGGAGGAGCAGCGCCAGCGCGCCCGGGTCGGCGCCGCCACCGCCCATGGCGCCGAGAACCAGCACGAGAAGGTGATCGCCTTCGCCACCGCTGCGCCGCCGACCCGTTTCGTCGGCTACGAGACGCTGCGCGCGACGACCGGTCTGGCGGCGATCGCCGCAGATGACGGACGGGCGCTGGTCAAGCTGGAGGAGAGCCCCTTCTACGCCGAGGGGGGTGGGCAGGTCGCCGATTCGGGCCTGCTGCGCTGGACCGGCGGCGAGGCTCGCGTGCTCGACGTCTACCGAGTCGGCGACGACCAGGCGCTGGAGGTCGAGTCAGCCGCCTCGGTGCAGAGCGGCGTCGCCGTCGAAGCGCTGGTCGACCACGAGACCCGTCACGCGACGATGCGCAACCACACCGCGACCCACCTCCTGCATGCGGCGCTGCGCGCGCGGCTCGGCGAGCACGTGCGCCAGGCCGGCTCGGCCGTGCGGCCGGACAAGCTGCGCTTCGACTTCACCCACGGGCAGGCGCTCGCCGCCGAGGACCTGGTTGCGATCGAGGAGCGGGTCAACGACTGGATCAAGGCAAGCAGGCCGGTGCGCTGGCTGGAGATGGAGCGCACCGAGGCGGAGAAGCTCGGGGCGATGGCGCTGTTCGGCGAGAAATACGGCGAGTGGGTCCGGGTGGTCGAGGTCGACGACGTCTCGCGCGAGCTCTGCGGCGGTACGCACGTCGCCAACACCGCCGAGGTCGGCATCTTCAAGATCGCCTCGGAGGGCTCGAGCGCCGCCAACGTGCGGCGGATCGAGGCTCTGACCGGGCCCGCGGCGATCGATTGGTTCCGCCGCAGCGAGGAGCAGCTGCGCGAGGTCGGCGAGCTGCTCGGCTCGCCACAGGACCCGGTGGTTGGCGCCAAGCGGGCGGCGGAGCGGCTGCGGGAAGCGGGCGAGGGGGCCAAGGAGGCCACCAAGCAGCTGCTTGGCGAGGAGACCGAGCGCCTCGTCGCGGCAGCGAAGGAGATCGGCGGTATCGGCGTGGTCGCTTCGCGGGCTCCGCTTGCCGACCAGAAGCAGCTGCTCGAGCTGGCCAATCGCGTGCAGTCGAAGCTCGGCGGTGAGTCGGCGATCGCCCTCGGTGGCGCCGACGGCGACAAGGTCGGCCTCGTCGTGCTCGTCTCCAAGGGCGCCGTCGGCAGCGGGATCTCCGCGGCAAGCGTCGTCCGCGAGGCGGCGGCGGTCGTCGGCGGCGGCGGCGGCGGGCGCGACGACATGGCTCAGGCCGGGGGGAAGGACGCTTCGAAGCTCGAGCAGGCGATGGACGCTGCGCGGCGGGCGATCGAGGCGGGGGCCGCGTAGTGCGGGTCTTGGCCCTCGACTACGGCACGGCGCGCATCGGCTGTGCGATCTCCGACCCGAGCGGCACGCTGGCGACTCCGCTACCGGTGATCGAGCCCCCCGAGCCTCGCTCTGTCGCCGAGACGGTCGCCAAGCACGAGGTCGAGCGTGTCGTCGTCGGGCTGCCGCTGCATCTGAGCGGCGAGGAGGGCGCCCAGGCCGCGCTGACCCGCACCTTCTGCGCCGAACTGGAAGCGCTGCTGGACGTGCCGGTCGAGACCTACGACGAGCGGCTGACGACGAGGATGGCCGAGGCGAGCAAGCGCGAAGGCGCTGCGGCGGCGCCCGATTCGCTCGCGGCCGCGCACCTGCTGCAGGCATACCTCGCGGGACAGGCCGCGATCGAGGGCTCCGACGACGATGGCTGAGGACTGGTTCGCCGACGACCCCGCCGTGGCGGAGCGAGAGCGGCGGCGGGAGCGGGAGGCGCGTCGCGCCGGAGCGGTGAAGCGTCGCCGGCGCATCGCGATCGCGATGCTGGGCGCCGTGCTGTTGCTGGGCGTCGTCGGTGCCGCCCTCGCTTACCGTCACTTCCACCGCGAGACCCCCCCGCCGGTCGTGCTGAAGACGATCACGGTGACGATCCCCGAGGGCTACAGCCGCGAGCAGACCGCGCAGGTCGCCACGGAAGCTGGGCTCGAGGGGAGCTACCTGAAAGCCAGCGAGGGCCACGAAGGCTTCCTCTTTCCGGACACCTTCGAGCTCGAAAGGGGGGCGCCCGCCGCGGACCTCGTTCAGCTGCAGCTGCAGGACTTCAAGCGGCGGATCAAAGGCGTGAACATGAAATACGCGAAGTCGAAAAACCTGACGATCTACGACGTCCTGATCATCGCCTCGATGATCGAGAAGGAGGCCGTCGCGCCGGCGGAGCGGCGACTGGTCGCGGCGGTGATCTACAACCGGCTTCGGGGCCGGATGCCGCTCGGGATCGACGCGACGATCCGGTACGGCCGGA
>Ga0307470_10000816_pt1 | contig 13313 bp, 13 predicted proteins | sample atmos_gasesAM3C__FD_204565 | JGI IMG/M metagenome (GOLD analysis project Ga0307470, IMG submission 204565) | Hardwood forest soil microbial communities from Morgan-Monroe State Forest, Indiana, United States - atmos_gasesAM3C_05 | ecosystem: Environmental > Terrestrial > Soil > Temperate forest... | reverse complement strand
AACAGCAGGGCCCAGATCAACAGGTAAATGCGAATCGGGTGCTGCTGACCTTCGGTGTGCCCTTGATCGGCAGTCCCATGCGCCTTCTGCTCATGGACGGATTCGGAGGCGGTGACGTCGTTCATACTTCCCCTTACCACAGATAGAAGAACGCGAAGATGAACACCCAGACGAGATCGACGAAGTGCCAGTAAAGCCCGGTGACTTCCACGGTCTCGTAGGTGCCCTTGCGGTCATAAAATCCGGTCCAGACTCTGCGGGCAACAACGGATAGATAGACCACGCCGGCCGAGACGTGCAAGCCGTGAAAACCCGTGATCATGAAGAACGCCGAACCGAATTGCGGAGCGCCCATGGGATTACCCCAAGGCCGGACGCCCTCTTCAACGATGAGCTTGTGCCATTCGAAGGCTTGCATGCTGACGAAACTCGCGCCCAAGGCCGCCGTGGCGAGCATCAAGGCGGTGGTTTTGGCGCGGTCGCGCCGGTAGCCGAAGTTCACCGCCATGGCCATGGTGCCGCTGCTGGTGATCAGGACCATGGTCATGATGGCAATCAGCAGCAGCGGAATCTCGTGACCGGCGATGTTCAGCGAGAACACCTTGCTCGGGTCCGGCCAGGTCGCGGTGGTGGAGATCCGGACATTCATGTAGGAGGTGAGAAAACACGTGAAGATGAACGTGTCGCTGAGCAGGAAGATCCACATCATCGCCTTGCCCCAGGGCACGGGGAAGGCCTGCTTGTCGCCGGACCAATCTGCGACGACGCCGTCCAGGCCTTTGGCCGCCGTCGGCTGTCCCGCGATCGATGCGTCTTGTGCCATTACGAGACCCCCACCCTAGGTAGACAACAACAAAGCGAACATCACCAGCCACACCAGGAGCAGATAGTGCCAATAAACCGTGCACAGCTCGATGCTGAGGCGCACCTCGATCAGCTCCACCGCGCGCGTGCGCATGCGGATCATCGACTTCAGCCATACGCCGAGTCCGCCGATCAGATGCAACCCGTGCACGCCGGTCAGCACATAGAAAAAGGCGCCCGCCGGGCCGCTGGTCAACCCGTACCCGGCGTCGCGGAGCTGCTGCCATGCGGCCAGCTGGCCGGTCAAAAACAATAGGGCGCACGCTCCGCCCGCGAACAGATAGCCCCGGACACGCGCACGGTCATTCGATTTCACCGCGCGCCGCGCCAACTGCATGGCGGCGCTGCTCAATACGAGCATCGCCGTGTTGAACCACAGGATCGGGGGTTTGCTGACCGGATGCCAATCCGAGATCCCATGCCCGGCGCCATGCCCATGGCCCATGCGGATGAAGTACGCCGAGATGAACAGCCCGAACAACGAGGTGATCACCCCCAGGAATACCCACAGGGCAATGCGCGCCGGCGGCACTCCCACTTCGCCGACATCGCCCCGCGCGTGGCGCACGTGCACGCTCGATCCGTGCCGCTCCCACGACCTCGTGCTCAAGCGCCTGACCAGCAGGAACCAGACGATCACGCCGGTAATGAGCGCGCCGAATGCAACCCAGATATTCATGAACGCGCTCTTGCCGCCTAGTGCGCGTGCCCGACCGGCGCCAATTTGTCAGGCGGAACGTTTTGCGGGATGAAATCCTCTTTGGCGCCGGGCACGCTGTAGTCGTAGGCCCAGCGGTAGACGACCGGCAGTCTCTCGCCCCAGTTGCCATGCCTGGGCGGCGTGTCCGGCGTTTGCCATTCGAGCGTCGTGGCCCGCCAGGGGTTGCTGCCCGCGGGCTTGCCCTTGAAAAATGACCAGATCAGGTTGAACAAAAACACCAATTGCACGGCGGCGACGAACAGGGCGGTTATGGTGATCCACTTGTTCATGGTATGAGCCGACGGCGGGATGAACTGGATGGCTTCGTCCCACGCGTAGTAGCGGCGCGGCAATCCGAGGATGCCGAGGTAGTACATCGGCATGTAGATCATGTAGGTTCCGACGAAGGTGATCCAGAAATGGATCCTGCCCAGGGTCTCGTTCAGCATGCGTCCCGTCATCTTCGGGTACCAATGATAGAGCGCGCCGAACACCACCAGGATCGGCGACACGCCCATCACCAGATGGAAGTGCGCGACCACGAAATACGTGGCGGACAGCGGCACGTCCACCGTCACGTTGCCGAGAAATAGTCCGGTCAGGCCGCCGTTGATGAAGGTGAAGATGAACCCGATGGCAAACAGCATGGGCACGGTGAGATGGATGTCGCCGCGCCAAAACGTGAGCACCCAGTTATAGACTTTGATCGCAGTGGGCACGGCAATGATGAGCGTGGTGGTGGCGAAGAAGAAGCCGAAGTACGGATTCATGCCGCTCACGTACATATGGTGCGCCCACACCACGAAGCTGAGACAGCCGATCGCCAGAATCGCCCACACCATCATGCGGTAGCCGAATATGTGCCGCCTCGCATGCGTGCTGAGCAGATCGGACACAATGCCGAAGGCCGGCAGCGCGACGATGTAGACCTCCGGATGGCCGAAGAACCAAAACAGGTGCTGGAACAGAAGCGGGCTGCCGCCGTTGTACGCCAGCGGCTGTCCCATCGAAGAGACCGCCGGCATGAAGAAGCTGGTGCCGGCCAGGGCATCCAGGGTCATCATGACGGCAGAGACGAACAGGGCCGGAAAGGCCAGGAGACCCAATACGGTCGCCATGAAAATGCCCCACACCGACAGCGGCATGCGCATCAAGGTCATGCCGCGGCAACGGGCCTGCAGCACCGTCGTCACATAGTTCAGGCCGCCCATGGTGAATGCCACGATGAAGATGGCGAGCGATGCGAGCATGCAGACGATTCCCCAGCGCGCGCCGGGCGAGCCCGAGAGAATGGCTTGCGGCGGATACAGGGTCCAACCGGCGCCGGTCGCGCCGCCGGGCACGAAGAAACCGGCCACCAGGACCAGCACGGCGAGCAGGTACACCCAATAGCTGATCATGTTGAGGTACGGGAACACCATGTCGCGCGCACCGCACATCAAGGGAATGAGGTAGTTGCCGAAGCCGCCGAGAAACAACGCGGTGAGCAGGTAGATGACCATGATCATCCCGTGCAGGGTGATGTACTGGTAGTAGTTCTGCGGCGCGATGAACGAAAAGCTGTGCGGAAAGCCGAGCTGCAGCCGCATCAGCACCGAAAGCCCGAGCGCGACGAAGCCGATGGCGATCGCCGTGATCGTGTACTGGATGGCAATGACCTTATGGTCCTGCGACCAGATGTACTTGGTCAGAAAGCTCTGCGGCTCATGCAGGGGATGAGCGTGATCACGGTCGGCAATTGCAGCATAGGCCATCGTCCTTCACCTCACAGCGAATCGATATGTTGCAGGACGTCATTGATCGCCTGCTCGTCCGCCAGCGACTTGGCCATGGCGGCCATCTGCGCGCCGCCGAAGTCCTGCGGATGACCCCCGCGCACGCCTTGCTTGAAGTTCTGCAGCTGGCGTTTCATGTACCAGTCGCTCATGTGCGATAGCCGCGGCGCGTTCGTCGACCAAACCCCCTGGCCGCCGCTGCCGTGGCAATATGCGCAAGTTACGTAGTGCTCTCTGCCTTTCGACGGATTCCCCGACACCGTCCCTTCCGGATGCGCATCGGGCAGGGAATTGATGTACGCAACGACGTTCTTGATCGCGGTGTCGTCGGCGAGCGTCGCGGCGAACGGGATCATTTGCTTGCCGAACGCATCCTTGTCGCTCCCGCCGCGTATGCCGAGCTTGAAAGCCTGCAATTGCCGCGACAGGTACCAGCCCGCCTGACCGGCGAGCTTTGGTGCGTTCAATTGCGGATTTCCTTGCCCCTGCGGCCCGTGACAGGCGCTGCACACGGCGTAGGCCGCCTGGCCCGCCGCGGCATCGCCGGCGGCCGCGGCGCGCGTTTGCGCATAAGTCGGTTGCGTCGCGAGCCACGCTTGAAAGTCCTTTTCGTCGTCGACGATCACGCGCCCGCGCATGGTGAAGTGCGCCGTTCCGCATAACTGCTCGCAGAGTGCGTCGAAAGGTCCCGTGCGGGTGGGGGTCAGCCAGAAGTAGGTCACCATGCCGGGCACCATGTCCATCTTGACCCGAAACGCCGGCACCGCGAATTGGTGCAGGACGTCCTTGGCCCGCAGCAGAATCTTCACCGGTTTGCCGACGGGCAAATGCAACTCCGGTCCCGACACGACTACATCGTCTTGACCGTTGGGGTCGCTCGGGTCGATCGCCAACGGATTCTCCGGACTCGCGAGGCGGATATTCGTGGTGCCGAGCACGCCGTCCTTGCCGGGAAAACGATAGCTGAAATTCCATTGCTGCCCGACGACCTCGACCTCCGACGCGCCGGGCGGCACGGTGACGAACTTGGCCCACACCAACAAACCCGGCGCGAGCATGGCGGCAATGCCCACCGAAGTGAGGATCGTGAGCCACCACTCGAGCTTCTTGTTCTCCGGTTCGTAGTGTGCCTTGAGGTCCTTGCGGTGCCGGTAGCGAATGATCGCGTACGCCATGAAAAGGTTGATCGCGATGAACACGACGCCCGTGACCCAGAACGTGATGTCGACCGTCTGGTCCATGGTCGTCCAATTGGACGCGATCGGCGTGAACCACCAGGGGCTCAAGAAATGAAACAGGACGGTGCCGATGACCAAAACGATCACTGCAATCCCAAGTATCATTCGCGCCCCCCGCGAGCAAACTCAACCCGAATGAATCAAACCCCTTGTGTCGGAGTCGCCGGAACTCTCCTCACGCTGCTGAACGGATTGACGAAGTGCGAATCGATCGCCACTAATTCAGCGTCCGGATGTTTTTCGCGCATCATCTGGAGTACGGCCTGTTCTCGATGCTTGCGGACGTAGACCAATATCAGATATTTGCCGGCCGCCAGATCGTCGTGAAACTTGGCGAGCTTCTTATGCTCGCTGTCGATTCCCACGAGGCCGCCCTCCCAGGCGCCGAACAGCGTGGCCGCTCCGACCAGGATCGCGTAAACGAACGCCGGAACGACATGATCGCCGAAGGGCTTCGTGTACATGAGCAATCCGACCCCCGCCAATCCGATCAGAAATCCGAGTGCGGCGCCGATGAATCCGTCGCGCACGACGTCCAGGGTTTCGAAGTAGTTGCTGGAGTGGATCTGATGCCGCTTGAGGCCCGCGTGGTCGCGGCAAATGACGTGCAAGTAGAAATCCTTGACGCCGACCTCATGCAGATCGGCCGACACCTTGTCGGTCGATGCTATGGTGGGAGTGAGAAAATAAATGCATTTCATGGCTTCCCCCGCGACGTAATTTACGGCGGCCTATGAACGAATTCACTTCACCAAACACTCTTCAGGCTCTGCTTTGAGTTGCCGCAGAGCCGCACGCGTGTTCAGTGTGGCACAAGCATTGTTGTGTTGGAAGACGTGCACCGATGCAGCCCCGGGCGTGCGCTCGAAGCGAAACGCAGTGCAGCACGCTTTTGTGTGCACTGCGGCATAGCCAGTTCGCCCATGCGGCGCTCGAAACGCGCGTGCTATATTCAACGCGGCGCTGGCAAAAACTGTTCGGGGAGACGAACAATGGACCTATTTGTGGTTGTCATCATCGCAGCGATGCTTTTTACGGTGGCGACGGTGTTTTTGGGCGTGTTTTCGATGTCCGTAGGCGGATCGACGGACAAGACCCTGAGCGCACCGCTCATGTGGGTGCGCGTGGGGTTTCAGGCGCTCACGATATTGCTGCTGTTCGCTGCCATACGATTGCGCTGACGCGTCTCGTTACGCCGGCGCTTCGATCGCGGCGAATCGGGCGCGCGCCGAGTCGCCGCGCGGCACGTGCTGATTGATTTATGAAACGGCTTCTTTCGCGGAGCTTCGGAACTCGGCAGATCCCGTCTCGCCAAAATGTTGCTTCGGGCAATCACGCCGCCGCGTCGGCTATTCCGTGATTCGCCGGCTGGCGCTATACTGCGGCATCCTCTTCGTGATTTTCTCGTCTATTTTCAGCGAGTTGCCGTGACCGACACCGAGTCTTCAGATAGGCATTTCTTCAATTCATTCAGTTTGGTACTCGGTATCCTCATCGTGTTTGCGATCGCCCTGTTCGTGTTTGCCCGGATGATCGGCATGGCCACTCAGGAGAAGGAAGTGCTGCTGGAGCCGATGCGCCTCAAAGACGTTCAAAAAAACATAGCGCCGTTCGCACATGTTGCCGTTGCGGGTCACGACAATTCCGCGCTGGCCGCGCCCAAGAGCAATACTCCTGCGGCGGACGTGCCGGCCACCGGCGAACAGGCGTTCACCAAAGTTTGTTCGGCTTGCCATGCGCTGGGCATCAATGGCGCGCCGAAAATCGGCGATCATGCAGCGTGGGGACCGCGAATCGCTCAAGGCAAGGAAGCGCTCTACACGCATGCCATCGAGGGGAAAGGCGCCATGCCGCCGCGCGGCGGTACGACCTGGCCTGACGCGACGATTCGCATGGCCGTCGACTATATGGTCTCGCTCAACAAGTAAAGGCGATCCGGGCGCGTAATTCGCTGCGCCGCTCACCATAGCGGCTTGGCTAAATGTTCCGTGAACGAAGAAAACATGATGTTGAAGCTGATGCTGATTCTCTCGTCTTCGCTCGCGCTCGGGTCGACGGAGTGCTGCAGGTAGGCCGGAAATACGAGCATCGTTCCGTCCTTCACTCTCACGACGACCTGATCGGTATTCTCAGCCGTAAGTTCGACGACCGGCGGCCGGATGATCCCGCTCTGATTGCGCGGGTCATGGAAGTTGATGGTGTCCGCGCCCGGATGGGTTCGGACGTAGTACACGCCGCTCAGGAAGTTATTGGGGTGCTGGTGCAGCTTGTGCGCCGCGCCTCTCGCCAAGATTGTCGCCCAGCAGCCGGTGACTTCGTACGCGTCGTACCCGATCCTGAGGAAGCGCAGAATTCCCGGCACGACGCGGTGCACGCAGGCCACGAGATCCCGGAAGTCCTCCAGCTCATGCAGCGACTGAACCGACTGCCACCCTCGGCCCGGCGCAAGCGGCGGCAGGTCGCGCCTCAGGTGTGCAAGCGCCGCGAGCACGCGGGCGGAAATGGTTTCGCGCAGCATTGCGTCGAGCTCGATTTTCCACACGAGCGTGGGAAACATCGGAATCACATCCGATGCCTCGCTCCACCGGGCGTTTTGATTGCCCATCTGCTGCTCGCGCCAAGGCGTCCGCCGACCGTTGTACGCCGTTTGCGTACGGCCCGCCAATCCTAGGCCATTTTGCGATGCGGACGCGCCAGCGCGACGTTTCCGCGGAAACGTCAAGGTCCTAGGGCGGCGGCGGGCGGCTACGCGGGGAGGCCGAGTAGAGGACGCAAGCACGTCTGCGCCGCCTGAATTTGAAGTAGTATGCTGTTGGGTTCGCACCTCACCGTTGTTGCGCATGCGAAAATTCTCTCCTCATTTGGAAGTCCTCCCGCCCGTGCAGCGGCGGCTATGGCAAGAGCTCGGTCAGGTACCCAGCGAATTTACGCTGTATGGTGGTACGGCAATCGCGCTGCATCTAGGGCATCGGCAGTCGGTCGATTTTGATTTCTTCGGAAACCGCCCCTTCGACCCGAGCGAGCTTCGGGCTGCGATCCCTTTCCTGGCCGACGCGCGTGTTAGGCAGAATGAGAGAAACACACTCACTGCAATCTTGAACCGAGAGGGCGGCGTCTCGGTGTCGTTCTTTGGGGTACCAAATTTGCCGCGTCTCCTCTCACCACTTATCAGCGATGACAACGGTCTCAAGGTCGCGTCCCTACTTGATCTCGCGGGCACCAAGGCGTCGGTCGTTCAAGTACGTCCCGAGAAAAAGGACTATCTCGATCTGGACGTGATGATCACCAAGGGCGGAATCACGCTTCCGATGGCGTTGACGGCTGCGCAGGCGCTTTATGGTGCCTCTTTCAACCCGCAGATCACTCTAAAAGCGCTGTCGTACTTCGAAGACGGAAATTTGCAGCAATTGCCGGAGGATGCCAAAGCGCGCTTGGTGACGGCCGCACGAAATGTCGATCTAGACCATTTGCCTAGTTTGGATCGCTTGATCAGAGAGAGAGCCCGAGAGCATGATCTCGGTCTATGAAGCCAATCCCTCTGAATGAGGAAACGTCGGCCATTGCCGCTCAAATCATTTGGTTCGAGCCACCCTCGGAAGCGCTCGCCGATCCCACGCGGTTCATGGCTTACGCGATGACCTACGCGATGCACGAAGAGATGCGGGTGCTCCGTCGTTATGTATCGGATGATGATTTCCGGGAAGCGCTCGACCGCGCGCCTCCCGGAATCATCGACGCACGCTCGTGGGCGTACTGGAATTCCAAAATGGGTCGCTATCCGCCTCCGCCGATGCCGTTGCGACAGTTCGGAGGTGCGGTTGGGCCGGAGAAGTTGGATTTTGCCCAATCCGATGAAAACGTAAATTCCACTCCCGTGCGAAATCCCTAGATTGTCTTGCGGGCGGCGACTAGGACTTCAGCAGCCCCTGCTTACCGATCGGCAATTCGCGCAAGCGCTTGCCCGTCGCGGCAAAAATCGCGTTGCAGAGGGCGGGGGCAACCAACGGCACGGCGGCCTCGCCGATGCCGCCGGGCGCCTCGTCGCTGTCCACGAGATGCACGGATAGTTCCGGCAATTCGCTGTTGCGCAGCAGCCGATAGTTGTTGAAATTGGTCTGCTGCACTTGGCCGCCCACGATGGTCACCTCGCCCCACAGGGCGGCCGTGAGACCGAAGACGATGCCGCTTTCGATTTGCGATTCGACGATGCGCGGATTGACCATTTGACCGCAGTCCACGGCGCAGACGATCTTGTGCACTTTGAGTTCGCCGCCGACGATGGAGATCTCCGCCACCTGCGCGACATGAGTCGTATAACCTTCCATCAGCGCAATGCCCTGATGGCGGCCCGGAGGCGGTTTGCCCCAGCCGGCCCGTTCGGCCGCGAGTTCGAGTACTCGGCGTTGGCGCGGCTTCTTGGCGAGGTGCTGGATGCGAAAATCGACAGGATTCTTCCCGGCGGCGGCGGCAAGCTCGTCCATGAAACTTTCGATCACGAAGCAATTGGGTGCGTGGCTCACGGAGCGCAAGTAGCCCACATCGATGCCGATTTCCTGGCGCGAGTAGCTCACCGACAGGTTCGGAACATCGTAGAGATTATTGACCGCGGCCTCGATCACCGAGTCGTCCACCCCTTTGACCGGCGGGAACATGCGCGCGGTTATCGAAGGACTGGTGATGTGCAATTTCCAGGCAACGAGCTTGCCCGCCGCGTCGAGGCCGCCGCTGACCTCTTCGTAGGCGGGCGGACGGTAAGTGTCGTGGGTCATGTCGTCTTCGCGCGTCCAGATCACTTTGACCGGCTTCCCCAGCGCCTTCGATGCCTGGACCGCCGCGGGGATGAAATCGATATCCAAGCGCCGTCCGAAGCCGCCGCCGATCAAGGTGGTGTAGACCCGCACCTGGGCGGGCGCCAATCCGGCCGCCGTTGCCGCCGTGGTCTGTGCGATCTGCTGAACTTGCGTGCCGACGTACAAGTCGCAGCCGTCGGCTTTGACGTCGGCCGTGCAGTTCATCGGCTCCATGGTCGCGTGCGCCAGGAGCGGCAAATAGTAGGCGGCGCTCAAGCGTTGCTTCGCGGACTCGAGCGCCGCCGCCGCGTCGCCGTCGGCTCGCGCCGACAGGCCGTCGCCGGCCGCGGCGGTCTTCTTCAGCATGGCGCGGATGGCGGTGTTATCGAGATGCGCATTGGAGCCCGCGTCCCACGTGATCGCCAGTGCATTGCGCGCCTTCAGCGCCTGCCAGAAATGGTCGGCAACGACCACCACTCCGCTCTCGGTGGTCATCACCTTGCGCACACCCGGCATTTTCTCGGCGGCGCCCGAATCGAGCGTCCTCACCTTTCCGCCCAGCACCGGACTCTGAGCGAGTACGGCATGGAGCATGCCGGGCAATTTGACGTCGAGCCCGAATTCGGCGCTGCCGTCGACCTTGCCCGGCGTATCGATGCGGGGCCGCGGCTTGCCGATGAGTTGGAAATTGGCTTTAGGCTTTAATTTCACGTCCTTGGGGACGGGCTGTTTCGCGGCCGAATCGGCCAGCTCGCCGTAGGTGAACGCCTTCCCCTGGGCGTTGACGACCGTGCCGCGCTCGGCATGACAGCTTGCCGGATCGACCTGCCAGCGTTTGGCGGCAGCCGCGATCAGCATGGTGCGCGCAGCCGCACCCGCCGTGCGCAGCTTGTCCCACGCGTCCTGCACGCTGTTGCTGGTGCCGGTTACCTGCCCGCCGTTCCCGGGGTTGATGTACGCATCGCCCACCGGTGCGGCAACGACTTTGATCGCGTCGAAATTGATGTTCAGTTCCTCGGCGAGCAGCATCGGCAGCGCCGTATAAACCCCCTGGCCCATCTCCGAACGATCGACGATCACCGTGATGGAATTGTCGCGGGCGATTTTCAGCCACGCATTCAATTGACTGTCCGATTGATGGGCGGCCCCGGCGGCTGTACCGGCCGCCGCCGCGGCGTTCGGTTTGCCCCCACGCCCGGGAAGCGTCAGTGCCAATATCAAGCCGCCGCCGACGGTCGTGGTCGCATTGAGAAAATCGCGGCGGCTGAGTTCGGAAACCGGCCTCACTGTGCCGCACCCGCGTCGAGCAACTCCGCGGCGCGGCGAATGGCCGTGCGGATTCTCGGGTAGGTGCCGCAACGGCAGATATTGCCGGACATGGCGGCATCGATGTCGGCATCGCTCGGTTTTGGATTCGTCTTGAGCAGCGCAGCCGCCGACATGATTTGTCCGGACTGACAATAGCCGCATTGGGGCACGTCGATTTCGAGCCAGGCTTTTTGCACCGCATGGCTGCGGTCCGACGACAGTCCTTCGATGGTCGTAATGGACTTATCCTGCACGGCGCGCAGCGGCAGTACACAGGAACGCGTCGCCGCGCCGTCGACGTGCACGGTGCACGCCCCGCACAGTGCCATGCCGCAGCCAAATTTGGTGCCCGTCATGCCGAGGTGATCGCGCAACACCCATAGCAGCGGCGTATCCGGTTCGGCGTCGATGTTAACCACTTGATTGTTGACGGTAATTTTTATCATGGCGTTTCCGTTGACGAGCATCCCAAGGTCTCCAATGGTACCCGTATCCAAGAGCTTTTAGGAGCCGGCGCGGCTGCCCGCAGCGGCAACCGAGACGACGCTGGCCGCCCGCCGCCGGTCGCTCGGCCGACTTCAGTTCGAGTGCTAGGATGGCGCGATGGCAACCCCATCGAGCTTTTACCCGCGCATATTCGCGCTCGTCGTCGCGGCTATTTTGGGATATGCGCTGATTCTGATTTTCGCGCCGTTCATCGGACCCATGGCCTGGGCGGCGTTTCTCGCATTCCTGCTGTATCCCTTGAACGTGCGTTTGCGGCGCCGGCTCAGGGGCGGTGGGACTGCGGCCGGCGTGCTGACAGTGCTGGCGCCGATCGTCATCCTGCTGCCCTTGAGCGCGCTATCGATCGATTTCGTCGCGCAGGTTTCAGTGTTGATGCAGAAATTACAGAAGTCCGCCGCGGAGCTCGACATCAAGTCGCTGTCGGATCTGCAGCAATTTCCGTGGATCGCCCGCATCAACGTCTGGCTGGAGGCGCATGCGGGAATATCGGCGGAGCAAATTCAATCCTGGCTGGTCTCCGGCACGCGCGAAATTCTGACCCGCGCGGCAAGCATGGGCGGCGGGTTTTTTCTGGGCGCCTTGGGTTCGCTGTTCGGATTCGCGATCATGTTGTTTCTGTTGTTCTTTTTCCTGCGCGACGGCGACGCCTTGCTGGCCCGCGCGCAGCGGCTGATTCCCCTCGACCAAGAGCGCAAAGAGCGCCTGTTTCGGCAATTGAGCGGCGTCACTCGCGCGATCGTTGTCGGAACCAGCGTGACGGCCCTGTTGCAGGGGGCACTGGTAGGCATCGGTTTCACGATCGCCAGTCTGCCCTCCCCGGTGGTGTTCGGGGTGTTGGCGGCGCTGCTCTCCATGCTGCCGGTGGGCGGAGCGGCGCTGGTCTGGGGGCCTGCCGCGATCTGGCTGTTCATCGACGGCCGCTGGGGCTTCGGCATATTCATGCTGGCGTGGGGATTCCTGCTGTCAGGTCTGGACAACGTCCTGCGCCCGATACTCATTTCCGGCCGGGCCAGGATTTCGGCGCTCGCCGTCTTCATCGGCGTACTGGGCGGTATTCCGGCGTTCGGCGCGATCGGCATCATCGGCGGCCCGGTAGTGCTTTCCCTGGTGCTCGCCCTGATCGAATTCGCCGAGGAAGGGCGCTCGCGAATCGCCTGAGCGGCCCCGAGCAAACGAGGGCTGCGCGGTGCGCAAGCTAAAGTACAATCCGCGCCCTTATGGACGTATCTCATCTTCTCGACGGGCTCAACGACGATCAACGGCAGGCCGTTGCCTCGCCGCTGGGCGCCGCCCTGGTATTGGCCGGCGCCGGCAGCGGCAAGACCCGCGTATTGGTGCATCGGGTTGCGTGGCTGATCCAGGTCGAGGGTGCGTCGCCCAACAGCATTCTCGCGGTCACCTTTACCAACAAGGCCGCGGCCGAAATGCGCGGCCGCGTCGAGACCCTGTTGGGCCTGCCGAGCGGCGCCATGTGGCTGGGAACCTTCCATGGATTGGCCCATCGGCTGCTGCGCATCCATTGGCGCGAAGCGGGCCTGCCGCAAAGCTTTCAGATTTTGGATTCCGAGGACCAGGCGCGGGTGTTGCGCAAGGTGTTGAAGGCCCTGGATCTGGATGAGACGCGCTGGATACCGCGCGAGATCCTGTGGTTCATCAATGCTCAGAAGGACGAGGGTCACCGGCCCAAGCACATCAAGGACGACGGTGATCCGACCCGCCGTCAACTGATCAAAATCTACCAGGCCTACGAGGAAGCGTGTCAGCGCGCCGGGGTCGTGGATTTTGCCGAACTGTTGCTGCGCGCCTACGAACTGTGGCGGGACAATCCGTCTCTTTTGCAGCACTACCGCACGCGCTTTCGCCACGTGCTGGTGGATGAGTTCCAGGATACCAACGCCATTCAGTACCAGTGGCTGATGCTGCTGGCAAAGCCCGACGGCCTTCCTTTCGTGGTGGGCGACGACGATCAGTGTCTCGCAGCCGGGACTCAGGTGACCATGGGTGACGGCGCGAAGCGTGCCATCGAGTCGATCGTCCCCGGCGATTCCGTGCTGTCGAACTACGGCGGCGGTGATCTGCGCCCGGCCCGCGTGACCGAGTGCTTCAAGAAGCCACGCCAGGGACAGCTCGT
>Ga0307470_10000815_pt1 | contig 13328 bp, 9 predicted proteins | sample atmos_gasesAM3C__FD_204565 | JGI IMG/M metagenome (GOLD analysis project Ga0307470, IMG submission 204565) | Hardwood forest soil microbial communities from Morgan-Monroe State Forest, Indiana, United States - atmos_gasesAM3C_05 | ecosystem: Environmental > Terrestrial > Soil > Temperate forest... | reverse complement strand
TGGCCCATCGCGCAAAACACGATCCTCGCTGCGCACACCGCGCTACGCTCCTTGCCCTCTACGCACGGGGTGCCGTTCTGGGCTCTCAGCGCCATCGGCGGGGGCGACACGGTGGTCGGCGGCGATCAGCCGCTGCGCGGGTTCGGCGCCGGCCGATTTTACGACCGCGATTCCTTCTCGGGCAGCGTCGAGCTGCGCCGCAAAGTGATGTCCTTCGATGCGACCTCGACGGTCATTGATATCGAGTTGACTCCCTTCGTCGACGTCGGCCGGGTATTCGCGCGCACCGGCGTGTTTCCCCTGGATCAGCTCCACCATGTCTTCGGCATGGGGTTCCGCGGCATCGCGCGGCCCTTCGTGGTCGGATACGTGGACATCGGCTACGGAAGCGAAGGCGTGGCCGCGTTCACGGGGCTCAACTATCCGTTTTAACGGTGCAGAAAGCACGGATGCGCTCGGTGGGATGACGCAGGTAATTATCAAGGTAGTAGCCGATGAGGGTTCTGGCGTAGCTCGCATCCTGCGAGGAATGGATGAGTGGCGACACGTCGCTCAACCAGCCGTCCATACAGTCGTTCCTGCCCGCCTTGCCGGCCGCGCAGTCGAGCAAATTGGAAAATGCCTTGCGATAGACCGCGAATTCCGGCCTGGTGATGGGCGCGCCGTGCCCGGGCACCAGCCGGTCGAAAGGCACCTTCTCGAGATGCGCGAGCGAGGCGCGCCAACGCGCGGGGCAGGCGCTTTCAAAGAACGGCGCCGGCAGCGTGACGAGATCGCCCGCCAATAGCACGCGCGTCTCCGGATCGAACACCCAGACGTCGCCGGCGGTCACGGCGTGCGATTCCAGATGCAGCTGCAAGGGGCGTCCGGCGATGATCAGCGGAGCGGACTTCGCAATGACATCGGTCGGACCGAGCGCGGCTCCCGCGTCGATCAGCGCCATTTCCGCGCGTATGGATGCCTGCGCTTCGGGGTCTTTCGCGGACGAGGCCAGTTCGGCCGCCAGTTGCGTGCGGTAATCGGCCAGAAATCCGCTGCGGGCGGCATCGATCGCCGAACTCGCGTAGACGCGGATGCCGGGAAACTCTGCGCGCAGCCGCGGATTGCCCCCGACGTGATCCAAGTGCCAGTGCGAATTGATGATGGCCGCGATGGGACGATTCTGCTCGCGCGCAAATTCGAGCACTTGCTGCGCGTGTTCCTGGTGCCGCCCGGTGTCGAACACGATCAATCCTTTCGGGGCCGCGATGATGATGCTGTTGCCGTCGGGTTGGCGGTGCGGTGTGGCTTCACCCTCGACGAGATAGGTGCCGGGCCCGATCAGCGACGCGGCAGAGGCGCAGGCGCCGAAAAACATGCCGGCCAATGCCAGGATTCGAATGAACATGAGCATGCGTGCCTTTTGTCACGCGCAGCGATTCGTCGGGATGCCGATTCTAACGGGTGTAGACTGGGACCAAAAGCCGGCAGGGGATTTATGAGAACAATAATAGTCTTGGCGGCCTCGCTTTTGGCCGGACTCGCGGCGGCCCAAACTTCGGTGCAGAGTCTTGCCAAACCGCCGGCCGCGGCGCTGCGTTTCACGATCATATCGACGGCGGGCAAGCACGGCGAGTCGGCGCGATGGACGACATCCGATGGAATCCGGATGGGCCGCGAAAGCTTCCTGCTGCGCGGCCAGGTATTCGAGACCGACAGCGCCTCGCATGTGGGCGCCGACGGGGTGCTGGACCGGGTCACCATCCGTGGATTCACGCCCAACGGGGATGCGGCCGAAAGCTTCGTGATCGCCGGAGGCCGCGCGACTTGGAAGAGCCCGGTCGACGGCGGGTCGACCGCCTACACGGCGCCCGCGGAGTATGCGGCCTTCGGCGGGCCGATCGATCTTACGGCCGATTTGGCGGAGAGACTGATCGCCTCCCGCGATAGATCACTGGCGCTGCTCCCCGCCGGCCGGGCGCGCGCCGAGCCCCTCGGCACGGGCGTAGTCGGGGACGGGGGCGCGGCAACGACCGTCACGGCTTACGCAATCACCGGCCTTTCGAACACGCCGATTCCGGTCTGGATGGATGACTCCGGCAAGTTTTTCGGCGCCATCGGCGCACTGTCATGGATACGCAGCGGTTTCGAAGCGCAGGAGTCCAAGCTTCAGAAGATCCAAGATGAGGCGCTCGCGAAGCGTTCGCCGGCGATCGTCAAAGCCGTGCTCAAGACTCCGTCCGGCCCGGTTGCCTTCACCCACGTTCGCGCCTTTCTCGCCGGAGATCATTTCGCCGAAAACCAAACGATCGTCGTCGACCGGGGAGTCGTCACACAGGCCGGGGCCGCCGCCCAGGTCAGCGTGCCGGCGGGCGCGCAGATCATCGACGGCAACGGAGAAACGCTCGTACCGGGGTTGTGGGATTCGCACATGCATTTCCAGGACGATGCCAGCGGGCCCGCGCTCTTGTCGCTCGGCGTCACCTCGGTCCGCGACCCGGGCAACAACAATGCACTGACACTGGCGCGCGCCGCGCGCAGGGCGCGGGGCGAGCTGCTCAGCCCGCGGGTTTATCCGTCGGTGTTGATCGATGGCAAGGGTCCCAACACCGCGCAGGCGGCGAGCGTCGCCAACTCGCAGGATGAAGCGCTCGCCATCGCACGCAAGGCCAAGTCCGACGGTTTCATCGCCGTCAAACTGTATGGCACGCTCAATCCGGACTGGGTCCGGGCCACGGCCGCGGAAGCACATCGCCTGGGATTGCACGTTCACGGTCACCTCCCCGCGGGAATGCGCCCGAATCAGGCCATCGACGATGGCTACGATGAGATCACGCATATTTATTTCGTGATGATGCAGGCCATGCCCGACGACGTGGTGGCCGAGTCCAGTGGGATGGCGAGATTTCTTGGGCCGGGCCGATACGCCAAGAACGTCAGGCTCGACGCCGAGCCGATGAAATCCCTGATCGCCAAGATGGCGCAGCGAAAAATCACCGTCGACCCGACCTTGGTCGTCGCCGAGAGCTTGTACGTCCCGGAAAACGGCGATCTCTCACCGGCCTACGCGCCGTTTGTCGGGACTCTGCCTCCGGCGGTCGAACGCAGCTTTCGGCAAGGCGGCTTCGTGATGCCGCCCGGCGTGACTCGCGCGGACTTCAGAGCGAGCTTCGCTAAATTGAGCGAACTCGTCGGCGCTTTGCACAAGGCGGGAGTTCCCATCGTCGCCGGAACCGACGGCTCCGGAATGGAACTGGTGCGCGAGCTCGAACTCTATGTCGCGGCAGGCTTCACCCCGGCGGAAGCGCTGGCCAGTGCGACCATCGAGACCGCACAACTGGTCGGCGCGGACGATCGCACGGGCTCCATCGCGGTGGGCAAGGCCGCCGATCTAGTCCTGGTGGACGGCGACCCGTCGAAACACATCGGCGACCTTCGCCACACGCGGATCGTGATGATGGATGGCAAGCTCATGGACGCGAACGCGCTGCGTGCCGCCGGCGGCTTTGCGGGCAAGCCGGCGTTCGTCGACTAGCCGGGCCTGCGGGCGGCCTAGCCGGGGCCTACGGGCGGGAAGCTATAGGCCGTCGATCGCCGTGCGCAAGGCGGCGGCATTCTCGGTTGCACCGCCTTCGATACGGCGTACGAGGCGGCCGCCCGCATCGGCGATGAGGACGGTGGGTACGTCGTTCACTCGAAACGCTCGGAATACTTCGCCCGATGCGTCCAAGGTGAGCGGTATGGTCACCTTGTACTCGGATCGATACTTCCGCAAGTCTTCGGCGTTCGCCCAGAGACCGGATGCGATTCCGAGCCAGCGCAGGCGCGGATCAGCGGCCAATGCGCTGAACTGCTCACGCGCGCTGCGGCAGGTCGCGGAGACTTGCGGCCGCGTGGTCGCGAGGTAGGACTCGCACCACGGCGACAAAAAGACCAGGACGGTGAGCTTTTGCTGCGCGGCGCCGTGTTGAAACTCGAAGCGCCGGCCGTCGAGAGTGCGCAAGGACTGCTTGGGCAGCAGATCGCCGACTCCAATGGGAGGCGGGTCGCTGTGCGCAATGACGGCGCCGTGCGCGTCGCGCGCGTCGCGGGCTTGCGCCGCCGTGCGCGCCGCCACCAACGCCGCATCGAGTTCCTGGTCGGCGAGATGGCCGACGTACTGTATTCGTCCGTCGCGTCCGATGACGACGTGCGTGGGCGTGACCCTGAGATGGAAAGCCGCAGCCAAGCTGCCGTCGTCGAATACGATGGGCATGGTGATGCCGAGCTTCTTGCGGTAGGTCTGGATGGCCTCGATGGAGTCGTTGAATCCGACATTGATGGCGATGACGGCCAGATCCGGTCCCGCCGTTTCATAGGCGTGCTCGAAATGCGGCATTTGCTGCCGGCAGGGCACGCACCAGGTCGCCCAAAACTTGATATACACGGCTTTCCTGCCGTAGAGAGCGCCGAGATCGATCGCGTCGCCGTCGATGGTCTTGAGGTTGAGCCGAGGCGCGGGCGAGCCCAAGATCGCGCGGCCGGCCTCCTGCGCGCGTTGTTGGCCGGTTGCTTCCGCGAGCGCCGGCGTGACGCCGGCCGAGAGGCACAACAAGGCGAGACAGGAAATTGCCTTCAAGGTGGTCACGGCGTCTCCCCCGGTGAAACGTCTCGCGATACCGGAGCGCCCTTGTTCTTCACGATGAACACGAGAATCTTCGCCGGTGCCGTCTTGCTTGCATTGGCCGAGACGAGGTGCACGTCGGTGGGAGTCTCATAGAAGGTGTCTCCCTGCCGCAGCGTGACCGCGGGTTTGCCCGCGATCTGCATCGTGAGTTCTCCCTGCAGAACATACACGAAGACCTGGGCGTCATGCCGGTGCGGCAGGGAAGCGCCGCCCGGCAAATACTTCACCGTCAGCATCAGGAGTTCCTTGCGGTCGGCACCCACGAGGTCTTCGTCGATCAATTGCTTGACGGCTGCGGGCGGCGGAACGGGGTGAGTGTCAGTGCCGGCGGCGAGCGCGCAAAGCGGCCACAGAACGAGACCGGCCGCCAGCGTTGCCCTCTTTGAATGGTCGTCATTCATGGTCGATCTCATTGCTTGTCGTCGCTGTAACATACCCTCGTCAGTGGTATGCCAGAAGTACCACTCTCGAGGAATATTATGGAACCATTTATGGCTCTGCCGATCAGCCTTCCGCAGCGCGGTTCGCGGCTGTTGCTGCGCGATCTGCACCGCCAGCTGCGCGCCGCCATCACCAACGGCCGGTTGCGGGCCGGAGCGCGCCTGCCGTCGACGCGCATGCTGGCGGCGGCCTGCGGCGTCTCGCGAAACACGGCAGTCGCGGCCTACGAATTGCTGGTCAGCGAGGGCTATGTAGCTGCGCGGCGCGGCTCGGGAACCCGGGTTGCCGAATCGTTGCCTCTGCCTCCCAGGGCAAAGGGAACCGCCGGCGCTCCCGGAGACGACCGGCGGCTCAATCGCGTCTGGCGGGGACGCGCGCTGCCGCGCATGAATCAGGCTGCGGTACTGCCGTTCTCTTTTCAGATCGGCATTCCGGACCCGCGCAGCTTCCCTGCCGAGGTGTGGCGGCGGCTGTCCGGCCGAACGTTGCGCACCGTCCGGCTGCAACCGGCGTTTCCAATCGACGCGCAGGGACAAGCGCCGCTGCGCAGGGAGATCGCGAGGTATGTCTCGTACACGCGCGCCGTATCCTGCGCGGCGGATGACGTCGTCGTCACCGCGGGCGCGCAGCAGGCGTTCGATCTGCTGGCGCGCGTCCTGGTGACGCGGGGCCGCACCACGGTGGCCCTGGAGGATCCCGGCTATCCGCCGCTGCGCGCGACATTTCTCGCGGCCGGCGCGAAAGTGCGTGCCGTGGGGGTCGATGCCGAAGGGTTGGCCGTACACCAGCTGCCGCCGCAAGCGCGCGTGATCTGCGTGACGCCGTCCCATCAATTTCCCCTGGGCGGCGTCATGTCGGCGCGAAGGCGCAGCGAGCTTCTGGATTTTGCTCAGATACGCCGGGCAGTCATCATCGAGGACGACTACGACGGCGAGTTTCGGTTCGGCGATCGGCCCCTGGATGCGTTGCAGACTCTGGACCGGGCCGCATCCGTTTTCTATGTCGGCACATTTTCCAAGAGTCTCCTGCCCGGCGTGCGTCTGGCCTATATCGTGGCTCCGCCGTGGGCGCGCTCCGCGTTGATCGCCGCCAAGGCACTGGCCGATGGGCATTGCTGTACCTTGATCCAGGACACCTTGGCGGCATTGATCGCGGAAGGACACCTGGCGCGGCACGTCCGAAAAATGCGGCAGATCTACGGGCGCCGCCGTGAGCGCTTGCTCGAGGGCCTGATGAGCGGTTGTGCGGAATGGCTCGATCCGATTCCGTCCGCCGCCGGATTGCATATTGCCGCCGCGTTCAAGAAGCCGCTTGACGAGGCGGCGCTGGTCGCCGAGGCGCGCAAACTCGGAGTCCGAGTTCACGCCTTGGGCGTTCACTACACGCGCCGTCCGGTCAAGCGCGGCTTGTTGTTCGGTTATGGTGCGATAGAGGAAAACGAGATAGGGGAAGGGCTGACACGGCTCCGGCGCGCCTTGCGCCTCGTCGACGCGAGGCTGTAGATTGCGGGCTGCAGCGTATTTTTGCTTGGCACGAGCTCTGAAGGGATATGATAAGGGCGATCACCACCGAACACGGCGCGCAGATTGATTACAATATGGTGAACGAAGATCTGTTGGGATTCCTGAAAACGTGAGTACGGAACGGCGAGAAGGGCGTCCTCTGCGTCCGGCGGGCGAGATAATCGTCACGCGGGTCAAGCCGACTGCCGTGCGCACCGCCTACGTCACCGTATTGTTCGCCGATCTGCGCGGCTACACGGGGATGGCCGAGCGCCTTCCCGCCGCGCGCGTCATGCCGCTCTTGGATGAATTTTCGCGGACTCTCGCGGCCGCCGCCGAGGCGTACGGCGGCACGGTATTTCACATGGCGGGCGATGGAATCATGGCGGGGTTCGGCGTCGAGGAGGGCGGCGGCAACGGAGCTCGCGAAGCCCTGGCCGCAGGCCATGCGATGCTGCAGGACTTCGCGCCCGTTGCGGCACGATGGCGCGGCGAGCTGTCGATCGAGGCCGGAATCGGCGTCGGACTGCATCACGGAGAAGTGGCCGTCGGAGTGCTGGGACCGCCTCGCCACAGGGCGACCACGCTGGTCGGCGACACCGTCAATGTCGCCGCAAGGCTCTGTAGCCGGGCACGAGCCGGCGAGGTTTTGTTTTCTTGCACGGTCGCTGCGGCCCTCGAGGGGACTGCAGCGACGGCGGGCGCCGCCGCGGGGTCGATCCCGTTTCTGCAATTGCCGCAATTCGAATTGCGAGGGCGGCGCCGGCCGATCGATATTTGGTGCGTTCCCGCCGCACAGCGCCTCGCGCTGTAAGCGCCCGACGAAGCTGCTAAACTTTTACGTCTTAAGCCCTCGTGGCGGAATCGGTAGACGCAACGGACTTAAAATCCGTTGAGAGCGATCTCATCCCGGTTCGAGTCCGGGCGAGGGCACCACCCTATACCGCAAACCTCCGTACCTGGCTCAGTCGTTTCACCAGGGCAGCAAGCCGCAAGATCGGCCCGGCAATGGCGAGCGCCAGGAATGGCAGGTAATTAGCGACCTCCAAGACTCCGCCCTGAAATGGATGCTTGGCGAAGTCGGTCAAGAAGGCCAATCCTATGTATTCGACTCCGAGGGTTCGCACGGTGCGCCAGACTCTTGGATTCAGTCTGGCGGAAAGGCGCTTGACGGACAAAACCGCCAGCACATAGGTCCAGACCGCGGCAATGCCGAAGAAGATGAGCGTTGACCGCACGGGCGGGTCCGGGGAGCTGTAATAGACCCATGCCACGACGCCCAGATGGACCAGATGCGCCGATGCAAACGCCAGCCCGAGATCTCGGGCGCGGTGCGCCAGGGCCTGGAACCTCGAGCCGAACAGCGTGGTCAACGCGCCGCCGGTGGATGCCAGCCAGAAGAGCAGGAAAGACCAGCGCGCCGTCGCGCGCAGCGCCAAGACGACTCTCTCGCCCGGTCCCGCGCCCGCACGTGCGGCAAGCGTGATCACCAGCCCCACGAGAAATGCTGCCGCCATCCATTCTCTTGTCGTACGCCTGTTCATTGCGGAACATCCGATACAATCCGGAGCGCATAAACGCGTCGAAAACGCAAGTATGGTACGCCCTTATTTTGACTTCGGCACCCCACATTCTTAGGCGTTAAGATTCCCGGGTCGCTGCGAACGCCGGAGCTTCTGATTTGTTTCGCTATTTCGAAAACCTCGTCTCGCCTTATCCGAACACGCCGCCGCCGCCGCTGCCTCACGGGTTATTTGCCTTTCTATGGGCCTGCGCCCGGGGTGTGCGGCGCTACATCGCGGCAATGACCTTGTTCACCGCCGTCATCGGAGTGTTCGAGGCCATGCTGTTCAGCGTGCTGGGCCACGTGGTCGACTGGCTGGCCAAGGTGGAGCCGTCGAGGCTGTGGACCGAGCAGCGCGGTCATCTGGTGCTGCTGGCCGCGGTGCTCACCGGCAGCATCATGTTGATCGGCCTCCAGAGCCTGCTCAAGCAGCAGACGCTCGCCGGCAATTTTGCGATGCGGTTGCGCTGGAACTTCCATCGCAACATGCTGGCTCAAAGCCTGAGCTTCTATCAGGACGAATTCGCCGGCCGGGTCGCGGCCAAGCTCATGCAGACCGCGCTCGCGGTCCGCGACACGTGGATGATCCTTGCGGACATCCTGGTCTTCGTGGTGATTTATTTCGTCACCATCGCATTGGTCGTCGGCAACTTCCATCTTTGGCTGCTGGCGCCGTTCATGGGATGGTTGGCCATCTATGCGGTGGCCATCTGGTACTTCGTGCCGCGGCTGGGTGCGGTCGCCATGGCGCAGGCGGATGCGCGTTCGATGATGACGGGCCGAATTACCGACGCCTACACCAACATCACGACCGTCAAGCTGTTCTCGCATACCCAACGCGAAGCGAGCTACGTGCAGACTGCGATGGCCGAGTTTCTGCAGACGGTGTATCGACAGATGCGCATGGTGACGGGCTTCGAGATCGTCAATCACGCCCTCAGCATGGGATTGATCGCGAGCACGGCGGGAGTCACCCTGTGGCTATGGACTCGAGGCCAGGTCGGCGTCGGCGCCGTTGCGGCGGCAACCGCCATGGCGCTGCGGCTGAATGGAATTTCACACTGGGTCATGTGGGAAATGGCCTCGTTGTTCGAGCAAATCGGCACCGTTCAGGACGGCATCACGACGCTGGCCCGGTCCCCCACCGTGCAGGACCGCCCCGATGCGCAGCCGCTGCGCGTCACGCGCGGCGACATACGCTTCGAAGCGGTCACCTTCGCCTATGGCGCCGCCACGAACCCGGCGCGCTCCGTGATCGACAATCTCAGTCTGCATATCCGCCCGGGCGAGAAGATCGGTTTGGTCGGCCGTTCCGGGGCCGGGAAAAGCACCATCGTCAACTTGCTGCTGCGCTTCTATGACATACCGCAGGGACGCGTGCTGATCGACGGCCAAGACATCTCGCTCGCCACGCAGGACAGCCTGCGCGCACAAATCGGGATGGTGACTCAGGACACGTCGCTTCTTCATCGATCCGTCAGCGACAACATCCGCTATGGCCGGCCCGATGCCGGGGATGCCGAGATGGAGGCCGCGGCGAAGCGCGCCGAGGCCCACGACTTCATCGTCATGCTGAGCGATGCGATGGGGCGAACCGGCTATGCCGCCCACGTCGGCGAGCGCGGAGTCAAGCTGAGCGGCGGTCAGCGGCAGCGGATTGCCATCGCGCGAGTCATGCTCAAGGACGCCCCCATTCTGCTGCTCGATGAAGCCACCAGCGCGCTCGACAGTGAAGTTGAAGCCGCCATCCAGCAGAGTCTCAATCGCCTGATGGAGGGCAAGACGGTGGTGGCCATCGCGCACCGGCTGTCGACCATCGCCGCCATGGACCGGCTGGTTGTACTGGACAAGGGCCGCATCGTCGAGGAAGGCAATCACTATTCGCTGTTGGCTGAAGGCGGTTTGTACGCGCGGCTCTGGGCTCATCAAAGCGGCGGGTTTCTGGGCGAGGATGTCGACGACTCGAGACTTCCCCGGCGTCAAATCTCGGCGGCGACTTTCAGTCCTTCGTAGACGGCTTCCTCGGCCGTGCGCGGTGACGCGGCGTCGCCGATGACATGGGCCTCGACATCCAGACCATCGAGCGAATCCGAGAGTTCGTCCACCGGCGTGTGACCGGTGCACAGCACCAAGGTGTCGACCTTGTCGATGACCACCGCCTCGTTGCTGCTGATGTGCTGCAGATAGACGCTGTCCGAGTCGCTGCCATACAGGCGCATGTACGGCAGCACCTTGACCCCGAGTTTGTGCAGACTCGCCGCCGAGTGGTCCCGCACGTACAGCGGCAAGGTTTCTCCGGCAGCGATCCCGCTGACGGCAAGCCGCACCGACCTTCCCAGCTGCGCCAGGTGTTCGGCGATGCCGATGCCGATCCAGTCGCTACGCCAATCGATGACCAGTACGGATTGGCCGATGGCTGTTCCCTCACCGCGCAGGACCTGCCAGGCATCCACGATCTGCAACGCTCCTTCTTCCCGCGGAAATTGCGGCCGATAGGGTTTGGCGCCCGTGGCAATGAGCACTACATCCGGCGCCGCAGCCATCACCGCCGCTCGATCGATGCGAGCGCCCTTGTGGATTGGTACTCCGGCCAACTCCAGCTCGCGCTGCAGATTGGTGATGAGGCCGCCGAATTCCGCGCGTCCGGGCAGCATCTGCGCAAGCAGCGCTTGGCCGCCGAGGCGCCGCTCCGCTTCGTACAGTGTGGCGTGATGACCGCGCTGCGCCGCAATCACCGCCGCCTTCATGCCGGCCGGTCCGCCGCCGACGACCATGACTTGCCTGCGGCGCGAGGCAGGGGACAGAGTCCCGAAGCGCAGCTCCCGGCCGCTCGCCGGGTTCTGAATGCAGGAGATCGGATATCCCTTGTGGAAATGGCCGATGCAGGCCTGATTGCAAGCGATACACGCGCGGATGTCTTCGGGAGTGCCCCGCGCCGTCTTGTTCGGCATGTCAGGATCGCAGATGAGCGCCCGCGTCATGCCGCACACGTCGGCGTGACGGCCGGCAATCACCGCTTCCGCATCCTGCGGCTGGTTGATGCGGCCGGTGACGAAAACCGGAATTCGCGCCTGCCGCTTGATGCGGGCTGCGTAGGGTACGACGTAGGCCGTTTTCAAAGTCATGGGCGGTGCGATGTGAATGGCGCCGCCCAGGCTGGCGGACGTTCCGACAGTGATGTGCACGTAGTCGATGCTGTCATCGAGCCGACTCACCGCCTCGAAAGTCTCATCCTCCGTCAGGCCCATCTCGTCGGCCTCCGATCCCGAGATTCGCAGCCCCACGACGAAGCCGTCCCACACCTTGGCGCGGATATCGGATATCACCTCGCGCAGGAAGCGCAGACGGCCGTCGAGATCGCCGCCGTACGCATCGTCGCGCAGATTGACACGGGGATTCAAAAACTGCGCCGGCAAATAGCCGTGACTGGCGACGATCTCGACACCGTCCAGTCCGGCCGTCTGCATGCGCCGGGCCGCATCGCCGTAGCCGTGCACGATGGCGTCGATCATGGGCTTTTTCAGCGGACGAGGCATGACGTGAAAGCGTTCGTTCGGAACGGAAGAGGGCGCGTAGGCAACGCTGAGCAACCCCCCGTCGGCTTCGGCAATTTCACGGCCGGGATGGAACAGCTGCCCGAACAGCACGGTTCCGTGGCGATGCACCGCCTCCGCCACTGCGCGGTACCCCGCGATGGAGGAGTCGTCCGTCGCCATCAGCACATGATTGGTATAGCGTGCGGTTTCGTGGACCCCTGATACTTGCAGCACGATCAAACCCACGCCGCCGCGGGCCCGCGCCTCTTGATAGGCCACGAGCGCTTCATTGACCGTTCCGTCCACCGGCAGCGTCGTGTCATGGCCCGAGGACATGATGCGGTTTTTGAGAGTGCAGCCCCGGATGCGCAGCGGTTGGAAGAGATGAGTGAAGGTCGTCATGGGCCAATTGTAATCGAAACGGGCGCCTCGCCTCGCCGCGGGTTTTCGACTACCATTTGTCATACCCATCGGCACCATGAACCTAGCAACCCTTCGCACTTGGCTACCGGATCGGTGGCTGAATAGCTTCTCCCTTGCGCCCACCGATCTGCTGCGCGACGCGACTTACCGTCGGCTGTGGGCGTCGATTTTGATATCGTCCTTCGGCGGTCAAGTGACTCTGCTGGCGTTGCCGCTGACCGCGGCGGTGCTGATGCACGCCGCTCCGACGCAGATGGGTCTGCTGACGGCGATGGAAATCGTTCCGTTCGTTTTGTTCTCGCTGCCGACGGGAGTATGGCTCGATCGGGTCCGGAAACTACCGGTGTACGTGGTCGGCGAATTGTCCATCGCATTCGTCGTGGCGACGGTGCCGGTGGCGTGGTGGTTCGGCTGGCTGTCGATGCACTGGCTTTACTTCGTCGGCTTCCTGATCGGCGCCGTGAATACCACTGCCGGCAGCGCGGCGCAAATCGTGCTGACACAGATCGTGCCCCGCGAGCGCTTGGTTGAGGCGCATGCCAAGAATGCGCTCGCGACCTCGGCGGCGGAAGTGACGGGTCCCGGCGCGGCGGGTGCGCTGATCAAACTGACGGGCGCGCCCGTGGCGCTGCTGGCGGACGCGTTTCTATTGTTGATATCTGCGTCGATTCTGCGCGGCGTGCCGGTCAAAGAGAACCCCATCGTCAACCGCACGGCCTTCTGGGCTGCCATGCGAGAGGGCTTCGACTTCGTGCGCGGTCACCGACTGCTGGTGACCATGGCGACTTGCGTCGGCGCCTGGCAGCTGTGCAATCAAGCGGCCATGGTGGTGCAGATCTTGTTTGCCACGCGGCAGCTCGGATTGTCGGAGCGGGGGGTGGGATTGAGCTATGTCACGCTCGGGGTGGGGACCGTTCTCGCGAGCGCGAATGGCCATCGCGTCGTGCGCCGCTTCGGTCCCGGACCTACGCTGGTGCTGGGATTTGCCATCTCCGGCACCGGTTGGCTGCTGCTGAGCCTTGCCCCACTCAATAGGCTCGGCATTGTCGCCTACGCGCTGATGCTGCTGATGTTCGGCGTCGGAGCGGTGTTCATCTTCATCAACTTCCTGTCTTTGCGGCAGGCGGTCACACCGGCGCCGATGTTGGGCCGCATGACGAGCACCATGCGCTGGCTGATTCTGATACCCGCGGGACCCGGCGCGCTGCTCGGCGGCT
>Ga0307470_10000814_pt1 | contig 13336 bp, 12 predicted proteins | sample atmos_gasesAM3C__FD_204565 | JGI IMG/M metagenome (GOLD analysis project Ga0307470, IMG submission 204565) | Hardwood forest soil microbial communities from Morgan-Monroe State Forest, Indiana, United States - atmos_gasesAM3C_05 | ecosystem: Environmental > Terrestrial > Soil > Temperate forest... | reverse complement strand
GGGTGCCGACGAACTAACCGAGCAACCTAGCAACCGAGCACCCCGACAACCGACAACTGACAACTGACAACTGACAACCGACAACCGACAACCGACGAATACACCCACCCCTATACTTCCCCCCCACCCATGCCGTCCTTCCGCGACAACCTTCGAGCGCTTCCGCCCGCGGCGTGGGTTCTTTTCGGCGGCACGTTCATCAATCGCTTCGGCACGTTCGTCATACCGTTTCTCATCCTCTACCTCACCCGCATCGGCTACACGAGCGCGCAGGCAGGGCTGGCGGTCGGCGCGTATGGCATCGGCCATCTCATCGCCTCCTCGGTGGGAGGACATCTCGCCGACCGCATGGGACGGCGCAACACGATCGTGCTCTCGATGTTCGGCTCGGCCGCGTCGATGCTGGCGCTGTCGCAGGCGCGCGGCTATGCGGCCATCGTCATCCTGACCTGCATCACCGGATCGCTGTCGGAGTTGTATCGCCCGGCCAGCTACGCGCTCGTCGGCGATCTCGTCGGCGATGAGCATCGCGTCACCGCGTTCGGGCTCTATCGATTCGCCGTCAACCTCGGTTTCGCCGCAGGCCCGGCCACGGCTGGATTCCTGGCCGACCATTCCTTCACGCTGCTGTTCATCGGCGATGCCGCGACCTCGATCGTCTACGGCCTCATCGCGCTGTTCGCCCTGCCGCACGGTCTTCGGACGTACGTAAAGAGCGAGCGCACCGGCGAAGCGCTGCGCGTTGCGGTACGCGACCGGCCGTACGTGATCTTTCTGCTCGCCACGCTCTGCATCACCATCGTCGATTTCCAGATGGGCTCGACCTTCGCGCTGCACGTGAGGTCGCTCGGATTTCCATCGCGCACCTTCGGCCTTCTGATCTCGACGAACGGTCTGTTGATCGTTCTGTTCGAGCTGGGCATCACTCAATGGACGCGCCGCTTCCAACCGCGCCCGATGATCGCCCTCGGCTATCTTCTCGCCGGCGCCGGCTTCGCCCTCACCGGCATCGCCCGAACGGTGCCCGCGCTCGCCGCGACCGTCGTCGTCTGGACGCTCGGCGAGATGATCAGTTCACCCGTGGCCGGCGCGTACGCCGTGCAGCTCGCGCCCGAGCAATATCGCGGCCGCTACCTCGGCCTGCTGATGATGATGTGGTCGCTCGGCATGGTCATCGGTCCGCCGGCCGGCACGGTGCTGTTCCAGCACAACCCCGCGACGGTCTGGTTCGCCTGCGGAGTGCTCGGCGTGATCAGCGCGCTGCTGATGCTTCAGCGCAGACAGAGCACGACGTCCTGAAACGTCACTCCCTCCGGCCGCGCCGCCCATTTACCGTAATGGATCTCGTGTCCCGAGAAGCCCGCCTCGCGAATGAGATCGATCAGGGCCGCTTCGTCGATGGCGACGCCGACCGCGGGGTTGTCCGCGTCGGCGAGGCGGACGGGATGCTGATCCACAGGAAAGCGAAACCGCCAGTCGAGCCGCGGCAGCACCGCGCGCGAGTGATCATTGAGGAGAAGGAACGTGGCCAGGAGACACCCGCCTGGTGCCAGGACGCGCGCCGATTCGTGCAGATACTGCCGCGTTTCGGCGAGCACGAGGTGGGTGAACAGCGATGTGGCGAACGCGAAATCGAACGACGCGTCATCGAAAGGAAATCGGAAGCCGGACGCCGGCGCGCCGTGTTCGCGATACTCCGAGCTGCGCACCCTCACGTGGTGAAAACGGAAGTTTGGATGACGTGGCGTGATGTGGCGCCGGCACCAGACCACGCCGCGCCGCACGATGTCGAAGCCGTCGTACGTTCCGTCCGCACCGAGGTAGCGCGTCAGTGGGATGGCCACGCGGCCGACGCCCGAGCCGATGTCGAGCACACGATCGTGCGGATCCAATCCGAAGCGGACCAGCAGTTCCTTTAGCTCGTCGCCGACGGAGCGGAAATCGCCTGCGCCCACGAACCGCAATCGCATCGGCGGCAACTCCCGATCGCGTCCGCCGGTGAGCAGATGGCGCACGTCCTCACCGGCCGCTGCTCCCCACTCCAGCAGGTGGCGGACCCGACGTCGCAACCGTTTCGTTCCCATGCGCCACGCACTCTACCGTGTAGGATTCCGTGCATGAGAAACGTCCGACTGTGGCTGGCCGTCTCGCTCCTGACGTGCGCGGGCGCATATGCGAAGCCGATCGAGGTGCCGGTCGTCTACGACAAGCTCCCGAACGGACTCAAAGTCGTCATCTCCGAGGCCCATGCGGCGCCTACTGTCACCGTCGCTGTTTACTATGGCATCGGCTTCCGCGTCGAGCCGAAAGGTCAGACCGGATTCGCACACCTGTTCGAGCACATGATGTTTCAGGGCTCGGAGCACGTGAAGAAATTCGAGCACGCCAAGATCGTCGAGGCGAACGGCGGCAACCTCAACGGCTCCACGCGCCTCGACTACACGAACTACTTCGAGACCCTGCCGGCCGATCGCGTCGAGACCGCGCTCTGGCTCGAAGCCGATCGCATGCGCTCGCTCGACGTCAGCGCCGAGAACCTCAAGAACCAGCAGAACGTCGTCTCCGAAGAGGTTCGCGCCAATGTGCTGAACCAGCCGTACGCCCTGTTCGAATGGCTCGACCTCTGGCAGAACGCCAATCAGAACTGGTTCAACGCCCACAACTTCTACGGCGATCTGCACGACATCGAAGCGGCGAAGATCGAGGATGTGCGCCAGTTCTTCAAGACCTACTACGCGCCCAACAACGCCGTCCTGACCATCGTCGGCGACGTCGATGCCGCCGCGGTGCGCAAGCTCGTCGACAAATACTTCGCATCGATCCCGCAGCAGTCCATCCCGAAACGTCCCGACGTCAGCGAACCTCCGCAGACGAAAGAGAAACGGGTCAATGAGACGGACAAGCTGGCCAACCTTCCGGCACTGGCCATCGGATGGCACCTTCCCGATCAGCATTCGCCCGACTACGCGCCTGCGGTGCTGCTCAACCTCATCCTGCAGGGAGACGATGGCTCGCGTTTCTATCAGCGCCTGGTGAAGGAGAAGCAGTTCTCAATCGACTGGTCGGGCGGCATCAACTACGACCTCGGCAACGAGTTCGACTACGACGGCCCGATGCTCCTGGTCTCGCGCACGACGTATAAGCCCGGCCACACCGCCGACGAGATCCTCCACGAAGTGAGCGCCATCGTCACCGACCTGCAGCAGCACGGCCCGACCGCGCGCGAGCTCGCTGATGCCAAAGTCCGCTTCCGCTCGAATTTCTACGACGCGCTGGAAACGACCGGAGGAAAAGCCAACCTCCTGGCCGCGTTCGCCCTCTTCCGCGACGACCCATCGCAGATCAACAAAGTCCTCCCGGTCTTCGACACCGTAACCGCCGCCCAGATCCAAGCCGTCGCCGGGAAGTACCTCGTGCCGGACAACCGGACCGCCATCGATCGCGTCCCGGCCAAGGAGGGGAAATGATGACTACTGCGCTTCGCGCACGTAGCGCCGTCGGCTCGACGGCTGGACCGCTGCCGCCTGCCCTGAGCGGAGTCGAAGGGGCTCGGCGGCGACTCTTCGCAAAACCGCCAGCGAGCCGCTGGCGGTCCAGCCGGCGGGCCGCCAGCGCTACGAGAGCGCGCACTTTAGTGATCGTGACGGTACTCATTGCGCTCGCGACGACCGCCTTCGCCCAAACCGCCCCTCCCCCGCCCGGCCCGGCCCGGCCGATCAACTGGCCGGCGATCGCCGAGTCGAAGCTCGACAACGGCCTGACGGTCGTCCTGGTCCCGCTCCACAATGTGCCGAAGATCACCGCAGTGCTGACGCTGCTCGCTGGCCGCGGCACGGCATACAAGACGCAGCCCGGCGTTGCGCAGCTCGCGGCGCGCGTGGCGAATGAAGGGACGGCGACGCGAACGAGTCTTCAGATCAAGCAGGACCTGCGCTCCATCGGCGGCGCACTGACGATCGGCGTCGACAACGACGCCACGAGCTTGACGGCATCCTCGCTGGCCGAGTTTGCGCCGAAGCTGCTCGACCTCGTCAGCGACGTCGCGCGCCATCCCGCGTATCCGCAATCCGAGGTTGCGCTGGCGAAGGCGAACTACAAGCAGGAGATCGAGGAGCAGCGCTCCACGCCCGACTTCGTGGCTCAGGAGGAGCTCGACAAAGCGCTCTTCGGCGCGCATCCCTATGGATTCACGGTGCCCGCGCCCGAAGCCATAACGAAAGTCACGCGTGATGCGCTCAAATCGTTCGCGGCGACCTGGTACGTCCCGAACAACGCCATTCTCGTCATCGTGGGCGACTTCGACGCGGCGGCCATGCACAGCGACGTCGAGCGATCGTTCGGCTCCTGGAAGCGCGCCCCCCTTCCGCCGGCGCCGAAGCTGGTCCTGCCGGTGCGGCAGAAGCGCCAGATCTACGTCATCGACCGTAAGGACTCCGTCCAGTCGACGATCCTCATCGGCGCGCCCGCGCCGCCGCGGCGTTCGCCCGACTACATCCCCTTGCGCACGACGAACATGATCTACGGCGGCGCCTTCTATTCGCGCCTGACACGCAACATCCGCGAAGGGAAGGGCTACACCTATTCGCCGTTCAGCACAGCCGATCTCCGCCGCGACGCCGGCGCGTTCGAGGCCGGCGCGGCGGTGCGCAACGAGGTCACCGGGCCGACCATTCTGGAGATGCTCTACGAGCTCGACCGCATGCGCGTCGAACCGGTCACCGCCGAAGAGCTGGAGTCGGCCAAGACCTACAGCATCGGCGGCATGGAGCTCGAGCTCGAAGCGCAAGGCAGCCTTGCCGGCCGCATCAGCTCGATCTACGTCGACGAACTATCCCGCGATTTCCTGCAGACCTTCCGCGACCACGTCGCCGCCCTCACCCCCGCCGATATTCAACGCAGCGCCGCGCGCTACTTCGACACCTACCGCAGCGCCATCGTCGTCGTCGGCGACTACAAGCAGATCAAGGATCAGATCGCGCCGTTTGGAGATGTGAAGGTGGTGGTTTCCAGTTTACGCTGAGCTGCTCTGTTTACGCTGGGCTGCTGAGTTTACGCTGAGCGCAGCGAAGCGTCTCTGGTGACACCGCGACAAGTGAAAGACTGTCGCGGCCGAATCAGAGACGCTTCGCTACGCTCAGCGTAGACTGGAAGAGGCGTATGGCACCAGAGACGCTTCGCTGCGCTCAGCGTAGACTGGAAAGAAACGCCGGATCAGTGTCGCGATGGACGCTGACGCGGGTTACTCGGAACCGGTCCGTCGTCGTTCAGGATCGTGACCGTCCCGATGCCGTTGGCGATGTCCGCGTTCGTCGGGTCTGACAACACGACGGCAAACGATTGGTCAGGCTCCGGGATGGTGTCGCCGAACACCCGCAACTGCACCCACTGTGCGACTTCGCCCGGTGCGAACTCGAGCACGCCGCGCGACATCTCGTAGTCCTGGCCCGCCCTCGCGCTACCGTCCACCGTGGTGTACGCGACCCGCACGACCTTCGATGATGGTGCCGAGAGCTGGACGAGCAGTGCGATGACCTGTGATCCTGTGTTCCCCTCGACGATTGCCATGCTCGATACAGAGAGTTGCGGCAGGAGGACGGATTGCTCGATGGACACCGAGCTCGGCTCGAAATTCGAATCGCCGGAATAGGAGATGACAAACGGATGCTGACCGGCCGGCAGGCCCTGCACTGTCAGTGTGGCCCCGCCTCCGATCAAACGCGCTTCCGCGATGGTGCTTCCGTTTTCAGTCACCGTCACTCCGCCGGTGGCGGTGAGGGATGGATGGTCCGAAGCCTTGACAACGACTGTCAGAGGTATCTGTTCGCCTGGCACGGTGTTCGGTAACGGATCGGCGTTCACTTCTGTACGCGCCCTTGCCACGGTCAACCCAAAGGGACCGCTCACGCTGGGCGCAAAGTCCAGGTCACCGCTGTATGTCGCAACGACGGAATGAACGCCGACAGCAAAGGGTGTGGTCACCAGGGTGGCGCTCCCATGCGTAACGACCGCGGAGCCGAGGGCCACGCCATCGGCTTCGAATGAAACAGTACCGCCGGCCGTCGCCGCGATCGATCCTACCGGCGCGATGGCGGCGGTGAGCGTCGCGGCATCGCCATAACGAACCACTGCGCCTGAGTTACCGACGGTCGTGGTCGTCGCTCGAGGTTGCACTTCATGGGTCATAACGGTCGATGCGCTACCAAAGAAGGGATGGTTTGGTTGGTAGGTTGCTGTGATGTTGTGCGTCCCTGCTCCTCGGTCAGACATCGTCCACGCGGCTGTACCGTTGTGTAATGTGATGTTCGCGAGCACCTCAGGGCCGTCATAGAAGGTCACGAAGCCGAGTGGCGTGCCCGCATCCGAGGTTACCGATGCCGTGATCGTGAAAGGATCGCCGAACGTCGTCGTCGCCGAGCTCTGGGTCAGGGACGTGACCGTTCCTCCCACAGTAGTCAGCACGACGTCATTGCCGTCTCCGCCGGCATAGCTGATCCGGAATGCGTTGTTGTTGACTTGGGAAAAGACCGTCCCCTCCGGCGCTCCGATAAAGGTGCCCACCACCGGATCGGTGCCGTCGTTGTCGATGATCGTGAAAGTTTGGCCGAGGCTTGGAGATCCGCTGATTGAAGGGCCGATGGAGCAGCTCAGAGACACGGTTCCGGTGACGTGTACCACGCTCGATGGGCCGCTCGCCGCCATTGCCGCAACATAGTCCCCGTGATTGAGGGCGAGCGACTTGGTGTGAATGACGCCAGGTCCGACGCCGAAAACGACGGGTTGCAGATCGCCGCCGTTCAGCGTCACATTGCCCAACGTGCCCTCGCCGATGATTTCGCCGCCTCCAATGATCACGTTGGCATCCGGCATCGACCCCTCCAGCCGAATCGGACCGTTGATTGTGCCGTTGAACGTACCGTCGCCAAGGACGTTCAGCGGAGGGAACGATGCGAGGATGTTGACAGTGCCGCCGCCATTCAGCGAGTTCACATTCACGAAGCCGCCGTCGATCGTCAGCGTCTGCCCGTTCACGTCGATCGTGCCCGTGGCGTAGGAGCCGCTAAGCTTGACCGGAGCACCGATCTTCAACGGAACGATGATAAGAGGAGCGCTCGATGTGCTCACCAGATCGCCGGTAAGCGTCAGGGCGTTGCCGTCGATCGTGTACGCCGGGGCGTTGAACGTCATCGGCCCTACGCTCGTGCCGGCAGGCAGATCGTTGATCATCCACCGTATCGCCGCACCCGCCGGGAAGACCAACGAGTCCACGGCCGCGGGGCTACCCTGCGGTGACCAGTTTCCCGGGACAGACCAGTTCCCGCTCACCGCGCCGGTCCACGTCCGTGTGATGGCGGACGAAGGGAGGGCGATGAATGACAAAACGATGCATGCTGCGAGAACGGTTGATGCACGGCGCACGGGAACTCCTCACGCGCGGGGCTGATCGAAGCGTCTCACGCGACTTAATAGGATTGATGGACCGCGATCCTTATACCGTTGAAAAGGGATTGCCGTCCACAGTTATCTTCATGTCTATGGTGGCACCGCGACCAATGAAAGATCGTCGCGGTCTGACCGGAGACGCTTCGCTGCGCTCAGTCCGCATTTCTCGCACTCACTGGAATCGTCGGCACCCTCTACCCCGTCGAGAAGCGAAGCAATACTGTGAGAAATGCGTATCAGCGTGGGCCGCGAAGCAGCTACGCCAGAATCCCTCGCCACTTCCCCGCCGACGAGTCATACCCCGGAAAGACGCTCTTCAGGCTGGGCACCGCAAGTTGTTTCGTCAGAAGCTCCGCGAACACATCGCGGAAGTCGGTGGTGATGGCCAGATCGCGGTTCTCGTAGAGCTGTTGTGACGAGAGTCCCGGCCATTTGCCGTACACCTTGCCGCCTTTGACGCCGCCGCCGAGGACGATCATCACGTTGGCGTGGCCATGGTCGGTACCGCGGTTGCCGTTCTCGTGAACGGTGCGGCCGAACTCCGACATCGTCACCAGCACCACGTCGCCCATGCGCGACCCGAGGTCTTGTGTAAAGGCGGCGATGGCATTGGAGAAGTTGGTGAGGTTGTTCGCGAGCTGCCCCTGCGCGCCGCCTTCGCCGGCGTGCGTATCCCAGCCACTGACGTCGGCGAACGCCACTTCCAGTCCGACGTTGGACTTGATGAGCTGCGCGATCTGCTTGAGCGAGTTGCCGAGGGGACCGTTCGGATACAGCGCGCCGTTCTCCGGTTGCAGTTTCTGAGGATCAGCGCTCTTGAGAATCCGCGCCGCATCGAACGACTCCTTTGCCGTTCCGCCCAGCGTTCCAGCCACGGCCTCGGCGTACATCGATTCGAAACCGCCGCTGACGTTCGCGCCGCCATGAATGCCGAACTGGCCGAGGTTCGTCATCGCCACCGCTCCCGCGGAACCGGCGAGAATGCGCGGCAAGGCCGGGGAGAGCGCCACCGCACGCAGCGGAGACATAGGCGTCCCCTTCTTCATGCCCATCGCGCGCGAGAGGAACCCATCCTCCGTCGACTTCACTCCGGGCGTTCCCGACTCCATGAAGTCCTGGGCGTCGAAATGCGATCGCGTCGCGTCCGGTGAGCCCACGGCATGGACGAAGGCCGCGCTGTGATCCTTGAAGTACGGCATGAGCGAAGCCAGCGAGGGATGCAGGCCGAAGAATCCGTCGAGGTCGAGCGCGCCACCCTGGCCGCCCGGACGCGGCACGGCAATCGTCGGCCGGGCGTCGTAGTACGCCTTCTCACCGAACGGGACGATCATGTTGAGGCCGTCGACCGCACCGCGCTGAAAGATGGCCACCAGCGTCTTGCTCCCCTTCGTCGTCGATGCATTGGCCATCTTCACGAACACGTTCGGGAGCAGGCTGCCGCCGACAAGGGCGAGGCCGGAGGATTTGAGGAAGAAGCGTCTGTTGATCATGGTGTCTCCTTGCGGTCGCGGTGTCTCGCGGTTTCGGGGTCTCGCGGCTTTTCCCCGCGCGACCGCGTCACCTCGAAACCGCGCTACCGCGCTACTGCCTCTGAAACTCCGGCGATCCCAATATCAGCCCGGCTACCGTCGGCAGTTGCGTGTTGTCCCACGGGTCCTCGGACGGTGCTTTCCGCTCGACGATCCGCGACTTGATGGTGCTGCGTGTCTCCTCCGTCAGTGTGCCGCCAGTCAGCGCCAGCGCCAGCGCTTCGACGGAGTGCGATGCGTCGGCGGCCTGGCCCGCGGGGATGAGCGAGACCACGTCCCCGTGGACTCCCGGCAGCTTGTTGGCGGCCAGCGAGAGCGCGAAATTGAGACGGTTCATCAGCGCGCCGGTATTGATCCACACGTCGGCCTTGTCGCTGTAGCCGGTCGGCGGCTGCGCGCCGTAGAGAGGCTCGCCGATCTGCTGCAGCGAGCGCGCGATCGCCGACGGGTCGGTGATCTGCGCGTTCACCGCGCGCACGGCCGAGATCGTGTACTCGAACGGCGACTTCACCTTGGCACGGTACGACGCCGGATCCCAGAACTCGGGGCTTGCGATCACGGCTCGCACCATCTCGCGGAGATCGCCGTCCGTCGCCAGGAACCGTTTGGCCACGCGATCGACCAGTGCCGGCGGCGGTTCATCCGCGACCAGGCGCTGGCAGAGTTTGTAGGCGATGTGATGGGCGGTGGCCGGATGGTGGGCCAGGACGTGGATCATCCGCTCCCCTTCCTCCATTCCGCCGCCGGGAGCGAAGCGAATGCCCATGACCGTCTTCGCGCCGGCGTCGTGAAGGCGCGGCCGGAAGATGAACGCGGCCCCCTCGCCGCCGTCTCGCTGGTTCGTGATCGTCCAGCCGGTCAGCACGCGGGCCAGCTCCGTCACGTCCTTCTGCGTGTATCCGGCGTCGACACCGAGCGTGTGCAGCTCCATGATCTCGCGGGCATAGTTCTCATTGAGCCCGCCCTGCTGTTTGTTCTGCTGCTGCGGACGGGCCATCATCCGGCCGCGGCCGAAGCCCCATCCGTAATAGCGCTGCGGTTCCCGCGGCCGGTTCTCCGGCGCGGCGATGGAGCGGGCGTTATCGAGATAGAAGAGCATCGCCGGCGACTTCGCGGTGGCCATCAGAAGGTCTTCGAAGCGGCCCCAGATGTGCGGCCGGATCACGTCGCGCTCGTAGCTCGTCAGCAGGAACCGGTCGATGCCCTTGCCGGAGAAGACGTTGAAGTGATTCATCCAGAAGTCGACCATCACCTCGTTGAGCTGGCGGTCCGACTCCGCGGCGCGGAGGATGCGCTGCTCGACGAGCTCGTTCATGACCACCTGCGGTCTCTGATTGGGCGGAACGTCGCGCATGAACTCACGTCGCGCCTCTTTCTTGTCGATCTCGCCGTCCTTTGCCTCGGCCTTGGCCTCTTTCCTGGCCGCCAACACCGGCGCGTAGTACGTCCTCATGATCTGCGCGTTCGACAACCTCATCGTCGGCAGACTATCGACACGCGCCTGAACCGCGCGATCAGGAATGCCCTCGGGGTGAAGCTGCTGCTCGATCCACGTGTTGACGCCGTCCTTCATGACCGCGTCGACATCACCCGGCCGCGGCCCGAACGCCAGCCGGTTGAGCGCATGGAGCGCCCGCTGCCGATCGGTGAGCCTGTTGTCCGAGGTGCTGAGTCCGGTGAGAAACGCCAGAGCAATGACTCCGGCAACGAGTTTGGCGGGGAGGTTCATGAGCGTTGGACGGAGGAGGGGGAGGTGCGTTTACTCTGGAGCGATCAGGAACTCATCGCAGAGGATTGCTCCAGCGTAGACCGGGAAACCGTCCGAAGTCCGCGTCGTTCGAATGAAACTCAGCTTGATATTCGATCGCAAGTGCCGCTAGATGAAGGTCCGTGGTCATGTCTCCCGTTACCCCGACGCTCACCGCCAGATCCTGTACCAGATCAAGATGACGAGGACCAGGATGGATGATTCGCGTCTGTGGCTGCTCCAGCCAGGAGCGGAGGTGCCTGATGGCCTCATCCATCATCAACGGAGCTGGGAGTATTCGCCGGCTTGTCATGATGCGGAGAAAACCGAGAAGAACCACCCAGGGCAACGCTACAGGCTGGCTGGCAGAAAGGACATTCTCCCACCAGGCCCGCGCCTTCCGATGGTCGGGCGCATCAACGTTGTAGGCGTAAACGAGCAGATTGATATCGGGAATGATCATCGAGCTACCGATCGCGAATTACCGATCGCGAATGGCAAGGGACCCGGCACGCTCGATTTCAAGATCGTCCACGAGTTGGTTCAACTTGGTGAGATCGATTCCAGCCCGGAACCCACACGCCTTCGGATGAACTCGAAATCGCGGTACGCGCCGCGCCGGAGATGCGCCCGTCGCCAGCCCGTGCCGGAGCGTCTCGTTGATCACTTCCTTGAACGATCTGCCACTGCTTCGGGCGGTCTCCTGAAGCTCCTTCGCAAGATCGTCATCGAGCGTAAGTGTCGTTCGCATCCGGACATCATGATGCGTCGCCAAACTAGCGTCAAGATGCCGAGAACTGGCTGATGCTACATTACGAAGACGTCGAGACTTCCCGACTACCACTAAGCGAGCCGACCATGAAGAGACTCAACCCCGTGACACCTGGAGAGTTACTCCGCGAAGAGTTTCTCATTCCGATGGCCATCTCCCAGTACCGTCTTGCCAAGGAAATCGGCGTACCGGCCCAGCGAATCAGCGAGATCGTGGCAGGCAAACGAGCTGTCACGGCCGATACGGACCTCCGCCTGTGCCGATTCTTCGGCCTATCCAAGGGTTACTGGCTGCGAGCCCAGGCGGCCTACGACACGGAAGTTGCCGAAGATGCGCTCGCCGAAGCGCTCGATCGAATCAAGCCCTGGTCGGGCACCGCCGCGTAGCCGCCGGCTCTATCAAAAGGTCATCTGTGTCCATCTGCTGATATGAAAACGTCCCTCAAAGTCACGGTTGTCGCAGGCGGCTACGTGGCGGCTTTTCTCGCGGCATCCGCCGCGGTTGCCATCCGCATGGCCGCCACCAGCGGCCCCGACGCACAGGCATCTGGCGGCATGTACGCGTTCGGCGACTCCGTGGTCCTCGTCGCCGTCTTCGGCGTACTCGCTCTCGTACCGACGGGACTGGCGCTGTATTTCCTCAGACCGTATCGTCGGTTCTGGGTGGTGCTCTCGCGATTGTGTCTTGCGGTCGCGGTCACGGGTCTGACGGCAGTAATTCTGTTCGCCGCCGGCAGGCATGCGATGCCGCCTTCGCCTCTGGCGATTGGGGCCGGCCTCTCCGTGCTCAGGATCCTGGTTGCGCCGCTCCTCGCGCTGACCTTTCTCGTCTGCGCACTCTTTACACCGCACCGCTCCCCTCGGCTCGCGCTTCTCGCCGCCACCGCCATGGAGGCGGTCGTGACCGCGTGCGCGGGCGCCGTCTGGTTCGTCCAAGTGTTCCTTCACCGGTAATAGTCTCAACGGATAACGACTGCGTGATTCCCGGGGCGGCGCAAGAAACCCGCCCCACTCCACGCCGTACTGACCAGTATGCGACGGCTGTTGACGGCCCTGCTCCTCCTGCTCGTGACGAGCGCTCTGGTTCTGCTCCTCGGGACTCGAAGGGAGCTCACCGCCGGCCCGCCGCTGCATGATGGAGTCAGGCGAGTGGTTGTGCTTGGTGACTCCGTGTCACGGGGCGCAGGTGATGAAAAAGGTCTCGGTCTGCCCGGTTGGCTGAATCACGACCTTCGAGCGAAGACAGCAGAGATGGTCTCTACCCTCAACCTCGGGATCGATGGCGGCAGAACGTTCAACGTGGCTCGCCTTCTCCGGGACCCACGAGCGCGAAGCTCGATTGCTCAGGCAGACCTTGTGGTGATGTCGATCGGCGGAAACGACCTGTACGGCGACCCCACCGCCCGCCTGCTGAGCAAGGTCTGGCCGTGGTATCAGAGAGAGCAAACACTTTCCAGGGTCGAGTCGCTGGTGGAGAAAATCCGACAGATCAATCCCGGAGCGCGGATCTATCTTCTCGGCCTCTACAACCCGTATCAAACGAGCAACATCGGCCGATGGATCGATGTCCAGGTCAATCTGTGGGATGGCGCCCTGATCCAGCGCCTCTCGGAGATGCGAGGAGTCACGGTCATCCGGATCGCGGACGTCCTCGCACGCGCAGACCGGTTGAGCCCGATCGACCATTTCCACCCGGGAACGCTGGGCTATGCCGCGATCGCGCGAAGAATCGCGGATACGTTCTGACGAGCACGCATTCCTCACACGACGAGTGGAATTGCCCGCAGCCCGTCTGACGATCGTGCGGAATGGTGACGTTGAGCAGGATCGATGTGGCACAGACAGATCT
>Ga0307470_10000813_pt1 | contig 13347 bp, 7 predicted proteins | sample atmos_gasesAM3C__FD_204565 | JGI IMG/M metagenome (GOLD analysis project Ga0307470, IMG submission 204565) | Hardwood forest soil microbial communities from Morgan-Monroe State Forest, Indiana, United States - atmos_gasesAM3C_05 | ecosystem: Environmental > Terrestrial > Soil > Temperate forest... | reverse complement strand
AACCGTTGGTCCGGCCTCGTTGCGGCAGCAAGGTTTGATTTCAAGTGGTCCGCGACAGCAGCAACCTTCAGAATCCAGGGACTGTCGAGCACAGTGGTCAGCATGTCTTTTGCCGAGCACGAGTGATCTCCGGAGATGGCGGCCCAGGCGGCATAGTCCAGACATGTAGGATTGGCGCCCTGCGATGGCTCTGCGATCTGGGCGCAGAGGCGCGCTTCGTGTCCCACCCGTGCCTCTGACCAAAGCTTGTCGAGCGCGGATCGCTTAGCGGGCTCGAGTCGTTCCAACGCTAGCAGAGCGATGCTTCGGTGTTCCGGATATACCCACGCGACGGCGGTGATCGCGAGGAGCACGATCATGTAAATGGGGCCGAGTCGCCGTGGACGCCTCATGCGGAACCTCCGTGGTTCACGAAGTCGCGACTCCCGCCGGTACAAACATCATCACGACCTCTCTTGCGGTGAGTTGTGCTTCAGGGAAACCCCGTTGACTGCTCAACATCTGTACGCGCTCCAAACGGGAAGAGACGCGAACTACGCAGATGGAGACGTTAGGGTGACTGCGATCGCACAGCAACTGTAACTTCTACCAGCCGATAGTTGGTGGAAGAAGAAAACTGAATGTGTCAGAAAGCGAGCCGTCCACACGGATATGAGGTTACTTGGGGTGTTGAAGAAATGAGTATGTACTCTCGAATGCGCGCAAGAAGTTACGTGGAACTTTTCGGTGGACCGTCTCCGAGGGCTTCCTTTTGATCAGGAGCGAAGAGGTCTAAGCAAGCGTCGGAGAAGGGTTGAAGAGTCTAACAAGACTCGACTATGCCCTTGAGACAACAGCCGCCAAGAGTGGCGTAGCCTACGATGGCCCTTCGGGTCGTCTGAATCTTCTGGCATCGTAGTCTCAAAAGATAAGCTTCACGGCGAACTGTGCGACGCGAGGATCTCCAACTTGCCCTGCGCGAAAAGTTCCGAAGGCAGAATTCCCGTTAAGTTTGTCGAAAGCGCTGATTTGGTCGGTGCCGTTGACTGCACCGGTACTGATGGTTTCGGGCGCGAAATTTGGATGATTCAGCACATTAAAATATTCAGCTCGCAGTTGCAGTCTCCAGCGTTCGGTGAAATTGATGTATTTCGACAGTTGAATATCCCAATCCGATGTGCGTGGTAACCGGAATGGATTCTTGCCGATGTTGCCGAACGTCCCAAAAATGGCTGGGTTGTTCATCGTCTTGCCAGGGTTCGCCGGGTCGGGAACCTTAGTGGGCCGAAAGGCCGCAGACGTCATCCAACTCACGCATTTTGCAGCCACTCCATTGCAGGAAGCGCCGCTGTAGGGATCCGCTCCGCTGATGAGAGTTCCCCGATCGTTGCCAATTCCAGTACCCGAGATTTCCGTGCCCTGCAGGACGGTGATAGGCCGACCGCTTTCGGCCGAGACAATTCCGCTGAATTCGTAATCTCCGAAGACATGGCGAACGAACGAATTTGAATTGCGTAACTTGGGTGTCTGATACACATAGGACCCTGTGAACACGTGAGTGTGGTCGAATCCGGACGCCCCGTAGTCAAATCGATGGCGGTTGGGATCACTCAAGGGCAAAGCGGAATATCCATTGTCGAACCCAGAGACTCCTTCGCCGAACGGCAGATCATCGATGCTTTTGGAGAACGTATAGTTAGCCAGAATCGTGAGAGAGTGCGTCATCCGCTTTTCAAACGATGCTTGCAGCGCGTGATACGTGGCATTGATATCGGTGATATCGGCTTGCACTGTCGAAAAAGTGTTCGTGGCGAATTTGCCTCCGCTGGCGCTGTTTACTAGAGCGTTTGCAACGCCTGTCCCTGCCTTTCCCGTCGTGGTGCAACAGGGAGCGGGATTGTAATCCTGTGTTTCAAGGATGTGGATGCTTCGCGACCCGACATACGACAGTCGCCCTACCGAACTACCGGGAAGTTGAAATTCAAAAGTGAGATTCCATTCATACGTCGCCGGAACCTTGTAGGTTCCGCTTGGGTCATAGGAAAGCGCGATCTCGTTGAATGTCGGAGAGTAGGGAAATGCGGTCGGGGCCGGGAATGGACTTGGAAAGACAGGATAGGAGGCAGACTGCCCGCCATTACAGTTGAGAGCGGTCTGGGTGGCGGGTTGCGTGCAAAGAGGATCGCTGAAAAATCCGGGCGAGGAAGAAGGAGTCGGGGCGCTGTTGCTGCTTGTGGAGAGGATGAACTGCGGACTGAATGGCCACTCGTCGACAAAACGGTTGCTGAGCATCCCCATCACCCGCGAGTCGTAGAAGATTCCCGCCCCGCCGCGAATACTGAGCGTGCCGTTGCCACGCACGTCGTATGCAAAACCCAGACGTGGCGCGAAACCCTTCAGATTGGCATTAAGGGCATTTTTAGGCATTCCCGGATCGCTGATTCCATTCGCCTCGGAGAAGAAAACGCCGGGTGGCGCACTCGGGTAGACTCGCGACACGGTGTTCGACGCCATGGCGGCGAAATTGACCTGCGACCAGCGATCGCCGAGGTCGCGCCATGCGAGAGCGGGCTCGTAACGCAGCCCAAGGTTCAGCGTTAAACGCGATGAGACGCGATAGTTGTCTTGCGCATAAAAGCCCGAGAACGTGTTTCGGTTCTGTTTGAATTCGCCCGCTCCTTGCTGCAATGCATAGCCGTTACCGGCACCACTGCCGTCGGAGAGGATACCGGCGAGGAATAGCTCGTAGGTTGGAAAAGACGTTCCCCCGAAGCGATAGGCATCTTGTGTGCCAAAACCGAAAATTCCGGGCTGGTTGAATTGGTTATTCAGGTCGATACGGCTTCTCTCGACGCTCGCGCCGAAATGTAAGTCGTGCTTTCCTTTTTCCCAACCTACGTCATCACTCCACGTAAAGTTGTTTCGTGTGAAGAGACCGGTTGGGTTATCCCCGAAGGTGAACCCTCCCTGGACGCCGATACCCTGAATAGCACTAGGTTCAGGAGCGAAGGGCAGAACGGCGCCGAAGGCACCGGCGTTCACTGCGCTAGGAGACGGACCGCGGTGGGACACCTCTCGAGAGTATCCAAAGCGGAAATCGTTGAATAGCCGCGGCGAAAACACGTGACTTTCGTGAAGCAAAGCATTCTGGGCCGTGATGGCGAACGTGGCGTCCGTGTATGAGACGAGCTGGAAGGGATTGAACACCGCAGCTTTGCTGAATCGGTCATATTCATAGCGGGCTGTGATGCGGTCGTTTACACCAATGGAGTGATCGACTCTGCCCACGGCGGAATCGAAGTTTTCGTGGTCGGGCTTGGAAAACGGAACCGTCGGATTGGATCCGCCTGGAACAAGTCCGGCAAGTTCAAACTTTGCACTCGGGTCAGGTTGACCGGCGTTGGGCGCGTAAGCACTTCCGCAGCCGACAACATTACATCCGGGAATCACGCCAATCATCGACGCAACCGCCGGATCGATAATGCCTGGAGTACCAAATGGCCCGGTGGCAAGAAAGTTTGTGATATCGGTCTGGCCGACGACCTTGGAGCTCCCCAGGACCACATTCCGAAATAATGTGCGCTGGTAACCGCCGAAGAAGAACGTCCGATTCCGAATGATGGGTCCCCCGAGCGTTCCTCCAAACTGATTTCGCTTGATCTGGTCCGGGGTAGTGGGCGTTGCGAAATAGTTCTGCGCGTTGAAAATCGGATTGCGAACGAATTCGAATGCATCCCCGTGCAAACTGTTAGTGCCGGATTTTGTGACCACGTTAACGACGCCGCCAGCGTTCTCTCCGTATTCCGCACTGTAGTTGCTGGTCTGGACGCTGAATTCCTGGAGTGCATCGGGGAACGGAAAGGGCTGGTTGACATTTGTGTATTCGTCAACGTAGTTGCCGCCATCGAGCTGATAGCTGATGGTGTTTTGCCTGGCGCCATTCGCCGAAAATGTGACCGCTCCTGGAAAGGTCTTGGTGGCACCTTGGTCGGCGCCCCCGTTGGGGGAGTTCACTGCTCCCGCTACAAGCAAAGTCAACGTGGCGGCGTTTCGTCCGTTAAGAGGCAACTCGGAGATTCGTTGTTGCTCGATAACCTGATTGAGGGTGGAGGTCGAGGTGTCGACCTGCAGAGTGTTGCTTTGTACTTCGACCACCTGACTCGCCGTCCCCAGCTGCATTTTCACATTCACAGTGAGCGATTGGTCGGCGAGCAGCGTCACCGTTTGCTTTTCGAGGCGAAACCCCGGAGCCTCGACGGTTAGTACGTAGCTAGCTGGATTGAGCGAGGACAGGACAAAAGAGCCGTCTGCGTTCGAAATCGCGACTCGGGAAAAGTTCGTGCCTGCCTGCGTCGCCGTGACCTTCACAGACCCAATGGCTGCGCCTGACGGATCGACTACCGTTCCAACGAGGCTTCCCAATCCCTGCGCGAACGATGGAATAGCGGACCACACAAATACAAAAAGAAGAATCATGAAGCGACGTCTCATGTCTGGTCTCCCCCGTTGATCTCCTAAGGACGTTGTTGTGAGAGGAAACGCCCACCGCCACCTCAGCACCACAGCCCGTCGGAAGGCCGAGCCATCTCCACTCCCGATCATCAGATTTGGTGATAAGGCCGACTCATTTCGTAGATACACGGCGAGGGAAAATGACCTAGTGCCGAAGGAAAGTCAAACAAGAAATCCTGAAGGATTCTTTTAAGTAAGGCTTGAGGTCGCGAAAGAAACGAGCGAGTGCAGCGATGTACAGTTCCCCAACTGAATGGTTCGAGATCGGTGCGACCCAGCGAAAACGGCGACTATCTAGAACAGTTCGAGGAAGTGCATCGAGCTTAAAACTAGGTGGTCAAAAGGCCCGCCAAGTATCTGGCAATCGAATCAGTCAGTCTCCGTGGATACTCCGTGTTAACCGATGCCAGGGCCAAGGTTCTCTTGAGATTGTGTCCCTCGATGCGAGAGGTGCGAAAGAAGCGAGAGCGCTGTCGAAGGGCGTGCTCAGGAAGGATGGAGTAGCCAAATCCAGATTCAACCAGGCTCTTAATTGTCTCTGTATCAAACGGCTCCATCACCACTCGAGGAGTGACTCCAATCTTTTCGAAGAATTGATCGATCACGAGACGTACGTTGCTGCGCTTTGGATAGAGAAGGAAAGGGACCGTTGCCAACTCTCCTGGGTGTACTGAATCCTTAGGTCCCCCGCTCAGACGTGTCAGAGACGGGCGCAATAGAAGAAGTTCTTCGTCAAACAGGGGCAGGATCTTGAGACCGTCGGATGCGACCGGAAGCGAAATGAGTCCGAGATCAAAACGTCTTTCGTGTAATCCTGTGACAATCTCTTCGGTTACGCCCACCGTCACGCGAATATCGGCTGCGGGATATTGCTTTCGCAGTTGACGAAGAGGCTTCCCGAGCTGGTAAATCAACGTCGTTACTCCGGTGGCGAAATGGAAAGGACGAGTGTCTTTGCTGGGATCATCGTCGAACTCCTGTTTGATCTGGCCCGTTAATTTCAAAATACTTCTGGCATGTTGCGCAAGACGTACCGCGGCGGGAGTCGGGCTCACTTTTTTCCCCGTGCGAACAAACAACTCACTGTTGAGCTCGAGCGCAAGATTATGCATTTGAAAGCTCACAGCAGCCGGAGACAGATAGAACTTTTCTGCCGCGCGCGTCATGCTGGAAGCGTCAATCACAGCGAGAAAGAGTTCGAGTTGATGTATATCCATGATGTTTGTCAACCGACCGCAAATGCCACCAACGAATACTCCAGATGCAAGCTCGGCTAGAACGCTCTTTCAATCGTACTGAATGGTGCCTTTAAGATTTTCTGTTTGACTCCGCCATCGATCGTACCTATGGTGTGTCTGCTTCGGAGCGTCACTTTACCAAGGAATGGCGCCCTTGTGAGTAAATGCATTCTGATTTTGTTGCCGTTCGTGTTGTGCTCCAAGCCCAATTCTCCTCTTGGAATCCATATGATAAAAGCTGCGTTGCGAGAAAGTCTCAGCATACTGACGTTCTTAATGCTGCTTACCGCGTGCAATCTCTGCAGGGCCAGCGAGACGCTGGAGTCGTCCGTGATGCGTCTGGACATTTCCACGAATCCATATTCCTTCCGTGTAGTTGAGAAATCGAGCGGAGTGCCGCTCGTGATGCAGGACTTCACGGCGTTTACCTTGGGCGCGGAACTTTATCCAATTGCCGTGGCCGACAACTTCGTGAAGGGGACGGACAAGATCGAAGGCGACTTGCATCTTGAGTCGGGCGGGCGGGAACGGTTACGGAATGGAAGACCGACTCGGGCTCACATTGTATTCACATTCATCAAGCCCGAAGTTCTGGAAGTCCACATCACCTACGATCAGAACGCGTCGACCGAGATTTCCGAAACATTCAACGATCAAGGCGAGCACTACTATGGGATTTGGGAGTACCCGTACGGTGGGCATATTGACAATCGCGGTGCAGACGCTAACTTCCTCGGTCTCGGAAACACCCCGTATGTTCACCATTCAAGCGCCAGAGCTCCGTTCTACGTGACCTCCCGACGATATGGAATTTACGTTCAGACCTTGGCGCAAGGGCACTTTGCCGTAGCGCAAGCTGGGAAAACGACATTTTCATTCAAGGACGCCGAACTGAAGTACGACATCATCTACGGTCCTGGCTACGCGGACATTTTGAAGCGCTACAACGAAATGGCCGGTCCAGCTTTCATGCCCCCAGTCTGGGCGTTCGGCACCATCTGGTGGCGCGACGATGAACATGATGACCTCCGCGACGTGCACAATGCTCAAGAAAAAGTAATTGACGATGCCGATCGTCTGCGCAAGTTAAGAATTCCCGCCGGAGCAATCTGGTTGGATCGGCCCTTCGGTTCTGGGGAACTCGGATGGGGAGGTATGGATTTCGACTCGTCCTTCCCCGATCCTGCGAAGATGATTCGGGACCTAAACGACCGTGGCATGAAGTTGCTCCTGTGGAGCGCGAATCGGTGCTCAGGGACAATGTTTCAAGAGGGCTCCGAGAAGCAGTACCTGTTTCCCGCCAAATGGCCGGCTGCTGACATCAGCCGTCCCGAGATCTACAACTGGTGGAAGGAAAAGCTCAATGCTTACGTGCGTTTGGGAGTGAGGGGATACAAGATCGACCGTGGCGAAGAGAATGAGATGCCGGACGGGCTTCAGAATCGATTTGCGGTTCTGTTTCCAGAGCTATCCGCAGAGGGGCTCAGCGAGTCATATGGCGACGATTACTTCATTTTTACTCGCAATGTGAATGACCTGTCACGGAAATATACTGCAGTCTGGAATGGGGACTCGTGGCCCACATTCGAAGGGCTGCAAACTTCCATCAAGAACGGGTTGAGGGCGGGTCTCATCAACTTTCCGATGTGGGGATCGGACACAGGCGGATACTTTGCACCTGGCCAAAACACCAAAGAACTCCTTGCACGCTGGTTGGAGTTCAGCGCGTTCAGTCCGATGATGGAAGTCATCTTAGGGCCGAAGCGAACCGTTTGGTATGACTACGACGATGAGTTGGTCCATATTGCGCAGAATTTCGCCCGGACCCACCATGACTTGATTCCGTACACAAGGTCGTCCATGTACGAGTCGACTCGTACCGGAATGCCAATCATGCGTGCGATCGTGCTCGTCTACCCTAACGAAGAGCCATTGAGTGATGTGTGGGATGAGTACCTGTACGGCGAAGAGATTCTGGTTGCACCGGTCGCGACGCCGGCCGCCAAAGAACGTAGCGTGTACCTGCCTACCGGACGCTGGATCGACTACAACAACAAGCGCACTGTTCATGACGGGGGGACCACGGTTACGGCCGTTGCTGCTCTCGATCAGATTCCGTTGTTCGTACACGAGGGGGCGATTATTCCGAGAGGGGATATCGTCAAGCTTAATAACAATTGGGATTCAAACTGGAAGCCAACGCTACGGATCGAGGCCTTTCCTGCACGAAACAAAGAGAGCGAGTTTCAGTATTTCACTGGCACCGAAGCGCAACCGATAAAGATGCTATCGAAAGACGGTGCCATCACGATCTCTTTTGGCAATCTGGGTACGGACGGCACGGTTGAGATTTATTGCAAGAAAGCCGTCGAGGTGAGGCGCAATCAAACGACCTTACGTGAGGGCGAGTACCAGTACGACGCTGAGCACCAGAGGCTCACCATACCATTTCAGGGCGCTACCACGGTCGAAATCAAGGGAGCCGCGAGTCTGTTTTGACGATGGTAAGAGACTAGTGCGCGAAACTCGCCAGGTCTTATGCCTTCGAGCGAGCTTGTTGAACGACGGCGACGTACTTCTTGGCATTTTCCGTGATGACCTCAACATTGCCTTTGGTCAAGGCGGAACTGTCGACGAGATCGCTGCCCACACCTAACGCAAATGCGCCAGCCGCCAGAAAATCGGCGGCGTTCGAGAGGGAGACTCCACCGGTCGGAATCAATTCGATCTGCGGCAGTGGACCTTTCAGCGCTGACAAGTACTTTGGTCCGCCAACCGCGCTGCAGGGAAAGACCTTCACAATATCGGCACCTGCTTCCCAAGCCGTCACAATTTCAGTCGGAGTCAGGGCTCCCGGGATTACAGCCACCGAATAACGGCGGCAGACTTCGATGGTTCTCAAATTCAAAGCGGGACTCACGATGAACCGCGCGCCCGCAATGATGCAGGCACGCGCCGTTTCAGCATCGAGCACCGTGCCCGCGCCCACGACAACGCGGCCTTGCGAGCTCTTGATGACAGCACTAATGACGTCGATCGCGCTGGGAACAGTCATCGTCACCTCGAGCAGGGAAACGCCCCCCGCCTCGATTGCAGCAGCCGCTTTGATTGCAAGTTCCCCCGAAGTGGCGCGCAGCACCGGAACCAGCGCGACCTTACGGATTTGCTCTAAGACCTCTTCTCTAGTCATGGTGATTTCATTTTCAAACAAGACGCCTAACGTTGCACGCGTGCAGTTCCGCCTTTCATTACACGTTCCACCTCGGCTAGCGTTGCCATGGTAGTGTCTCCAGGAGTGGTCATCGCAAGAGCTCCATGCGCGCATCCACAATCAACCGACCATTGCGCCCCCCGGTCTGAGAGAAAACCGTAAATCAATCCGGACGCGAACGAGTCTCCTCCGCCCACGCGATCGTAAATCTCGAGATCCGGCATGGGCCTTGCCTCGAAGAACTCTCCGCCGATGTAACAAATGGCGCCCCAGTCATTTCGAGTCGCAGTGCGCGCAACTCGAAGCGTGGTGGCAACCGCCTTCAGGTTCGGATAGCGTTGCAAGACATTTTTCATCATGCTTCGAAAGCCGGCGCTTTCGAGCTGCGCCAAATTGTCGTCCACGCTAGGCACCGTGAAACCAAGGGCCGCCGTAAAGTCCTCTTCATTACCGATCATGACGTCGACGAGCGAGGCAAGCTGATTGTTGACGTCGATCGCCTTTGCCTTGCCGCCAACGGACTTCCAGAGGGAGGCTCGGTAGTTGAGATCATAAGAAATGATGGTGCTGTTTCGTCGGGCCGACTCCATCGCTTCTCTCGCAACGAGCGGCGTGCTCGCGGAGAGGGCCGTGAAGATACCGCCGGTGTGAAACCAGCGGACGCCTTCCTTACCGAAAATCTGGTCCCAATCGATTTGCCCAGGTTGCAGTTGAGATGTCGCGGTGTGGCCGCGGTCAGAGCAACCGAGCGCAGCCCGAGTACCAAAGCCTCTTTCAGTGAAATTGAGGCCGTTTCGTACCGAGCGGCCAACGTCGTCGTAAGGGACCCAACGCAGGTGGGAAAGGTCGACTCCACCTTGTAGCATCAGATCTTCTACCAACCGACCCACAGGGTTGTCGGCAAGGGCCGTGACAACGGATGTCCGCATGCCGAAACAGCGCCGCAGGCCTCGCGCCACGTTGTACTCGCCCCCGCCCTCCCATACCCGGAACTCTCGGGCCGTTGCAATCCGGACGTCGCCGGGATCCAGGCGTAACATCACTTCGCCGAGACTAAGCAAATCCCACCGGCAACTGGCGGCTTTTTTTACGTGGAGACTCGAGTTTGATTCGGTCGGCAATTTTGAATTAAACGTGCTCTTCTACCAAAAATCACCCTGCTTGGATTGCACGCGTTTTGTACGATACAGGATTCGCACGCGCGGAGCATTGAGTCTTTTTAAAACGATGCTTCATTACTCCTGATTTGACACGACTTCGCGCGCAATCGTAAAAAACATGCGACGCCTCAGCGATGCGATCCTGATGCGCACTTCTCGCTGATTGCAGCTGGCTGAAATCTGGGAATGAGGTGACTATGCCCATTACGAGACGAGGATTGTGTAGCGTATTGCCTGTACTCTTGCCCGTGGTGACCCGACTTCCGGCTCTGGCAGCCGATGACCAATCCTTGCCGTCGGCCTCGTTCGCTTTCGAAAAAATGCCTGTCCAAACTCTCGATCATGCTGAAATGCGCAGGATCATGAAGGGAGCGCTGGTTACTGGCGAACACGTCGAAGTACACGAGACCACGTTACCCCCCAATGGCTTTCCGCATGCCCCGCATCATCATGCTCACTCCGAAATGTGGCTCATTCGCGAGGGCGAGGTGCAGCTTACGATTAACGGGACGCCACATACCCTTGGCCCCGGAGATCTGGGTTTCGTGGACTCCAACGAAGAACATGGAATAAAGAACGTCGGACCAAAGCCGGCTACATACTTTGTCGTCGCGATTGGGCCGGGCGCCGATACGCAGCCATAAGATTTCGAGTGCAATTGCTGTTCGTTACGTTTAGTTTTCTCTCGAATGCCTCACAGCGCGGGCAAATACGAACTCGCGGAACTGCCTCCCGCAGTGGGAGGTGCCTCGCTCATCGGAGTGAATCAAGCCGACAAGAGTCATGTGATCGCAGCCACATTTTTGGCGATGTTTTGCCTCGTAGGCATCGCTTTGTGGGGTCTCCCCTTCTATTACGATTTCATGGTTCAGCAGTTCGGATGGACGCGGGCGCAAGTTACCTCGGGCAATGCGCTGGGTAAATTGTTGATCGGTCCGCTTTTTGGATTTCTTGCAGGCTGGATCGTGGACAGATTCGGGCCTCGTCGCCTGATGATCGCCGGTGTCGTGATGGGCGGAATTGCCGTTGCAGGTCTCGGCAGCATCACGACCCTCTATGGACTTTACTTTTTCTATTCCCTGAATGCCCTTGCATTTGTTTGCGGAGGACCGCTGCCCGCCCAAGTCTTGATCTCTCGCTGGTTTGTGCGCGCCCGCGGCAAGGCCATGGGAATTGCCTACCTGGGCATCGGCGTCGGCGGGGCCGCAGTGCCGTGGATCTCGAATGTCCTGGTGAAACAGTTTGGCTGGCAAACCGCGCTTCACGTGCTTGGAGCGCTCGTCGTTGCTATCGCGCTGCCATTCACTCTGATCGTGAAAGAAGCCCCAGGCAATGAACGGCCTCGTGCACGCGGCACATCGGCGGATGTACGAAGTGCGCTAAAGACCTTGCCCTTTGCTCTGCTCGTTGTAGGCAGCATGTGTTCGATTGCTGCAGTCAGTGGAACCCAGCAAAATCTGAAGCTATTTTTGAGTCTTGATCGCCACTACTCGCAATCCCATGCCGCGCAAATTATCTCGTTGGTGCTGGCGTTCAGCATCGTCGGTCGGATCCTGATGGGATGGCTGGCAGATCGTTTCTCCAAAAAACACGTGATGCTGCTCATCTATCTTCTCGTGGCAACGGCGATCCCGTTTCTCTTTCTTGGCACTCAACCCATGGTTGTGGGTGCAGCTGCTGCGTTGTTCGGCATCGGATTGGGAGGGGATTACATGATCCTCCCGCTAGTCACTGCGGAGGTCTTTGGCATCGAAATTCTGGGTCGGCTTATGGGAATAATCCTCGCCGGGGGTGGAGTGGCAGAAGCCGTCTCACCATGGCTGATTGGCCGACTGCGCGATGCGACCGGGAGTTACGTGAATGGTTGCTTCGTCTTGATTGGTCTAGCCCTTCTCGGTGCCGCAGCCGCCTTGGGCTTGCCGAAAGGCCGAAGTCCCGCATGACCACTCTGCCTGTCGTTCGTCTTGCCAGCTTGAAAGATGTGGACCGTTTTCAGCGGCACCTGCAATCGCTAGGCCTCTCCCTTCCGTGTGATCGCGAGGTGCTCAAGGGCGATGAATCTCCATTGCGGAAGCCGTTGTCATGCGGCAAGCTGCGGATCCAAAATCGGATTGCTGTACAACCGATGGAGGGTTGGGATGGAACGGCAGACGGGAATCCTACCGAGTTCACGATCAGACGGTGGAGACGCTTCGGCCAAAGTGGTGCCGGTCTGATCTGGGGTGGGGAGGCGGTCGCAGTTTCTCACGAAGGGCGCGCCAATCCCAACCAACTCATGATCGCAGATCACACACAAAAGGGCTTAGCACGTCTGCGCGCAAGTTTGATTGAAGAACATCGAATCATTGCGGGCGAGGATGGGGTGATTATCGGCCTGCAATTGACACACTCAGGCCGATACTGTCGACCGAACGTCCATCACCGCAATGAGCCGCGCATCCTTTATCACCACCCGATTTTGGACCGCCGTCTCGGATTGACGCCTGATTACCCGATTGTGACGGACGCTGAGATTAGATCTATCGTAGAGGATTTTCATCGTGCAGCTGTACGGGCAGCGGATCTGGGATTCGACTTTGTCGACATCAAACATTGCCACGGCTATCTTGCCCACGAACTGCTGAGTGCACATACCCGGCCCGGTCGATACGGTGGAAGTTTCGAGAATCGTACCCGCTTCCTCCGAGAAGTTGTCGAAGGCGTGAGATCTCTAGCACCACGCCTGGATATCGGTGTGCGGCTGTCTGCGTTCGACAGCATTCCGTATCGATCCGATACCGAGGAGAATTCCGACGGTAGGCCCGGGCGTGGCGTTCCCGAATTGAGTGACGGGCTGCTTCCGTATCGCTGGGGCTTTGGAGTGAAGGAGAGCTGCCCTACAGAAATGGATCTGCGGGAGACGGTGAAGTTTCTTTCGCTGCTCGAGGAACTCGGGATTCGCTTGGTGAACCTCACGGGTGGAAGTCCCTACTACAATCCGCACATTCAGCGGCCTGCCTTGTATCCTCCATCGGACGGATATTTGCCACCCGAAGACCCGCTTGTCGGTGTTGCTCGGCAGATGAAAATGACGCGCGAACTAAAACAACAATTCCCCGATATGCTTTTTGTGGGATCAGCTTACACCTATCTGCAGGAATTTTTGCCGGCCGTGGCGCAGGCTGCCGTGCGCGACAGCTGGGTTGACCTCGTGGGCCTGGGGCGTATGGTACTGACCTACCCGGAAATTCTCTGGGATGCAACCGAA
>Ga0307470_10000812_pt1 | contig 13347 bp, 13 predicted proteins | sample atmos_gasesAM3C__FD_204565 | JGI IMG/M metagenome (GOLD analysis project Ga0307470, IMG submission 204565) | Hardwood forest soil microbial communities from Morgan-Monroe State Forest, Indiana, United States - atmos_gasesAM3C_05 | ecosystem: Environmental > Terrestrial > Soil > Temperate forest... | reverse complement strand
CTCCCGCCGTCCCAGCTCACCCAGCCGGAGCGAGAGGTTGTTCAGCGACATGGCCAGGTCGGGCTGGTACGCGGCCGGGTTGGCCTCGGCCAGCCGCCGGTAGAGAGCCGCTGCGCGCGAGAGATCTTGGGCGGCCGTGCCATAGTCGCCGAGCACCGCGGCCGCCTCGGCGTGCCGGACCAGCAGGGCCGCAGCGGTCGCGGGCCATCCCTCGTCAAGCGCCCACCTGACTCGGGCATCCAGCCGCGCGCTGAGCGGTGGCTCAAGGAGCGCTTGGTCGGCGGCCTCCATGAGCGCCGACACCTCGCGCGACACGTCATCGGGCAGGTTCTCCTCCCACGCCACAACCGGAGGTTGGACGCTGGCCGGCGAACTAGTCGACTGCTCGACCAGCTCACCGCTTGCCCGTCTGCTGTCGGCGTGAACGATCGGCGCGACCTCCGCGAGGAAAGCGAGCACCGACCACAGGTCGGTGCTCACCCGCATGGCGACCGGCTTGACCTGCGGCGGTGCGACGAGAACCAGTCCGCCGAGTGTGGACCGAAGAAAGTCACGCCGATGGTTCAGCGCCTGCAAAAAGGTGGCCCATGCCGAGTCCCAGGCTTTCTTCTCTGCAGCATTGGCGCTGTGATGTAGTGCCTCAACCCACGTACACCCGCTAGGGGGTGCGCCCTCGGCCTCGATGCGGTCCAGCAGATCGGCGAACTCCGCCGACGTACCGGGTCGGAAGAACACAAACGGTGCGGACCGGCGCTGGCAGTTGAGCTCGGCGTGTTCGCGGAGAGTCGTTGCGGCATCGAGATGTGCCGTGAAGATGGCGCCCAGCCAGAAGTTGTCGGCCCGGTTGAGATGGCGCTGTAGCCGGCCCCAAGCGGCGTCAAGCGTCTGCGCTTCGTCACTGGTTCGCTGGCGGCTGTCCGGCACCTCGACCTCTCAGCCCCGGCCGGTCGTGAACGGCTCATCTGGCGGCGCACCCTTGGCGTTGACCTCGTCGGCTATCAACGGGTGTACGTCATACCACGTCTCGCCATTGCTGTAGCCCAGCACGAGATGCCGGTCGAAGAGGTTCGAAAGCTCCGACCACTTGTCCTGCGAATGCAGGGGTGCCCGATGCTCCTCCGCGACGCGCGCCAGCGCCGCCCGCTCGTCGTCTGAGAGGGGGAGCAGGTTGTTGCGGATCTGGGCTATCGCGCCCGTGACGGTCGTCGCGTCGACCGGCAGCGACTCAGCCTGGGTGGCGACCTCGGTGACCAGCCGCAGCAGGTCGCGAAGGTTCCCGCCGGAGGTGAGCAGCAGCCCCTCCAGCAGCCCCTCGTCGGTGAACATCCGGTCGATGGCGCCGTCCGGGAACCGCCGGGTCACCACCTCCCGCAGCGCCTCGATCCCGCGCGGGAACGGCACTCGGTCGCGGTCGGCGACCTTGATGTTAGTCAGCTTGCGCATCGTGCCATAGCCCGGGTGCAGGTACGGCGGCACGATAAAGACGCTGGTACAGGCGTGCAGCGTCAGCACCCTGGCCTGCTTGTCGAACAGGTCGACGAGTGCCCGGCGAATTGCCAGAAAGTCGGACCCGCGGACGTGGTCGAGCGAGTCAACGAGCACAACCAGGCCCAGCCACTCACCCTGGCCGCGCGCTGGCCAGGCATCCCGCAGCTCCCGCACAAGCTGCTCGACGACGCTGTTGGCCTCGGCGGCGAGCTCGCTGAGGCGCCCGTCCAGGAACCGCCGCAGCTCGGCCACGAAAGACTCGTCCCGCGCGATCTCGGCCTTCAGGTTGACCTTCGCCTCGATCAGCCCGGGAAGGTCGAACCCGCCACCCAGCTCGGCCTCGGTCCGCACGCTGAGCCGACGCGGCAACCCTTGCAGCCACTGGCGCAGCCGTTCCCAGGCGCGGGTGCTTGCCTTCTGCTCCGGAGCCCAGCCAGCCTCGTCGACGGCGTCCGCGATGCCCCCGACCAGGAAGAACAGAAACTCGACAATATCGACCGGCTGCCGGAGGTTGAGATATTGCTCGGCATCGATTCGCACGGCCGCGAACCCCTTGCCCCGAAGCTCGATCTGCAGCCGGGCCAACTGCGTCGTCTTGCCCGAGCCCCGCAGCCCGGAGAGGAAGAACACCGACCCGCGTGAGGTGCGCGCGATCGACCGGCTCAGATACCGGACGGAGTCCGGGCCCACCGCCTCGGGATAGCGCTCAAGCGGGACATACCGCTCGTCGCCCGGGCCGATGTCACGCAGCTCGCAGTTGCGGTGAAGCTGGGTGAGGAACTCCTCGTCGGCATCGGAGAGCATGCCGCGGAGTGTACGGAATCGCGCCGCCACCGGAGGCGACCCGGCCAAGGCCTCGGGGGAGCGGCGGGGACTGCGTAGTCTCAGGGCCATCCGGAGGAGCGGCGACGGGAGGGCTGACATGGCGCGGCTGGACGGGCGGGTGGCCCTGGTGACCGGGGCGGCTCGCGGTATCGGCGCGGCGACGGCGGTCCGGCTAGCCGAAGACGGCGCCGCGGTCGCGGTGGTCGACCTGGATGAGGCGTCCTGCGCCAGCACCGTCGAGGCGGTCACCGGCAAGGGTGCCGCCGCCATCGCCGTTGGCGCCGACGTGTCCCGGCGCGACCATGTTGAGGCCGCCGTCGCGAGGGCGGTCGCCGAGCTGGGCGGCCTGCACATCCTGGTTAACAACGCGGGCGTCACCCGCGACAACCTGCTCTTCAAGATGACCGACGACGACTGGGACACGGTGCTGTCGGTACACCTGCGCGGCGCGTTCCTGTGCAGCCAGGCCGCCCAGCAGCACATGGTCGCGGCCGGGTGGGGCCGGATCGTCAGCCTGTCCAGCACGTCGGCGCTGGGCAACCGTGGCCAGGCCAACTATGCCGCCGCCAAGGCCGGCATGCAGGGCTTCACCAAGACCCTCGCGATCGAGCTCGGCAAGTTCGGCATCACCGCGAACGCGGTCGCTCCCGGCTTCATCGCCACCGAGATGACCGCCGCTACGGCGGCCCGGGTGGGCGCCAACTTCGAGGAGTACAAGGCGCTGGCCGCCGCCCAGATCCCGATCGGCCGGGTGGGCACCCCCGACGACATCGCCGGGGTGGTGGCGTTCCTCGCTAGCGACGACGCGGCGTTCGTCTCCGGCCAGGTGATCTACGTCGCCGGCGGCCCGAAGGACTGAGCCCGCCTTACCGGTGTGGTCACCTCTCGGCGTTGTGGTCACCTGTCGTTGCCTGCGGACCCCAAGAGGTCACCACTTGGCGTTGAGGTCACCACACGGGGCCGCCACACCCCCAAGAGGTGACCACACGGCGTTGAGGTGACCACAGTTGCCGTACCCTCCGGGCGGAGGGCAGACCGGAAGCGGGAGGTATCGCGGATGGCATCCGAGGGCCGGGCCCGGCTGCGCGATGTCGGCGAGGAGCCGGACTACCGTTTCTCGCTGGCGAACGAGCGGACGTTCCTCGCCTGGGTTCGCACCGCGCTGGCGCTGCTTGCGGCCGGGGTAGGCGTGAGTCAGCTCCTGCCGGACCTCGGCACTCGACTGGGCCGGCACGCCCTCGGCGGTGCGCTGATCGGGCTGGCCCTTGCGCTGGCGGCCAGCGCCTACCCGCAGTGGGTGCGATATGAGCGGGCCATGCGGCTGGGCCAACCCCTGCCGCGCTCGGTGCTCACACCCGTGCTGGGCGCCGGGCTGACGCTGGTAGCGGCCACCACGCTGGTCTACGTCCTGACGTCCCAGCACTGATCATCGGGCGGGGCCGGTCTCCAGGTCAGGCTCGGATACGGCGTACCGCTGGATGTAGGTGCCGGCGAACGCCTCGATGCTGGCCACCAACGGGATCGCGACCAGCGCGCCCAACGCCCCGAGCAGCGCGGCCCCCGCGATCACCGAGCCGAACGCGACGGCCGGATGGATGTCCACCGTCCGGGCCGTGATCCGCGGCTGCAGCAGGTAGTTCTCCACCTGCTGGTAGACGATCATGAAGCCGAGCACCCACAGCGCGTCCACCGGATGAGCGGTGACGGCGACCAGCAGCGGCAGCACCATGGCCAGGTAGGTGCCGATCGTCGGGATAAGCTGCGACACCACGCCCACCCACAGCGCCAGCGGCAGCGCGTACGGCACGCCGACCAGCCGCAGCATCGCGTAGTGCGCGACCAGCGAGGCAACGGCCAGCAGCACCCGGGAGTAGACGTAGCCGCCGGTCTTGTCCCGGGCGATCTCCCACGCCCGCAGGATCTCGCCCTGCCGGTCCGGCGGGAACAGCGAGCACACCCACCGCCGCAGCCGCGGCCCCTCGGCGGCGAAGTAGAAGGTGAACAGCAGCACGGTGAGCAGGCCGAACAGCGCACCGGCCACGGTGGCCGACAGCCCGACCGCGCCACCGGCGAACCGCTCCGCGAAGGACTGCAGCCGCCCGCTGCCAGTGAGCTGCTGGCGCACCTGTTCGGCAGAGATGTGCAGGCCGAAGGTGCTGTTGAGCCAGTCGATCGCGCCGGTGACGTACGTCGGCAGGCTCTTGGCCAGGTCGGCGACCTGGGAGACCAACAGCGAGCCAAGCGCGAACAGGAACACCAACAGCCCGAGGAACACCAGCACGAACATTAGGCCGGTCGCCGCGCCGCGCCGCAGCCCCCGCCGGACCAGCCAGTTGATCCCCGGCTCCAGCGCCAGGGACAGTATGAACGACACCAGCAGGACCAGCAGCAGGTCACGCAGCCGGTCCAACAGCCAGCCGGCGGCGAACAGCCCAGCTACGGCGGCCGCGGCGAGCAGGATCGCCCGCGGCAGCCAGCGTGGCATCTCGTCGCCCCGCCGGGACCGGCCTGCCAGCTCGGCACCTGCCCGCTCGCTCATGGTCACCTCCGGTCCGGCCGGTCCCGCTGGTCCGGAACCCACCTCGGCGAGCAGTATGCCCGGACCGGCGCGTCCTGGGCCGGGTGGGCCGGATGATCACTCGGGTGGGGCAGGGTTGGCAACGGGATCAGCCCAGTCGAGTGAGCACCGGCGGGTCGGTGCTGACGGCCGCGCCGGCAACGGTGTCGCCGAGGTCCGTCCAGTCGAGCAGGTGCAGCCCGTCCCAGCGGGCTGCTCCGGTGGCCAGCCCGAGCGCGGACAGGTCCAGGTCACAGAGGGTGTCCAGGGTGGCCAGGCCCAGCTTGACCGCCGCCTCCTTGCGCACCCAGAACCGCCGGAACGCCGCGCCCGGGTCCGGCGCCGCCCGCACCAGGTCCACCTCGCGGGGAGCGAGCGCGCTGGCGTACAGCCCGGCCAGATCGGCTGCGCCGTCGGGCCGGTCCTGCCGCTCGACGTCCACCCCAATGGGTACGGCGGCGGCCGCGGCGGCCACGTAGCCCCGGCCGTGCGCCCAGCTCAGCCGGACCGGCACGCCCGGCACGGTGGGCCGCCCGTGCGTGGTCTCGCCGCATTCGTCGCAGCGCTGCTGGATCATCACCTCGGTGGCGGGCAGGCCGGTGTGCCGCCCGACGCCGTACCGGACCAGCAGGTGCGCGGCGACGAAGTCGGTCCGGTCGGTGGCGAAGTGGAACGCGTCGGCCCGGTCCCGCTCGCCGTCGGTCAGTGCCGCCTCGGTCAGCCCACCGGCCGCCAGCACCGCGAGCACGGGCGCCGACGCACCGGCAAAGACCACAGCGGCGGGCACGCCCGGCAGCCTAACCCGCCCAAAGTCCGGTGGAGGGCCTGGATCATGTCGCGGTGGGGCTCCTTAGGTTCTGGTCGGGCCGGGTTGTTCTCGCGTGCGTGGGGTTGTGTGGGGTGGGTGGCGGGGAGAGGAGCGGACGGTGGGGTCGCGGCCGAGTGGGGAGCTGGGCTTGGGCCAGAGCTCGACGGGGTCGAAGGCGGCGCGGTTGGGATCCCAGCGCCAGGTGCCGCCGCCGACGGGGCGACCGCGTCCGCCGGGCTTGTAGGGGTAGATGGTGACCTGCTCGGCGCCGTCGTCGGTGGCGTCGAGGTGCCAGCCGGCGGACAGGGCGCGGCCGACGGAGTGTTTGAGGGCGCGGGCGAGGCTGGTTTGGATGTCGTGGGGCAGGTCGGTGAACCGGGAAGGCGGGGCCAGCTCGGCTGGTGGCTGGCCGGCGGGGAGACCGACCTCCGCGGCGAGGGTGTCGAGGTCGTCGACGAGATAGCGGTCGGACTGCCACTGGCCTGGCCACACGGCGTAGAGCAGGGTCTCGCCGGAGCGCGCCCTGGCCAGGGCGTCCCGAAGGTTCGCGACCGTCCGGCACTGCCCGAGCCCGTCGGGCCGGTGCTCCACATAGCAGACCCGGCCCGGCCGGCCGTAGGGGAACCGGCACTCGCCTGGCTCGACCGGCGAACCTCCTCCCCGGTCATGGTGCTCGGCGGTGGCACGGTATCGGCTCAGTCGTGGCCGAGCCGGGGCGCGGCCGGGTCGGGTGTGTAGGCCAGACCGGCGTAGGCGCGGGGCGCACCCAGGCCCTCAATGATCCGGACGAGGACGTCGTAAGCCATGACCTGCCGGCCGTGGATGATCGCCGAAACCTCCGGCTGCGACTGGTCCTGTCAGGGCAGCGATGTGCTGTTGGCTGTAGCCGTGGGAGTGCAGCAGCCGGTAGACCCGGGTGATGTCCCGCCTGGCGAGCATGGTGAGCATCTCCGGCTCCTCCCAGGTCTGCGGGTCGGGCCGCTGCCGGCGCGGATCCGGCCGCCGCCACGGCGGGGGCATGGCGTTGCTGTGGCCGGCGTCTGGCATTGACATGAGGTGTCGCTCCATCCGTCGTCATCGCAGTGGTCGTGGTGGGTAGCGGTCAGTCGATCGGGCCGGCGGGGTCGGGGTGGTCGGCCAGGGCGAGCAGCAGCCGGGCGACATCGGTGGCCGCCCCGGGCAGGGCTGGGCAGGTGCGCGGGGAGTCTGGGCACGGACCTGCGCCGGCCAAGTGCCGAAGCGGATAGCCCAAGGATGTGGCGACACTGGCCGGACGACGATGCAGGCCAGCCATGATCATCGATGCGTGTCATGCATATCGGCGGCCAAGTAACCGTGTGATCCAGAGCTAGACTGTCTGACGACGATGACAATCCGACTTGGGGGGAGCGTCAGGCCCGATGATGGAGGCCGGATGATGGAGGCAGGCAACCAGATTCGCTTGTGCCGGTGTGGCACGCGTCTGGCCAGGGACAACGCTGGGCTGCTTTGTTCGGCATGCCAACGCAAGTCGGCGGGAGGGCGTCTTGTCACCTCCCCAGCCGTTCCACCCAAGTTCTGGATGGCGGCGCGGATGCGTGATGCGTTCGCCAGCCGTCACATGGGTCGGATAATCAACGCCTACCGAACTCATCCGTTTCATGGAACGCCCATCCCGCAAGCAATCGTCGCGAGATGGGCGGGCATTAGTCAGGCACAGCTCAGCCGAATCGAGTCCGGCCCGCCGCTGCACAACCTGCAACGGCTCATGCACTGGGCGCATACGCTTCGTATCCCGAGGCGGCTACTATGGTTCGACCTAGGCGAGCCTGACCGGGCCAATGATCTCTATGACTCAACTGATGGAGAGGGCGGCCCGGCCGTTCAACCAGAAGAGGTGAGCTCATCGCGTCGCCGTGACATCTTTGCACTTGGCGGACTTGCAGTAGCGGGTCGAGTCCTTGAGATGCTCGAAGATGAGCTTGACATGACTCACATGACCATAGATCGAGGCACGACAAGCGAGGAAAGGACTGCACACCTCGCGGGAGAAGCCAAGGATCTAGGGGTCCAGGTCGTACAGGTTGCGCCCCCGGCGCTCATCGAGCCCGCGTTACGCACTCTACGCAGCATCCGAACTCTTCTGGAGGAACGACAGCCCACGCGTCAGCAGGTTCGACTGCTCCAGGCGAGCGCAATGGTTGGCACAGTTGTAGGCGAAATAATGTTCAACTTGGGCCGGTTCGGGAAAGCCAACGAGTGGTATAAGATTGCGGAACATGCAGCATATGATGCGGGTGACCGTTATCTTCTGGATGTTGCGCTGGCCGGCCAGGCGTACTTGCCGACGTACTCCGACAACCCGCGTGGCGTGCTGGCACTCCTGGCACCGCGCCTCGACAGTGGTCCAGCGCCATCACCCGCAGTTGCGTGGCTCTGGGGGTTCAAGGCGCGAGCACACGCGGCGCTCGGCGAGCCGGATGAGTTCCAGTATTCCATTGAGTGCGCACAGGAGTCCTTGACCCGCTCACGAGCGGAGCTCGTTGCTCCGGGCATTTTCTCGTTCCTTCCCGAGAAGCTCGCCTTCTACGAGGCTACAGGAGCGGTGCGGCTTAACCAGCCGAGCAGAGCGATTAGTGCCGCAGACCGCGCCCTCTCGCTGTACGACCCTTCCGAAACCACCGAGCCGACCCTGGCGCGGCTGGAACGGGCAAGCGGACTTGCCCTGGCAGGCGAGGTCCCCGAGGCAAGCCGCGTCGCGACGGATGCCATTCTTGATCCCAACACCTACCATGGTGTGACTGTGCGAGCATACGCTTGGAGGTTCGACCAGCTTGTTCGGGGCATACAGTCGCACGAAACTCGCGAATGGCGACTAGTCCTGGCTGAGATGTACGGCAGGAAGATCATGACTTCCAGGCAGGACGGCCGAACATGACGGACGCTGCGCGGAGGATCCTCGAAGAGTACGTAAGCGACGGGAAGCTGATGCAGGTCTCGAGCGTTTCCGAGACGGGCTGTCCAGCGCTGTGCCACGTCTGGTATCACGTCCAGTTTCGGCCGGACCGGCTCTATTTCATATCTCGGCGTGACCGTGCGCACTCTGACAATATCCGGCGTGACGAGCGGGTCGCCGGCGGGATTGTGACTATTCCGCTGATCGGGCTCGGCCAGAAGGTGACCGGCGTGACCTTCAAAGGAAGAGCCTCGGAGCTGGGCGTCAGTGCGCAGGACAAGCTTGAAGAATTTCTGGTCCGATGGCCACACGCGCGCAACAGCATCACGGTGAACCGAGTCGCCCGAGATGACACGCCCTTGCGGCTCTATGAGATTTGCGTGGACGAGTGGGTGCTGTTCGACGAGGAGACGTTTCCCGACTCGCCCCGCCGTCTGGTCTGCGCTGAGAGGTGACCCGCCAATGGGCCAGAGGTTCGCCGTTCACCACTTCACCGTAAGTGTGCGCGACGTCGACGACTCTACCGCATTTTACGGAATCTTCGGATTCAGGCTGGCGCTGCGGTGGGATGCTCCGGACAACTCGTTGGTCATCGCCCATCTCGCAGATGAAAGCGGCTTCATCCTAGAGATGTTCAGCTATCACGAAAACGGTGGCCTGCCCCGGCCCGAGCTAGATATCGGCAACAATCTACACGAACTTGGAGTAAAGCACATCGCATTGCGAGTCGCCGATGTTCGTGCCGCGCGAGCCGAGCTTCTGTCAATCGGGCACGTGGAGCTGACCGAGATCCAGCGGGGCAGAACTGGCGTAGAATACTTCTTCGTTTCCGATCCGGATGGAAACTGGGTGGAAATCGTACAGGATGACCGCTCGCTGTTGGTTGTCGGTCATCTCTAAGACTGTGTGGCCGCGGCCTGTGATCTGGTGACACACCAGTCACTGTCCATCCCCCAACCCAGGTCGGGCAGGGCGTCCAGGGTGGCCGGGCACAGCTTGACCGCCGCTTCCTTGTGCACCCAGAACCGGCGGAACGCCGCACCCGGATCCGGGCGCGGCCCGCACCTCCACCTCGCGGGGGCGAGCACGCTCGCGTACAACCCGGCCAGGTCGTCCACCCCAACGGACGAAGTGGAGGCGTCGGCCCGGTCTCGCTCGCTGCCTGTCAGTGCCGCCTCGGTCAGCCCGCTGGCTGCCAGCACGCGAGCACGGACGCCGACGCACCGGCGATGACCAGGGCGGCGGGCACGCACGGCAGCCTAATCCTCCAGCCACGTCACCTCAGCGGCTCAGGGGGGAAAGGCGATACGCGCCAGGTGCGCCGGATAGGGTGAACACACAAATTTGCGATGCCTGGCCGGTGATTGCCAGGCGCGATGCGGGGGTGTTGCGGATGGGGCGGGTTCTGGTCGCCTTGGATCCTGAGGTCGGGTTAAGCGCGACGGAGCTGGCGGCGCACTGGGACACGGACGAGCAGGCACGTGCCCTGGGCGCCGCGGCGGTGGAGCCGTCGTCCGGCGAGCAGTTCCTCCCGGGGCTGGTGGAGCTGGTGGCGATCCCGCTGGTGGTGAACGTCGCCAGCGCGGCTCTCTGCGAGGTGGTGAGCCGGCTGGTGCGCCGGTTGCGGCCCAGGCCGCGGGATGGTGCGGAGCTGGAGCTGACCGAGGTGGTCACCCAACAGGGTGACCGGGTGCTCGTGGTACGGCTGTCGGGCCTGCTGCGGTCATGACGACAATTCAGCTCAGCGAGCGGGGCCGGAATCCGGACGGGTCGTGCACGGTCCGGGTGGTCTTCGACGACGGCGCCGAGTACGACGTGACCGTCACCGACCTGGCGGACCCGGCCGAGGAGCAGGAGCTGGCCTGGTATTTCGAGGAGCACCTGCGGTTCCCGTTTCTCGACCAGGACCGGGAACGCCGCGCGGTGCGGCACATCGCCGAATATGGCCAGACACTGTTCGCGCAGGTCTTCGGCGGTGCGGTGCACCATGACTACCGCCGGCTGCGGGACCGGGCGTTCGACGGGTGCCGGCTGGAGGTGTCGGGCTCAGCGGCGTTCCACCGGCTGCACTGGGAGGCGCTGCGGGATCCGGAGCTGGACGCGCCGCTCGCGGTCCGGCTGCCGATCACCCGGCGGGTGGAACGGGTGCCGTTGCGGTTCGAGCTGCCCCCGGAGCGGGAGACGCTGAACATCCTGGTCGTGACCGCACGGCCGGACGGGCCGACGGACGTCGGCTACCGGACGATCTCCCGGCCGCTGCTGGACTCGCTGCGGCAGGCGGACCTGCCGGTCGCGGTGGATCTGGTGCGGCCGGGCACGTGGGAGGAGCTGCGGGCGCACCTGCGGTCGGCGACCGAGCGGCACGGGTCGGGCTGGTACCAGGTCGTCCACTTCGACCTGCACGGGGCGTTCGGTGACGCCGGCTGGCTGGAGCAGGGCCACCGGTCCGGGCGGCTGGTGTTCCAGGCCAGCGAGCCGGAGCGGTTCGACGGCAAGCGCGGGTTCCTGTTCTTCGAGACGTCGAAAGATGGGCGGGCCGAACCGGTCTCGGCCGGCGCGATCGCGTCGCTGCTGGCCGAGCACCGGGTCCCGGTGGCGGTGCTGAACGCCTGCCAGTCGGCGATGCAGACGGCCAGCGAGGCCAGCCTGGCGCAGAATCTGGTCGAGGCCGGTGTGCCGGTGGCGGTGGGAATGGCCTACTCGGTGACCGTGTCGGCCGCCGAGCGGGCGATGCCGGTGCTGTACGGGCGGCTGGCACGCGGGGCCGACCCGGTGGCCGGAGTTCACGCCGTACGGCGGGAGCTGTTCCAGCACCGTGCCCGGCAGGCGTACTTCGACCAGCAGCTCGACCTCGAGGACTGGATGCTGCCGGTCATGTTCGGCCAGCGGCCGGTCCAGCTCCGGCTGCGGGAGATGACCGGCGAGGAGGAGTGCCGCTTCCTCCAGCGGGAGGTCGCCGTCGGGGACGAGCCGCGCACCGAGTACGGGTTCGTCGGCCGCGACCTGGACATCCAGGCGATCGAACGGCGGCTGCTGATCGGGGGCAGCCCGAACCAGTTGCTCGTGCAGGGCATGGCCGGCGCGGGAAAGTCGACGTTGCTGCACCATCTGGGCTGGTGGTGGCAGCGCACCGGGCTGGTGGAGCAGGTCTTCCGGTTCAGCTACGAGGACCGGGCGTGGACGACCGGCCAGATGCTCCGCGAGATCGGCGCCACGCTGCTGGACAGAGTGGAGCAGGCCCGGCTGGACGCACTGCCGGACGACGCCCAACTGGAGCGGGTCGCCCGGCTGCTGCGGGCGCACCGGCACCTGCTCGTCATCGACAACGCGGAGTCGATCACGGCCAGCCCGGCCGCGATCCCGCACGCCCTGTCAGAGCCGGAGCAGCAGCGGCTCGGCCGACTCCTCGCCCGGCTCCGCGGCGGACGCACGCTCGTCCTGCTGGGCTCGCGGCAGGACGAGGCATGGCTGGCCGCGGACAGCTTCGGCTCCAACGTCTACCCGCTGCCCGGGCTGGACCCGCAGGCGGCATCGGTGCTGGTCGAGCGCATCCTGCGCAACAGCCGCGCCACCCGGCACCTGGACGACCCCGCCGAGCGGACCGCGCTCGACGACATGGTGCGGTTGCTCGGTGGCTACCCGCTGCCGCTGACCGTCGTGCTCCCGGTCCTGGAGACCTCGACACCGTCCACGGTGCTGGCGGAGCTGCGAGCCGGCGATCCGGCCCCCGACCCGGTCGGGCGGATCCGCCAGGCGATCGAGTACAGCCACGGCAAGCTCGACCCCACCATCCAGAACTCGCTGCTGCTGCTGGTGCCGTTCCTTGGCATCATCGGCACTGGCCCTGCCCTTGACGTCTACGGGGGCCTCCTGTTGGAGGACGAGACCGTCCGTGGTCTCGGCGAGATCGACCTGGACGCGGCGGTCCGGCAGGCGGTCGCCGTCGGCCTCGCCACCCCACACCCGCAGCTCAGCGCCAGCGTCCAGGTGCAGCCGGTGCTGCCCTACTTCCTGCGGAACCGGCTAAAGGACCAGCCCGACCTGCTCGCCGCCGCCGTGCAGGCGCACTACCGGCTCTACGTCGAGTTCGGGGGGGTGCTGCACGGGCTGCTCGTCTCCCGCGAGGCACCGGAGCGTGCCATCGGGCAGGCGGCCACCCGGGCCGAGTACGCCAACCTGACCGCAGCCCTCGACCACGGCCTGCAAACCCGTCAGCGGATAGGTCAACTGATCGAGCCGCTACACGCGTATCTTGATCAGACGAAGCAGCAAATCGCTCGTCGCCAACTCCTCGACCATGCTATTGCCGCCTGCGCCAACGCTACCGGCCCTGAAGAACAGTTCGAGCTGGCCTTCCTGCACGAGTTGGCAGGCGCCACCGCGCTGGCCCAGCACCGGCTACAGGACGCCAAGTCGCATTACGAGAATTCCGAACGGCTATACAACGATGGCGGAAATCGACAAATGCTGGGAGCGATCTATCACCAGCTCGGCATGATCGCCCAAGAGCAACGACGCTACGACGAGGCCGAGGCCCACTACCGCCACGCACTCGACATCCTGCTGGAGTTCAACGACCACCACGGCGCCGCCAGCACCTACCACCAACTCGGCGCGATCGCCCAAGAGCAACGACGCTACGACGAAGCCACCACCAACTACCGCCACGCACTCGACATCCTGCTGGAGTTCAACGACCGCCACGGCGCCGCCCGCACCTACCAAAACCTCGGC
>Ga0307470_10000811_pt1 | contig 13380 bp, 10 predicted proteins | sample atmos_gasesAM3C__FD_204565 | JGI IMG/M metagenome (GOLD analysis project Ga0307470, IMG submission 204565) | Hardwood forest soil microbial communities from Morgan-Monroe State Forest, Indiana, United States - atmos_gasesAM3C_05 | ecosystem: Environmental > Terrestrial > Soil > Temperate forest... | reverse complement strand
CCGGTCATCGTAAGTGCTGTTGAAGGACTTGGGCGTATTCTGGGTGTCGTACGCGATCGTGTCGAAAGAATCCAGCTGATTGTAAAAGCGATCGTAATACAGGCGCGTCTTGAGATATGAGCCGCGATCGTCGAGTTCGTTCTTCGACAACCAGTAATAGCTCTTCTTGTCCCAGGAGGGCCAGTCCCAATATCTAACCTGATTCAGGGCGGCCTTGGGCACGGTACCATCCACTACGGGATTGCCCTTGCTGCCCACCTGGTCGATGAAGTTCAACGCGTATTCGCTCCTCGAATCCGGCGTGTAGCCTACTTTCAAATTGATCTTGTAATCTTGGTGCTGCGAGCCGAGGCGATCCCCGGGTCCTTGAAAAGTCCCCGGTGAAAAGCCGTCCGAGAGACGGAAGTGATTCTGACTGGTGAAGGATCCCGCTCCCTGCACGAACCACTGAGACTGCCGCGACCCGGCGAACAAATCCGATGTCCACCCCTGGTAGCTGCCGGTGGAGTCCAGGGTCATTCCCAGCCGCGCCTCCCCTTCCAGCGGTTGATTGACGACCCGGCTCACGAGATTGATCGATCCGCCCATGGCGCCCGGTCCGTCTATGACGGACGCAAAGCCTTTGGATACCTGAATCTCGGCGAGATCCAACGTGGTGAATCGGCCAAAATCGATGCGGTCGTCCACCGGCAAGTAAATGGGTATGCCGTCCTGGTATAGAGGAACCCGCCATCGATCAAAGCCGCGGATCCAGATGTCCGTCTCATTGCGAGCGCCCACGGAGCTCACGCTCGCACCCGATGCCAGCACGATCGCGGTATCCAACGCATCGCGATTGAACAGCCGCACGTCCGCCTGCGTGATCGTGGTACCCCCGAGAGAAGTACCGTTCGGCTGCGGCGCGTAAACGGTGATCTGCTCCAAATCGGAGCCGCTGCTGGCGTCGGCACCGACGGACGCCGCACTCCACATCATTCCGGCTACCGCAGTCACCAAGATTCGGCTCATATTTATCGTTGCATCCCCCGCGGCTGGAGACACCGATATATACCACGATATATAGCGCAGGCCAAGCTGCAGACACGGCCCCAGGATCATTCCTCGGCGCGCACATTCATCAATTGCGCTTCGCGCAGATCGAGTTCCCGCTCGATGCGGCGTCGCGATTCGTCTTTCAGCTTGGCGCAGCGATACAAGTCATTGATCCGCTGCCGCTCGGCTTCGATCAGCAGGAATTCGATTTCATCATGAAGTTCGATGAGCCGTTTATGACCATCGTCGCCGTCGATGCGGTGCTCGGCCTGCTTGAGCCGCTCGCGCTGCCGTGCGCGCAGCGGCTGAACGAAGTTCGCCGGCAACTTGCGCTGTGCTGCAAGTTCGTCGAGACGCCTGATTGCCGCCTCGATGGCCTCGCGGCGGGCCGAAAACTCCTCCACTCGATCCGCGTGACGCTCGCGGCGGCCCGCATTGGCGAGTCCGAGCGCACGAATCACGGCCGGCAGCAGCAAGCCTTGACCCACGAGCGTCACGAGAATGACCGAGAACGTAAGGAAAAGAATCCGATCGCGCTCGGGGAAAAGCCGACCGCTATCGGTCGTCAACGGGAGTGCGAGCGCCGCCGCGAGCGAAACCATGCCGCGCACACCGGTGAACGCCAGCGCAAACGGCCATTGCCAGGGCGGCGACGGGTCGGCACGTGCGAGCGAAGGAATGAGCCAGCGCGGAAGGTACGTCGCGGGGAACATCCAGACGAAGCGCGCCAGGATCACCACGGCGCAGACGATCGCGGCGGAGCCTGCCAGATCGACCAGCGAATCCCCATGGATGCCCGCGATCAGTGTGCGCGCCTGCAGTCCGGTGATGAGGAACACCATGCCCTCGGTCAAATAGATGAAAAAATCCCAGAAGAAAATTCCCTGCAGCCGGGTCGCCGCACTGATCAGTCTCAAGCCGTTCCAGCTGATGTAGAGTCCCGCGATTACCGTGGCGAGAACCCCGGAGCCGCCCAGATGTTGGGGCGGCCAGTAAGCGACGAACGGCGTCAGAATCGACAGCATGACCTCGATGCGCGGATCATGCACCCAGCGCCGCAGGCGCAGCATGAGCCATCCAACTCCGATACCCCAGAGGATCTCGCCGCAGATGATGGCGCCAAACGTAGCGGCGGCTTGGCCCAATGAAAATACACTCGCGCCGGCGGCCGCCACCGCGAAGCGATATAGAATGAGCGCGCTGGCATCGTTCGCCAGTCCCTCGCCTTCCAGAATGATGAGGATCCGCCTCGGAAGCTGCATTCTGCGCGCAATCGACAACGGCGCCACGGCATCCGGCGGCGAAACGATGGCCCCCAACACGAAACCGACCGGCCAGGAGAAACCCAGCAGCCAATGGGTTGCCGCAGCGGCCGCGGCCGTCGTGAACAGAACGCAGCCCACCGCAAGCAGCGAAATCGGGCGCAGATTGAATCGAAACTCGCGCCAGCTCATCGCCACGGCGGACGAATAGATGACCGGCGGAAGCACGAACAGCAACACGAACGTGGGGGCGAGCTCCACGGCCGGCAGTCCGGGAACGAGCGCCAGGACGACCCCGGTGAGCACCAGGAGAATCGCCGGCGGAATCTTCAGCCGCGTCGCAACGACCGCAACTGCGGCAATCACGATCAACAGCAAAACGAGTATTTGGATCGTTGTCGTCATCATCGCCTCGAACGGAGTCCCGGGCCGAATCCCAGGCTTCGGCGCCTAGTATTGCACGTCGAGGACACCCGACTTGCGGGCGTCGACAGCTCGGCTGCTACCGCAGGATGTCGGGTTCGCGGCAGGATGCGCTACACTAATCTCATGAAACTTCACCGTAAAATCGTTCTCGTTACCGGCGGCAACTCGGGTATAGGTCGAGCGATCGCGTTGCGCGCCGCCGCCGAGGGCGCGCGGGTTGCCATCACCGGGCGCGACCCGGCCAAAGGCGCGCGCGTGCTGGCCGAGTTGCAGGCGGCCGGCGCCGACGCGGCGTTCATCGCCGCAAGCCTCGGCGAAGAGGCCGACGCGGCGGACTTGATCGCTGCCGTCTCCGCACGCTTCGGCGGCATCGACGTGGTCGTGAACAACGCCGGCTCCAGCACCCGCTATTCGGACATTCACGCCGAGGACGGACCGGGCGAGCGTCTGCGCAAAGTCATGCGCATCAATTTCGATGCCGCGTACCACGTGGCCGCCCATGCTCTGCCGATGCTGCGCGCCGGCGGCGGTGGTTCAATCGTCAATATTTCTTCCACCGCTGCCGTGCATGGCAGCTGGGGAACTTACGGCATCGCCAAGGCGGCGCTGGAAGGTCTGACTCGGGCGCTGGCGGTACAAGGGGCGCCGGATCGCATCCGCGCCAACGGAGTCTCCCCCGGCTGGATCGCCACCGATGTGACTACCGGGCATGAGGAAGTCGACCGTGCGGCGTCGCTCTTCGGCCGCATGGGCACTCCGGACGAGATCGCGCGCGCGGTGGTGTTTCTCGCCTCTTCGGAAGCGAGCTTCGTGACCGGGCAGACGTTGATCGTCGATGGCGGCTTGACCATCACCGACTACCCCTCGGAGCCCTGGCTCAAGGCAGAAGGCGCATGGAAGCTTTTTCCGCACAGGCAGCCGGAGTAGCCATGGCTGGTGATCGCGCATGAGCGACTCAGGATGGCGAATGACGGCGCTCGTAACGGGTGCATCACGCGGCATCGGCCGTGCGATCGCTCGCGCACTCGCCGCGCGCGGAGTGCGGGTTGCCGTGCATTACCACACCAATGAACGAGCGGCACAAGAGGCACGCGCGCAACTTGCCGGCGGCGGACATATTCTGTGCTCGGCGGATCTCGGGGACTCGGCGGCGACGGCGCAATTGTGGAGCGACGTCGTCCTGGCGCTCGGGCGGGTCGACATCCTGGTGAATAATGCGGGACTGTTTGCCGATCACCCGCCGCTCACCACGGATTTCGCTACGTGGCAGGCGGCATGGCGACGAACCATCGCAACGAATTTGCTCGGTCCCGCGAACCTGTCGCTGCTCGCCGCCCAGGCGATGGCCGCCCAACCCGAATCTCGAGATCCCGTTTGGGGACGCGGCCGGATCGTCAACATCTCATCACGCGGCGCGTTCCGCGGAGAACCCAATGCGCCGGCCTATGGCGCGAGCAAAGCAGGCCTCAACTCCCTGAGCCAATCGCTCGCGAAGGCATTGGCGGCGCATGCCGTGCATGTGTATTGCCTCGCACCGGGGTTCGTCGAGACCGACATGGCGGCGGGTTCTCTGGCCGGCCCAGGCGGCGCCGATATTCTGGCGCAGCATCCCCTGGGCCGGATTACCATGCCTGACGAAGTGGCGGCGACCGCGGTGTTTTGCGCCCTCGATGCTCCGGCGGCAATGACCGGCAGCATCATCGACGTGAACGGCGCCAGCTACTTACGGACCTAAGCTAGCGTGCGGACCCAGTCCCGCGATCGACGGCGCATGGCGCTCGGCCAGGCTATTGAGCCGCACGGTGGCTCAAGCCCCAGATATAGGCCGCGACCGCCGATACTTGATCGGGGGTGAGCTGTGCCCCGCCCATGGGCGGCATGGGCGATCGATATTGTTTGGGTTCCGGCACGCCGTCGGTTATCGTCTTCGCGATGGAACGGTAGCTGCCGTCGCCCCACAGCCATTGAGTGTCCGTGAGATTGGGGCCGAGCGCTGTGCCCGTGCCGGCCGCACCATGGCAGCCCGTGCAGGTCGCTCCGCCGACTTGACCGTGGTAGATGCGATCGCCCAGGACGATCATTTCCTTGGTCGCCCCGTTCGGCACGGGAAGACTCGCCGTTTCGGCGGCATTACCGGCATCCGGGTGAGTGCCTTCCGGGGGTTTGGCGTCCACCGCACTGATGCTGCCGGCCGGCGCCGATGCGCTCGGACACGGAGTGACCTGAGCGGTGCTGCCGCTCCCTGATCCGCCGCGGTAGACGATCCGGTAAATCCGCCCGCGCACGTCGTCGGAGACATAGAGCGAGCCGTCGGGTCCGACGGCCACGCCGGACGGACGATGCGCGGCTTGATCGGGTGTCTCCACCGCCCCCGCAAATCCATCGGCAAATATTTCGCATGTGCCGGATGCGTGATCGCCGGCCAACGCCTGAAACACGACGTTGTAGCCGCCTTGCGGGTACGGTGCTCGATTCCAAGAACCGTGAAACGCGATGAACACGCCGCCGCGATACCGGGCGGGGAATTGCTGCTGGTCATATCGCGCCATCCCGTTCGGCGCCCAGTGCGCCGGAAACGCCGCGATCGGAGAGCGCTTGGTCGGACACGGACCCAGCTTCTTGCCCCCGTCGCCGCCATACTCAGGCGCGAGAACCAATTTCTTCTGCACCGCATCGTAGTAGCACTCCGGCCAGCCGTAGTCGTCGCCCCGCATCAGGAGCAGCAACTCTTCCGCCGGTTGCGTCGCTTCCTCCTCGGGAGCTTTGTAGATATCCGGCCAATTGGTATGCAGCTGGTCGCGCCCATGCATCGTGACGAAGAGGTGGTTTCCCGCCGTATCGATCGCAAAGCCTTCGGCATTGCGTATGCCGGTCGCGAAGCGCTCGGCCGGCGAGAATTTCTGATTGGTCTTGTTCGCGTCGTAGCGCCAGATGCCGCCGCGCGTCTCGAGCTCTCTGCACGGGTCGATGCCCGGCGATTTCGGCGAGCGGTTCTGCACCTGACAGGCATTGGTCGCGGTGGCGACGTCGATGTACATGGAGCCGTCGGCGCCGATCGCGAACGGATGCATGGGATGGTCGCCGGTCAGCGGCAATCCCGACACGATCGTCTCCGAGGGGCCCTGCGGAACGATTGCGCCGGCCGGCAGCGCATAGCGCACGATTTTATCGTTGATCTCGGCAAACAATCCGCCTTTGTACAAACCAATGCCGGTCCCGCCGGCGCCGCCGCTGCGCACGGTTTCACCGAAGCGCTGAGTGACGTTGGCCTTTCCCGTGCCCGTGGTGTCCTGCAGAGCAACCAGGAATCCGCCGGCATGCGGCGTGTCGTTCCCGTAATAGCGGCCTGACCAGGTGTTGACGTAGACGACTCCGTTCGACGCCACCGCCATGTGGCGAGCATGTCCGACACCGTCGGCGAAGACGGTGGCGCAGAATCCGGCCGGCAGCTTCAATCCGCTGTCATCGTGCGGACACGCATGGCTTGCCTCCTGAGCACCGGAGCTGGCCGAAGTTTGGGCCGACGCCGACGCGGCTACCAACAATGCGCCGAGCACGGCGAAAACAGCCGATGGGCTTCTGGACAGGCGGAACGAATGCATTGGCTAGCCTCCGGGAAAGATGACGGCGTACAACCCCATTTCCGGGGAGATTGTACGTCACAGGTCACAGCGAGGTTGCGGCAAGCCGAATTGCGGTTTCAATTGAAATCTCGAGTCTCGCTGCACTATTGGCTTGAATGTAAATCAACGCGCCCACCGGCCGCCAGCAAGAGCTGCACCGCATCCACATAACGCTGGCTGTACGCCTGCACCTGCCCGAGCTGCGCCTGCTGATGCAGCCGCTGCGCATCCAACACCTGCACGTATCCGGCGTTGCCGGCCTTATACGCTTGTGTGGTGAGAGCGAGAGAGGCACCCGCGGACTCGAGTGCCCGCTGTTGCGTGAGCAATGACTCCGCGTCGTTCCCCAGCGCCTGCAGGCTGGCGGCGACTTGACTGAAAGCGTTCAGAACCGTCTGCCGGTAGGCAGCAAAGGCCGCCTGGTACTCATCCTGCGCGGCTCGCCGCTCCGCCGTCAGCGCACCGCCATGGAATATCGGTCCCGTCAGGCCTCCCAAAACACTCCAGGCGGTTTCCGACGGTCCGCCGCCGAGAAGGCCCTCCTCACCCAGGCGGGCGCTGAGCGCCAAGCGCGGATACAGATTTGCCGTGGCGATGCCGACCGCGGCGCTGGCTGCTTGCAGTTGCGCCTCGGCCGCGCCGATGTCGGGCCGGCGGTGCACGAGTTCGGACGGCAGCGCCACCGGCAGATCGTCGGCCAGCCTCAGCGTATCCAGCTCCACGTCGATCGGTGTCCAGTCGGATGTCGCCACCCCGCTGAGGCTCGCCAGCGCGTCCTGCGCCGCACTCAATTGCTGGTACAGGGGCGGCAGTAACGTGCGATCGTGATCGGTCTGGCTCTGCGCACTGAGCACATCCATTCCCGACACTGCGCCCGCCTCGCGCGCGCTCCGGATGAGACTCAGCATATGTTCATCGTCGGCCACGATCTCCTGCGCCACATGGATCTGCGCACGCAGCGCCGCGATCTCCAGCACCTCGATGACTACGTTGCCGCTGACGCTAAGCCCCACGGCGCCGAGTTCGGCGGACTCGTATTGAGCCGCGGCAGCCGCCTGGTCGACGCGCGATCGCGTGCCGCCGAAGAGATCGAAATCGTAACTGACTACCGGGCCGGCGGCATAGGCGGAGAATATTGGAAAATCCTTGGCCAGCGGACCCAACACCGTGGCGCCGAAGCGGGTCCGCTGAACGCCCGCCGCCGCATCGACCTGGGGATACCAGGCGCCGCGTGCCGCTCGAATCCGCTCGCGCGCTGCCGCCAGATGCGCCTGCGCGGCCGCGATCGATTGATTGTTCCGCAATGCCAGCGCCACCGCCCGATTGATCTCGTCCGACCCGAGCAGCGTCCACCAGGCATCCGGCGGCCCCTGGCCCAATGAAGCGTGCTGAACGGTTGCAGCCGCCGATGGCTCGATATAGCTGGTCTGCAGCGGATCAGCGGGCCGCACATAGCGCACGCTCGGTGCGCAACCGGCCAACAGGATGGTCAGCAGCATGGCCGGCACTACCGCGGCCGGTTCGATGCGCGGCCGGAATATGGCCATGGTCAATGGCCTCCCGCCGCGCTGGACGGCAAAGCCTTGCGCAGCAACGATACGGCCGCCAATCCAAGCCCCAATACCGCGCTTTGCATGACGATGGTGTCGCTGAATCCCATGAGAAAGGACTGGTGCCGGACGGCGCGGCCCACCGCAACGACGGCTTCCCGGTACGCCGTCCCCGCATCGCTGACACCGTGCGCCAAAAAATAACGGCTCAGAAGGTCGAGCCGCTGCCGCGTGCTTTCATCGAGCAGAGTGATGTGCGTGGAAAGAACGTTGGAGTGGAATTGTTCGCGCTTCGTCAGGAAGGTTTGGATCACGGCAATGCCGACGGCGCCGCCCATATTGCGCATCGCATTGAACAGCGCCGACGCAGAGCCCGCGTTTTCGGATTCTATTCCGGCGATGGCGATTGCCGAAAGCGGCGCCATCGTCATCGCCTGCGCCATGGCCCGCACCAAGCTCGAGCCCAAGAATTCGGGACCCGAAAAATCGTCGGACAGGGTCATCGCCAGCAGACTGCCGCCGATGAACAGCGTATAACCGACGATCACCAGCAGGCGGGCGTCGACGCGCCGCATGACTTTCGGAATGAATGGGATCAGGAGCAACTGCGGCAGTCCGAGCCAGACCATCACTCCGCCGATTTCCTGGGAGCTGTAGCCCTGCAAGCGGGACAAGTATTGCGGCACGAGATACACCCAGCCGAACATCGAGAAGCCGAATACGAAATTGGCGCATGTGCCCAAGCCGAAGTTGCGGCGCGCCAGCAGCCGCAGATTCAGCAGCGGCGCGGAACGCTTCAGCTCCAGATGGACGAACGCGCACAGACTCAGGACTGCGATGATGGCCAGCCGCAGGATGAACGGCGAGCCGAACCAATCGTCCTTGTTTCCTTCCTCGAGGACGGTCTCCAGACAGCCGAGACCCACCGCCATCGTGAGCACGCCCAACCAGTCGCCTTGACGCAAGAGATGCAGCCGCAGCGGCGCGGGTTCCAGGGCATACCAGAGCATCGCGACCATGATCACGCCGGGAGGCAGGCTGAGGAAGAAGATCGACTGCCACCCGAACGTGTCGGTGAAATAGCCGCCGACCGCCGGGCCGATGGAGGGTGCAAAGACCACCGCGACCGAGTAGATCGCGAGGCCGACCGGATGCTTGGAGCGCGGCAGCTTGGTCATGATGATGGTGAAGGCGAGCGGTATCAGCACGCCGCCGGCGAACCCCTGGGCGGCGCGGATCACGATCATTTGACCCAAGGTTTGTGCGAACGCGCAGGCGCCGGTCAACCCGAGGAACAGGACGGTGCTGGCCAACAAATAGGCGCGCAACGAAAACACGCTCGCGAGCCAACCACTCAACGGAATCACGATGATCTCGGCGATCAAATAGGATGTCGTGATCCAGCCGCCGTCGTCGATGCCGGCGCCGATGCCGCCCTGAATATCCGCCAACGACGCGCCGACCACCTGAATGTTGAGAATGGCCAGAAACGCGCCGATCGTCGAGCCGACCACCGCCACCCAGGTCTTGTACGACACTTGTTCGGCGGCCGGCGCCGTCGCATCCGCATCGCCGCGCTCGATCGGCGCGGCGGGGACGAGAGCCGATGCGCTGGACATGAGACGCTCCGCCCTCAATGCGCGGCCGGCGGATCGCAGGACCCTGCCGCCGCCACGCCTACGCTGGGACGGGTATCGATGGAGGCTTCGACGGACATTCCCGGCCGCAGCCGGCCGAGCAGCGCTTGCTTGGATTCAAGACGGATCTTTACCGGGATGCGCTGAACGATCTTGGTGAAATTTCCGGTGGCGTTGTCGGGAGGCAGCAAGCTGAATTCCAGACCGCTGGCCGGTGCAAGGCTGTCGACGCAGCCGCGCAATTTGCTGCCGGGAAAGGTATCCACGCGCACTCGCACCGGCTCGCCGGCTCGTACGCGCGTCAATTGGGTTTCCTTGAAATTGGCCATGACGTAGACCTGCTGCAAAGGCACCAGCGCGGTCAGCTGCGTGCCGGCTTGGACATACTGGCCCAGCCGGACGGTGCGGGCGCCGACCACGCCGTCGATGGGCGCCGTGATCGTGGTGTACCCGAGATCGAGAGCCGCGCGTTGCTCGATGGCTTGCGAGCGGTCGCGCTGGGCCTGCGCCGCCGCGAGCTTCGCCTGCAGCACCGCCACCTCGCGCTGCGCTGTGGCGCGCCCTGCCTGGTCTCTGGCCAGGTCGGCGGCACGCTCGCGCGCCTGGGCATCAGCCTCCTGCGACTGTTGTTCCGAGCCGAAGCCGATACCCGCCATCTTCCGGTAGCGCACGCGATTGAGGCTTGCCAAGTCCAATGCCGCCTGACTCGCCGCCACGCTCGCGCGCGTCTTGGCGATCAGCGTGCTCTGCTCCTCGAGTTGCGCCTGAAGGGTGTCGACCTCGGATTGACTGGCCTGAACTTCGGCTCGGGTCTGGTCCAACGCGGCCCGCAAGTCCCGGTCGTCGATGCGCGCCAGTACTTGGCCGGCCTTGACCGGTTGATCATCCTGGATCAGGACCGCCGATACATAGCCCGACACCCGCGACGCGACGATGGTCGAGTCCGCCTGCACATAGGCATCATCGGTGGACACCATGAAACGTGCGGTGGTCCAGTAATACGCCGTCGCGGGCACCGCCAAAATCACTGCCGCCAGGGCGGCGATCACCGCCGGCCAATGCTGTTGCAGCCATTGCACACCCGTGCGCAGTCGGGACGCTCCGGAGCCCATGCGGTTCATGGGCGAAATTGCCGCGGCATTTGCCGCCGCAGCGGGGTTATATCGCATGCTCTGCACTTTCCTCGCGGGTTGCCGCGCGGAATCCTCGAATCGATCGATACGTCGAGCACAGCAGCAGCAGCGCATTGCATAACAGGCGAAGCGGTGCAGTGAGGCACTCGACCTGGAAGCTTCGATTCTCCCCCAGCCGACACCAGTTGCAGAAGTGTTCGCAATTGTTTCTCAGCAGGTCGTAGCGGCTTTCGCCCAATCTCGAGAGGGCTCGGCGCACGATTTCTTGCCTGTTGAAGCGTCCGGACTCTTGTTTCTCCACGCGGAGCGCGCGCCCTTCGGAGAATTCCGCGAGGGAGATTTCCTCGATCAATCCCTGCGGGTACTTGATGCGGCCGGCGTAGTGCACGACCCGGCCGCTGCCAAGGTAGATCCCGTGATGGGTGTAGCCGCGGCGGTGAGCGATCAAATGTGTTCCGGCGAGAAGCTCCCCGGCTTCGACGCCGAACCGCGACGCGCCGACTCGCGGGACGCCATAGACTTTGAGCTCACGTTGCGTTTGACCTTGCATTCTTGCCATTGACCCATTGAGTGCCGAAACCCCTGCGGCTAACCTCGCCGGCGTTCCGCCGCGAGATTCGGTTGCGAGAAGGTTCCCGCGACTGGGTTACGGATGAATCTCTGGAATCGAAGATTCTGTTACATTCGTAGCAGGTGCCCGGTACGGGCGCCGAGCAGACTCTCCCAACGCGCGGTCACAGCCGTGACGTTCGAGCATCGAGCTGGAACCCTGCGGCAATCGTGTTTGCGTAAGGTATTCGGGATATGCCCAACACCGCTCAACCGCACATCCTGGTGGTGGATGACGATCCCCAGATTCGCGACATGCTGCAGGAATACTTCACGGCAAACGAGTTGCGGGCGAGCTCGGCATCGTCCGGCAAGGAGGTGATGGGGATCCTCGCCGATCAGGCGGTCGATTTGGTGGTTCTCGATTTGCGCCTCGCGGGTGAGGACGGCATGGCGCTTGCCCGCAGGTTGCGCGAAAGATCGGCAATTCCCATCATCATGCTCACGGGCGTCCTCGATGAGACCGATCGAGTCATGGGCCTCGAGCTCGGTGCCGACGACTACATCACCAAGCCGTTCAGCCCGAGACAGCTCCTGGCCCGCATTCGAACGCTGCTGCGGCGAATCTGATCGGTCTCGCGGTGCCACCGCCCGCTGCGGCGGCGGATGGACGGCCCGCAGCGCCAATTGGGTTACGAATGAAACCTTCAGCACTCGCCGCGACATCACGCCGCAACCTGCCGCGGCGACATTTATTGCAGCCAAGGCGCTCCACGATCGCGGGGATACGATGGCAGCCGGAACCCAATCCATTTCGATCAACGTCAACGGCAAAACGGAGCACCTGACGGTCGATGACCCCGCCATGCCGCTGTTGTACGCGCTGCGCAACGATCTCGGCCTGCACGGGCCGCGCTTCGGTTGCGGCCTGGGCCAGTGCGGAGCCTGCACCGTCCATCTCGACGGCGCTGCGATACGCTCCTGCGTCATTCCCGCGGTGGCCGCGGCCGGCCGCAGCGTGGTGACCTTGGAGGGGCTCGGCACGCCGGAAAGGCCGCATCCGCTTCAGCGGGCGTTCATCGACGAACAGGCCGTGCAGTGCGGCTACTGCATCAATGGAATGATCATGCAGTCTGCCGCATTGATGTCGACCAACAAGCACCCGACCGATGAGCAAATCAAGCTGGCGCTTGCCTACAACTTATGCCGGTGCGGAACTCACTTGCGCATCGTCCGTGCGGTGAAGCGCGCCTGCCGCGGCGCCCGAGGAACATGAGATGTCGTCGCCGCATCCGGTAAGCCGCCGCGAGTTCCTCAAGTTCGGCGGCTTGGTCGTGAGTTTCGCGGTGCCGGCACGGGCGGCGCTGGCGGCAATCGGCGACCCGGCATCCGCCGCGCTGCCGGCCTCCGCACTACCGGCAAAAGCCGTGGCAGCGGATCAGGTCGACGGCTTTCTTGCCATCGACCGCCAAGGAAAGGTCACGGTCTATTCGGGCAAAGTGGATCTAGGCACCGGCGTGCGAACGGCCATCACTCAAATCGTGGCCGAGGAGCTCGACGTTCCCGTGGCGCGAGTCGACGTCATCCAAGGCGACACGCTGCTCACACCGGATCAAGGCCCCACCTACGGCAGTCTGTCGATCCAAAATGGCGGCGTGCAGATTCGCCAGGCAGCCGCGACGGCGCGCCGCGCCCTGCTCCGGCAGGCGGTTGGGCGCCTGAATGTCGGCGAACGCGAACTGACCGTCGTGGAAGGCGTCGTCAAACCGAAGCACGGCACCGGGTCCGTCAGTTACGGCGAGCTCATCGGCGGCAGGGACTTTGCGCTCACGATCGACAGGAATGCGCCGCTGAAAGACCCCGCCGCCTACGCCACCGTTGGCCGTTCGCAGCCGCGGCTGGACATCCCGGACAAGGTGTGGGGCCGGTTTACCTACATGCACGATTTCCGCATTGACCGTATGGTGCACGGGAGAGTGGTGCGTCCGCCCGCCATCGGCGCTATTCTGCTGTCGGTCGATACAGGTTCGGTCAGCGGCGTGCCGGGGATCATTAAAGTGGTGCGCCAGAGGAATTTCCTCGCGGTCGTGGCCCAAACCGAATGGGGTGCCATCAGCGGTGCTCGACAGCTCAAAGCCAGCTGGTCGGATTGGCAGGGACTTCCGGAC
>Ga0307470_10000810_pt1 | contig 13404 bp, 15 predicted proteins | sample atmos_gasesAM3C__FD_204565 | JGI IMG/M metagenome (GOLD analysis project Ga0307470, IMG submission 204565) | Hardwood forest soil microbial communities from Morgan-Monroe State Forest, Indiana, United States - atmos_gasesAM3C_05 | ecosystem: Environmental > Terrestrial > Soil > Temperate forest... | reverse complement strand
AATCGAAAAGAAGCTGCCGCGCTCGACCGAGAATGACAAGGAATCCACGGCCAAGTGATCCGCGAAACGCTTGACCACTGCGTCCGCGACCAGATCCGGCGTGCTCAATTGGCGGCCTTCACGCGGTCCAGCACCCGGCCTTCCAATTCCTCGAGGCCGGGCGGTATGGCGGGGTACCAGTGAATGCGCTTCAGATCGTTGTTGGGGAATGCGGCCGCGAACTGCGCCTTGAGGCGCGGGTCGACGAGCGGCGCCGTGTTCATGGCGGCCGAGAAACTGCCCACGGACTTGATGACTCGCGCGGCATTCTCCGGGCGCATCGTGAAATTGATCCAGGCGTAGGCGGCGTCGTCGTTGCGGCCTCGCGCCGGCAGCGCGAAGGTGTCCAGCCATCCGAGAGCGCCGGAGCGCGGAACGATGAATTGAATGTCGGGGTTGTCGCGATTGAGTGTCCAGCCGCCCGTGTCCCACATCATCGCGGCCACGACTTCTCCCGAGCGGATGCCGTTGAGCAGTTGGTCCTTGTTATCGTAGAAGAACTTGAAATTCGGCTTGCAGGCGATGAGCGCAGCACCCACCTGATCCATGAGCGCGCCGTACGCCTTCGGATCTCCATAAAGCGCGAACGGGTCCTTGCCGGCTGCGAACGCGAACGCCATCAGCGTCGGGCGCCTCAGCCGGACGGCGGTTTTGCCCTTGAGGTCCGGCCTGCACAGGTCGGTATAGTCGGCAACCTTGGCGCGCTTGCCGTTGGCCACGAGGCCATCGGTGCCCCACAGGTATGGCACTCCGTACACCTTGCCGTCGACCGTGGTGTTCTTGCGGACGATGTCCAAAAATTCAGGCTGAAACTGGTCCAGCTTGAGCTTGGTGAGGTCGAAGGGCTTGTAGATGCCGAATTCACGCTGAGCGGCCACGATGCGGTCCTGGGACGGCTGCGCGAGATCATAGCCGGCGCCCCCGGTTGCGCGGAGCTTGGAGATCATTTCTTCGTTGTTCGACAGGGTCAGTTCCACGTCGATCCCCGTCTCCTTTTTGAAGGCGGCGATCAGGTCGGCGGGCACGTAGTCGGCCCAGCTGATGATGCGCAGCTTTTGGCCGTCGGCCTCGGCCCTGCCGGCCCCCAAGCCCAAGGCGACTACGAGCCAGGCTGCCAAGAAGTGTTTCATCGATGCTCCCCATGGACGGCGGTGGTCCGCCAGGTCGGGTCGTCGCCCGCTGTCAAAACTCCCTTCATCTTACCGAATCGGCCGGCAGCCGTCTGTCTTCGCAGCGTCGCGCGGGGCGGCAGGAAATCGACCGACAGGGCGGCCGGCGGCGAGGCATAATCTCACCAGTCGCGGGGAGAGCCGTCATGGACATCGCTCGATGGGAGTTCGCTTATGTGCCGACCACCGGTGTGCGGCGGGCGCATGAAACTCCCATCGTCCTCGCCACGGAGGCCAGTCTGCAAGGCTTTGGCCGTCTCGTCGATGATCCCAAGACCTTCCCCATCGAGATCGTCCGCTGGCCGGCGCAAGGGTGGCGGCCCATCGACGCCAATTCCGGCGATCAGGGCGGAGTCACCGAGGGGCTGTTCGAGTTTTGCTGGAAGGGCGAGACTCTGTATGCGCGAAACAATGCGGTGGGCGACAGCTATCTATTCGGCTGGAGCAACTGGCCGGAAGAGGCCGCCACGGGCGCCTGCGATCGATCGCGCGAGCGCGCCCTGATCTGGCGCGCGAACTATCATCCGGACGGCGGTCAGCTTTTCTATCCCCTCAACGGACAGAGTTTCGTCATTCCGCTGGCGCCGCCGGGAGACGATGTCACTCCGGAAAAGTTCGTGACATTCTGGTGCGACGGCGGCCGCGGCCTGTACCTGCACCCCAACGTATGGCACGGGGCGGTCGTGCCGCTGGACGAGGAGGCCGAGTTCCTCGACCGTCAGGGCCGCGTTCATGCCCGCGTCTCCGTCGACTTCGTGAAAGAGTTCGGCTGCTATCTCGCGGCGCCCATGCGGCGGCCGCCGGCGCGGCGGCCTTGAGCGCGGCGCATGGCGCGCACCAAAACAGCTTTTCTTTTCGATCTCGACGGCACGCTCATCGACAGCGTGTACCAGCACGTGCTCGCATGGAAATCTTCGCTGGATCAGGAAGGCATTCCGCTGTCGGTGTGGCGCATTCATCGCAAGATCGGCATGAGCGGCGGTTTGTTCGCGAACATCCTGTTGCGCGAGACCGGGTTCGACAATACGCCCGAGCGTCTGGAGCGGCTTCGCGTACGCCATGCCGAGGCCTACCGCGAGCTGTCGGCCAGCGTTCAACCGCTGCCCGGTGCGCGCGAGTTGCTCGACTATCTCACCGCGCAAGCCATACCCTGGGCAATCGCGACCAGCGGACGAATGGAAACCGCCGGGCACAATCTCGCCGCGCTCGGTGTCGATCCGGCCAAGGTGCCGGTGGTCACGCGCGATCAGGTCAAATACGCCAAACCCGATCCCGATTTGTTTCTCACGGCGGCCGACCGCCTCGGCGTCGATATTCGCGACTCGCTGGTGCTCGGCGACAGCATCTGGGACATGATCGCCGCACAGCGCGCGCGTGGGCTCGGTGTGGGGTTGTTGTCCGGCGGCTACGGGGAAGAGGAACTGGCGCGCGCCGGCGCCTTCCGCGTCTACGAAGATCCTGCGGATCTGCTCAGGCATATCGACGAGGTTGCCGCGCGCAGCTGATCCACGCCCAAGCCCGCCCTACGCGATGAGGGTGAGCCGCGGCGCGGTGATGGCGGCCTATGGCACGATGATGGTGAACAGGTAAACGACAAAAATGGTCAGCAGCACGACGCCGTGGAGGATGATCGTGCGCCCGGTTCGCAGCACCAGCACCGCCACGAACAGCGAGAGCAGGAGCAGCACCGAAGATTTGGCGTCTATCCCCAGGCGCAGGCGGGAATTCATATAGAGCGACACGAAACTGACGGCGGGAATGGTCAGTCCGATGCTGGCAAGCGCCGACCCCAGGGCAAGGTTGAGACTGGTCTGCAGATGATTCGAGCGCGCCGCCCGCAGCGCGGCCAGCCCTTCCGGAAGCAGCACGATGCCGGCGATGATCACTCCGACCAGCGCTTCCGGGGCTCCCATCTTCAACACCGCCGCCTCGAGGCTGGGGGCCAGCTTCTTCGCCAGCAGCACCACCGCTGCCAGGCACATCAGCAACAGGCCGCCGCTCAAGGCCGCTACCGTGTTGCTCGGCTGCACCGCGCGCTGCGTCGACATCTCGGCCTCATCATCCTGCAGAAAGTACTGCCGGTGGCCGATGGTTTGGGCAAGGACGAATGTGCCGTAGATCACGAGCGTCACGACGGCGATCAGTATCAGCTGACTGGACGAATAGTACGGCCCGGGAGTGGTTACGGTGTAGTTGGGAAAGACCAGCGTCATGATCACGATGGTCGCCAATGCAACCAGCGCCGCGCTGACGCCGTCGAGGCTGAAGGTCTGTTCGCGGTGCGTGAGGCCGCCCACGAGCAGACACAGGCCGATGATGCCGTTCAGAATGATCATTACGGCCGCGAATACCGTGTCGCGCGCCAAGCCCGCCGCTTCCTCCCCACCCGCGGCCATCAACGATACGATGAGCGCAACCTCGATCAGAGTGACCGCAAGCGCCAGTACCAGGGTGCCGTAGGGTTCGCCCACCCGATGGGCGATCACTTCGGCATGATGGACCGCGGCGAAGACGCTCGCGGCAAGACCCAGCGAGACCAAAGCGACGAAAATTCCGCCGGTTCCGATTCCGAATCCGGCGGCGAGCAGTACGGCTCCCGCAAACACCGGGGCAGCGATGGTCCAAATGGGAATTCGAACGCTGGGGTTCATGGGTTCGGCTATTCTGGCAGTTGTCGTCGAAAAATCGCTACGGGGGTTGCTGAAAATGTTGGGATTGCGAAGTTTGAGCGTTTGTCTCTGCGCCGGGGCACTCTCGGCGAGCCTGGCCACCGCCGGCTCTCCCGCCGTCGGTGCACCCGCCGCGGCGCCGGAAGCCGTGCGCGCGCAGGCGCGAGAGATTTTTGCCCACATCGTCGGCATCGAAAGCTCGATCGGTAAAGCGAACGTCCCCCTGGTCGCGAAGTATCTCGCGAAAACGCTCGAGGCCGGCGGCTTCCCTGCCGCCGACATCCATATCCTGCCGCTGGGCGAGACCGCATCATTGGTCGTACGCTACCGGGGCAACGGCAGAGGGGGGCGGCCGATCGCGTTCCTGGCCCACATGGACGTGGTCACCGCGAAACGCAGCGACTGGCAGCGAGATCCTTACCGTCTCATCGAGGAGAACGGCTTCTTCTTCGGCCGCGGGACATCGGACGTCAAACAGGAAGTGGCGCTGCTGACCGCGACCTTCCTGCGGCTTAAAGCCGAAGGCTTCGTCCCCACTCGCGATCTCATCATCGCATTCAGCGGCGATGAGGAAACCGCGCAGGCAACGGCAAGGGATCTCGTGACCGCGCATCGGGACCTGGTCGACGCGGAGTTCGCTCTCAACGGCGACGGCGGCGGGGGCGTGCTCAGCGAGGGCAGCGCCAAACCGCTCATTTTCTATGTTCAAGGCGCCGAAAAGAGCTCGGCTGACTATCTCCTGACCACCCACAATCCCGGCGGCCATAGTTCCGAGCCGCGTCCCGACAACGCGATCTACGAACTCGCCGACGCGCTGAAGGCGGTGCAACGCTACCAATTTCCGGTGACGTGGAATGAGTGGACCCTCGGCGATTTCAAGGCGGCGAGTGTCGTGACCAAGGGACCGCTCGGCGAAGCCATGGCGCATTTTGGAGCCGATCCGAGCGATGCGGCCGCGGCGGCAGAGATTGCGAAAAACCCGGCCTTCGTGGGCCGGCTACGGACCACGTGCGTGGCCACCATGCTGGCGGGCGGCCACGCGGAAAATGCGCTGCCGCAGTCGGCGACCGCCACCATCAACTGCCGGATCTTTCCGGGCACCAGTGCTGCAGACGTGCAAAAAACGTTGCAGGGGCTCGCGGGGCCGGGGGTCGACGTGCGGCAGGGCTACGACCCGCTCGTGTCGAATGCCTCGCCGATGCGCGCCGACGTCATGAGCGCGGTAGCCAAGGCCGTTCAGGCAGCGGACCCCGGGGTACCGGTGGTGCCGACTCAAGCGGCGTATGCGACCGACGGCGCCGTGTTCCGCAATGCGGGGATTCCCACCTACGGGGCGGGCAGCGTCTTCATCATGGCGAGCGAAGAATTCGCGCACGGCCTCAACGAGCGAATCCGGGTAAACGAGTTCTACAACGGATTGACCTATTGGGATGTGTTGATCAAGGCGCTCGCGGGCTAGGCCGCGAGATCCTACCCCGCGGCCTTCCTGCGCCGATCAGTCATCTATTGCGCGGAAAGCGCCGGCAATGGTTCGTGCGATGAGCCGGTGCCCCGACTGACTCGGATGAACATCGCACAGCAGCTGGTTATGTACGCTCGCATTCAGCAGACCCGCGTTGCAGGTGTTGCCGCCGAAAACCGGGGCGGCGGTCGCAGTCTTGAAGGCTGTGAAGAGGTCGGCCACCACCGCTCCGTAGGCGGCCGCCGGAGCCGCCAGCGCTCCGTTGAGCAGTGCGGTGAGACCGGTTGCCGCCTTGTCAGAGTAGTCGAGCGCGTAGTAATTGGTGATGACGATTGCGCCGCCAAATCCCGTTGCACGCAGATCGGCGAGGATGGTTTGCACGTTGCCTTCCACCGTGGCGAGCAGCGCGGGCAGGCCGGCCCCGACGCACGCCGCCGGGTCCGGTTGCGTGGCACAGGCGTCTATGAGAAGGAAGCCGTCGTTTGCGCCCAGCGTGAGGGTGACGAGGCGCACATCGCGGTGCAGTTTCAGGTACTGCGTGGCGAACTCGAGTTGGGTTCCGCCATAGGCCACATGCAGGGGGAAATTAGCGCGAAAGGCCCGGCAGCCGTTGTCGGCAGCCGTGGATGACAGGAAGCTGCCGGTTGTTTCGCCGGGGCAGCCGGCATCCACCGATTCGACACTCAGCTTCTCTTCGAGGTCGTCGGCAAATCCCAGAAAGTTGCCGGGATTGATGTATTCGTGGCCTGCCGAGTCGATATAGGCAAAGGCGACGCTGTCGCCGAGTACGAGAGCGGTGCCTCGATCTTTCGCTGCTGCCGTTCCGCCGGCGCATGCAGCCGCCGCCAGGCACACATAGGAAATAATGCGTAATAGTTTCATGATCTGGCTCCCCCTCTGCAGGATTTTTTGGTTCGAACTTGTTGATCGGCGGCCGGCAAGCGACTTCCGGGTCGAAAGAATTCAACGGGTCGGTTGTTCGTTCAGCGAAGCGGATGGCGTCCATGTGGGTATTATTTGTCGGCCCCCTGGCCTTGTTAGTTTGCGCCTCCGGGCCGGGAGTGGTCAAAACTTAACCACATGAGTGCAAGCGGCTGAAACTCGATGACGTTTGGGTGACAGGTCTCAGGTTCTGCACAGGCTTATCCCCCGGGATTGGGGACGGCGGGAAAGCAAGAGCCGTCAGGAAGCGAGGCTGGCTTGGACCTGGCGGCGAAATTCCAGGGGACTCGAGATCATCCGGAATGCCTCCTTGGTGCCGCCGACCCCCGAAACGGTAATTGTTCCGTATCCGAGGATTCGGCCGAGGATGCTTTGATCCACGCCGATGCCTTCGACTTTTTGCAACAGCAATTCGAGAGAGTGCCGACGGATGAGACCCACCTTTATCAGGACGCGCTTGTTGGTTATGGCAAATTCGGAGCTGCTTGCCTTGATCCAAGGCGGCAGAAGGAGGACCAGGCCGATGATGCCTATCGCCGTGCCGGCAATCCAGCCGCCGCCGCTCAGTGCGATCAGAATTGCGATCAGGAATACCAGGGCCGGAAGGGCATAGATGATCCAGTGAAGTTTCGCCCGATAGGTGATTTGCTCGTTTGGCAGGAGATTGCTTTCGACGTAACCCATAACTCTTCCCTTTTGATCGTCAGCGCCGGACGCCTGATATCGCGCCTGCGGTACAGCGTACCGTGAATCGGGCTCCCACGCGGCGCCCCTAGGCTCCTAGCCGAAAAATCGCTTCTTGCGGGCATCCTCCGAACTGGATTAGTGTGCGCGGATTCGAGGAGTTCATCATGTCAAATTCCCAAGTGCGCGACTGGCGCGTCGACGGCGTCAAAGTCATCAAGAGCGACCGGCTGGACAGCAACACGCCGCAGACGCCCGGCATGCTGCGCGCCGCGGCCGTGAATGCCGCCCGCGGTTCGCAGAAGATCTGGGCCGGGACGGTGATCATTCACCCGAACGCGAAGACCGGCGCACACCACCACGGCGCGCTCGAGAGCGTCATCTACGTGGTGCGCGGCGTGGCGCGGATGCGTTGGGGCGAACGGCTCGAGTTCGTCGCCGAGGCGGATGCGGGCGATTTCATCTTCGTGCCGCCCTATGTGCCGCACCAGGAGATCAACCGCTCGAGCGACACGCCGCTCGAATGCGTGCTGGTCCGCAGCGACAATGAATCAGTGGTCGTCAACCTCAATATCGACGCCGCGGAGCGGGTGGAAGAGGTGTATTGGATCGATCCGATCCATCGGGAAGCGCCGAAATAGGGCGAAACATGCCCGCCTGAACGAATCGCGCCGGGATCCGCGCCTACAGCGTTCGCAGATTCTCCGATTCGCGCCGTAAATCCCTGAGAAATCCTTCCAACTCGGCCTTGCGCGGCGCCACCCGAGCCCGCCCGGCGGGGGAGAGCACCCGCGCCGGAACATCTTTCAGATTCTCTTCGAGCATCTTGACCGCCTGGGGGCCGTCGGGATCTCCGCCGTTCGGGTCGACGAGTGCCATGACTCGCGCCACGCCGATCGCCCCCAGCCAATCGAGGGCATCCGCATCGTGCAGGTACAGGGCTTCCGGACCGACCGGGTCGCGATAGTACATGTGGGTGCGGACGGCCCCGCGGACGGCGTCGATCTTCGCCATGGGGAAGCCCGTGCCCTTGAGGACGGTGTCGACGATGCCGGCGGCCACGTCCGAGTGATCGAGTTTTTCGTTTTCCCACGGCTTGAAGGCTGCCATGTCGTGCAGATAGGCGGCCGCGAACAGCACATCGTCGTCGAGACTCACGCGATCGGCGGCAGCCAATTCGCGCGCGAGCGTGTAATCGCGGACGGAGTGCGAATAACCCCAGGCCGGATTCTTGAAGTGCTTGGCCGCGAAATCGCGGACGGTCGCGTGCCAGTCGGAGGAGGCGGCCGGGGCGGGCGCCGGCGCCGCGGCCGGCGCGGGCTCTGCCGAACACAAGCTCGCGCCGATGATTCCGGCGAGGATTCCGCTGAGCAATGCCGCTATGCGCATGATTCGGCGCGCTCCTCGGCAATCGCTTTTTCCACCATGGTGCGAAAACTCGCGAGGGCGGTGTCCATGCGCATCGCCAGCATGGGTGCGTCGGGAGCAAGATCGAGGATGTGCTGCTGCGCGATGATGATATCCATGTCTTCTTGAAATCCCGCGAGAACGCTTTGCCTCAGGTTTTCGGTGACCGATGGATCGTCGAGCGCAAATCCGTGCGATTGTTGAAAGAAATAGTGCGAGGTCTTCTCCGTTTCCGGCGTGACCGCCTGACAGCCGAAAAATTGCGCCGCGTCCACGCGGCCGCCCTGTGGCGCGCCCGTGCCGGTCGGAGCGCTCCCCGAGTCCATCAGTAATACACCGGGAAGGACTACATCATAGATGTTCCAGCGATCGACGTTGCCGGGCCAGGTCTTCAGCTTCCGCAAAAACGGCGCGGGTTCGTCATCGATCAGCCATCGTTCCACCCGCACGCTGCGCCCATTGCGGGTCACCTTGGGGCGAATACCGGCGTAGTTGGCCGAGCCTCCGAGCGTGTTTTCGTGCACGTACGACAGGTGGGAAAAGTCCAGCAGATTGTCCGTGATCAGCAGGTAATTGGCGTCGTAGTGCAGATAACCCGGCGTGCCGCGCCAGCCTGCATCGTCCAGGGTGTGCGTGTCGGGGATCAGCGAGGGATCCGCCTTGTCCGCATCGCCCATCCAAATCCACACCCACTTGAACCTTTCAACCACGGGATAGGCGCGCACCTTGGCGGCCGGCGGAATGAAGTCCTGCGAGGGGATTTCTATGCACTTGCCGGTCTTGTCGAACAGCAATCCGTGATACATGCAGCGAATGTTGTCGCCTTCGCGGCGTCCCTTCGACAGGGGAGCCGCGCGGTGGCAGCAGCGGTCGTCGAGCGCCACGACCCTGCCTGCGCCGTCGCGCCAGAACAGCAGTGGAACCCGGGTGATGGTGCGCGCCAGCATGCCGTCCGCGGCAATTTCGTGAGACCACGCCGCGACATACCATGTGTTCTTCAGGAAAGCGGTTCCAGTATTCATTGCCGATGCCCCCTCTGCCATCTAATGCCCCATCGGTCGCCTTAGTTTACTCGTCCGCCCGAGCGTCCGGCGCGCGCTCCGACAGTGCGCCGATCAGTTCGTCCAGCGCCCGGTAGAACCGCGTCGAGAATTCCCCGCCGATCACCGTCTCGATGTCGCGGTACGTCGCTTCGATCTGCGGAGCCATCCGGGCGCTGAGCGCGCGGCTGCGCTGCGTGAGCGAGACGCGCAGCCGGCGTTGATCATGATCGAGGCGTTTGCGCCTGATATAGCCGAGCTCTTCCATGCGCGACAGCACGCCGGCGAGGCTGGGACTCGAAATGCGGCACAGCTCGCCGATCTCGCGCGGCTCCAGCGGTCCGGTGTCGATCAGAGCGCGCACGATGCGCCATTGCTGCTCCGTGATGCCGTGCGCATTGAGAATGGGCCTGAAACGGGCGATCACATGCTCGCGGGCCTGCAGCAGCAGCAGCGGCAGATTGCGGTGCTTTATTTTTCCCGATCGAGGATTCAAGCCGTTTCCCCGCGACAACGCGCTGTCTTGACACATTAATTTACTTGGCGGCATATTACTAATATATTAGTGAATGTTGCTAGAAGAGAATATCGCGAAATTCGCATGGATGGACAGATGCAGGCCGGCGCAAGCTGTTTCTCGATACCGTTCGACGTCCCGCCCTATCGGTTGAGCGGCACGGTATTCGGCGCCCTGTTGAACCACCGGTCGGCGCTCGCGGCGCTCGGCGACGCGGCGAGCCGGCCTCCGTATGACGCGCCGCCCGATGCTCCCGTGCTCTTTATCAAGCCGCGCAATACCCTGGCGGCGTCGGGCAGGGTCGTGATGATTCCGGCAGGCACCTCCGAACTCGAAGTCGGCGCCAGCCTGGGATTGGTCATCGGCCGCACGGCATGCCGGGTGCCCGAGGCGCGAGCCTTGGATTATGTCGCGGGCTACCTCATCGTGGCCGACGTGAGTATTCCGCATTCCAACTATTACCGTCCTTCCATTCGTTTCAAGGCACGGGACGGGTATTGCCCGCTGGGGCCCGCGGTCACCGCGCGCGCCGCCGTCGCGAATCCCGACATGCTGACCTTGCGCACCTATTTCGACGGCAGCTTGGTGCAGACAGCGAGTACGGCCGACTTGATCAGGCCCGCGGGACGATTGCTGGCGGACGTCACCGAATTCATGACATTGGCGCCCGGAGACGTGCTCGCGCTGGGAGCGGCGGGACCGGCGCCGCGCGTCGGCCCGGGCCGGACAGTGGCGATTGAAATCGACGGTTTGGGCACCCTGCGGATCCCATTCATGGATGCCGCCGCATGATGCGCGCAAGAGTCGCTTACGCGGGCGCCGTTCACGACGCGACTCCGGCGCCGCCGCACCCGTCCGCCCGCGGGGATCTGCAGCTCGCCGATGGACGCGTCGTGGCCGAAGATGAGGTGGTGTGGCTGCCGCCGTTCGAACCCGGCACGGTGATCGCGCTCGGCCTCAACTATGCCGATCACGCCAAGGAGCTGGCATTCAAGGCCCAGGACGAACCTTTGGTATTTCTCAAAGGTCCCGGCACCTTGCTCGGTCACCGGGGGGTGACCCGCCGGCCCTCGGGGGTGAAATTCATGCATTACGAGTGCGAGCTGGCGGTGGTCATCGGGCGCCCGGCCAAGCAGGTTGCGCGATCGCAAGCCCTGGCGCATGTGGCGGGATACTGTATCGCCAACGACTACGCGGTCCGGGATTACTTGGAGAACTGGTATCGCCCCAACCTGCGCGCCAAGAATCGCGATGGCGCCACGGTCTTGGGTCCCTGGTTCGTGGACGCGGCCGATGTCGCCGATGCGGGGAACCTCGGCTTGCGAACGTTCGTCAACGGCAATCTGACGCAGACCGGCAATACGCGCGACCTGATTTTCGACATTCCCTGTCTGATCGAGTATCTCAGCGCGTTCATGACGCTGTCGCCGGGCGACGTGATACTCACCGGTACGCCGGAGGGGGTGGCCAATGTGATGCCGGGTGACGTCGTGACCTCTGAAATCGACGGCCTCGGCCGGCTGGTCAACACGATTGCGGCGGATGATGAATTCGGCCGTTGAAAGGCGAAGCATGCAGATCCAACATTTGATCAATGGCGCAGCTCACCCGAGCAGCGACTACTTCGAGACCATCAATCCCGCCACCCAGGAAGTTCTGGCCGAGGTGGCGCGCGGCGGCGAACGGGAGGTCGACGCCGCCGTCGCGGCCGCCAAGGCGGCTTTTCCCGCATGGGCCGGCAGGCCCGCTCATGAGCGGGCGGCGCTGCTGCGCAAGCTCGGCGACTTGATCGCGAAACATGTGCCGGAGATCGCCGTCACGGAAACGCGGGACACCGGCCAGGTGATCGCGCAGACCGCCAAGCAGTTGGTGCCGCGCTCGGCCGATAATTTCTACTACTTCGCCGAAATGTGCGTGCGGGTGGACGGTCACACCTATCCCACCACGACGCACCTCAACTACACGCTGTTCCACCCGGTGGGCGTCTGTGCCTTGATCTCGCCCTGGAATGTGCCGTTCATGACCTCGACCTGGAAAGTCGCGCCGGCGCTTGCGTTCGGCAATACCGCCGTCCTCAAGATGAGCGAGCTGTCGCCGCTGTCGGCGGCGCGTTTGGGCGAACTGGCCCTGGAGGCCGGAATTCCCGCCGGGGTTCTCAACATCGTGCACGGGTTTGGCACCGAAGCCGGCGAGCCCCTGTGCCGGCACCCCGATGTGCGGGCGATTTCCTTCACCGGTTCGACGGCCACGGGAAATCGCATCGTGAGAGCTTCGGGCCTGAAGAAATTCTCCATGGAATTGGGGGGCAAGAGCCCGTTTGTCGTGTTCGAGGATGCGGACCTGCCGCGCGCGCTGGACGCGGCCGTATTCATGATTTTCTCCAACAACGGCGAACGCTGTACCGCGGGTTCGCGCATCCTGGTGCATAAATCCATTTACGCCGAGTTCGCCGGGAAGTTCACCGAGCGTGCGCGGCGCATCGCGGTCGGCGATCCGCTCGACGAGAAGACGATCATCGGGCCCATGATCAGCGCGAATCACCTGGAAAAAGTCCGGCGCTATATCGATCTGGGCCCCAAGGAGGGGGCGACATTGATGTGCGGCGGAGTCGAGGCGCCCGCCTTGGCCGCGCCGCTCAATCGGGGAAATTTCGTCAAGGCCACCGTGTTCGCCGATGTCGACAACCGCATGCGAATTGCGCAGGATGAGATTTTCGGGCCGGTGGCCTGCCTGATTCCGTTCGCGGACGAGGCCGACGCGATCGCCAAGGCGAATGACATCGCCTATGGACTGAGCAGCTACGTCTGGAGCGAAAATCTCGGGCGGGCGCACCGCGTGGCCGCCGCCATCGAAGCCGGCATGTGTTTCGTGAACAGCCAGAACGTCCGCGATCTGCGGCAGCCGTTTGGCGGCACGAAGGCCTCAGGTGTCGGCCGTGAAGGCGGCACCTGGAGCTACGAGGTGTTCCTCGAGCCCAAGAACGTCTGTGTGAGCCTGGGCGCGCACCACATTCCGCACTGGGGTGCTTAGCGCAGGCTGAACTCAACCATGAGCCTATATCAATTGCAGAAATTCTTGTTCGACATCAATCGCGACGGCGATCTGCAGCGGAGGTGCCGCGCCGATCTGCCCGGCGTCCTCGACCGCTACGATCTCGGCGGCGAGGAGCGCGGTGCGCTCGAGGCGGGAGATATCGGGCTGATCTACGTCCTGGGCGCGAACGGGCAACTGCTCATGCACTATGCGGCTTTTCTCGGCATGCCGTGGGCCGACTACATCGCGGCGTTGCGCGCCGGCGTCAGCCGTCACGGCCCGGTTCGCGCCGGCGTCTATGCCATGACGACGCGGTTGGACGAGAAAATGGCCGACCTATGAGCCTCGTGTTCGCGGGCATCTGCAGCCATGCTCCCGGCATCACCGGACGGGCGCACATGGCCGATCGCGCCATCGTCGACGAGCTCTACGGCGCGTATCG
>Ga0307470_10000809_pt1 | contig 13407 bp, 11 predicted proteins | sample atmos_gasesAM3C__FD_204565 | JGI IMG/M metagenome (GOLD analysis project Ga0307470, IMG submission 204565) | Hardwood forest soil microbial communities from Morgan-Monroe State Forest, Indiana, United States - atmos_gasesAM3C_05 | ecosystem: Environmental > Terrestrial > Soil > Temperate forest... | reverse complement strand
TGACGTAATGCGGCGCGAGCGAAGTGAAATGCGGACACTTGTCGGCGTTTCGGATCGGCGCGGCCGCGAGACCCCGGCCGCGTGGAAGTCCGTGATGTAACGAGTGAGAAGCGCATGCGTGTGAGTCCGCGCGCAGGCATGCGCAGATTGGCGGGCACGGATGAAATGTTGGAGATCCGGTCGAGCTTGACCGTATCGCTCGGCGAGTGTCAGCGGAGGCGCCCGGGCCGCGGCGGCGCGCTCAAGAGCATCAAATTAGGAGGTTCAGCAGGCCGCTAAAGCGTCCGGCGATCGCGGTCTGCCGAGCCCGCCGTCGATGACCGCAATGGTCGTGCCTGCGCCCGTGACGCCTTGCGCGGCCGCCTGCTTCGGATTCCACGCGAGCCTTGGACGCCGCGTAGCCCTTCGCGCGCTGCGCCAGAATCGCCGAATCGTCGCGTATCAGTCCGCGGCGGCTACGCTCGGCGTTCGCCGCCTTACGCCGCCGACATCACCGTGTCGGGTTCCTCGGCGGTGATCTGTTCTTCGCGTTCATCCATCGCCTCGAGCTCTTCTCCCAGCGCATCGCGCAGCGTCTCGAGTTCGGCCAACTTTGCGCGGGCACGGTTCCAGGCAACCTGGTTGAGCGCCATCGATTCGAGCAGCGCTTCGCATTCGGTTCGAACGCCCGAGGCAGCCTTGAAGGCCGCGAACCAGCGGCGCTCGAGCAGATTGGCCGCAGCGTCGCCATCCATGTAGCGGTTGGTCATGTTCTTAATCCTGGCCCAGCATGGTGTCTTCGAGTCGCTCAATCTTCGCCATGATCCGAGCTTTCAGCGCTTCGGTGCGGTCCAGGCGCTCACGCGCCAGATCGAGGAGGTCGGCGTTGGCCTTCGGGCCGGCTGCGAGCGTCTGATAGTCGGCGCGGGCGGCGATGCTGGTCTCGTATGCCTGACGCCACTCCATTTCCAGATTATTCATATGCGCATCGAGGTCGAGGTCGAGACTGCTCATGGGTACTCCTGGCCAGGTGTCATGTTCCGATGCTGCCTCGCCAACATGACGGTTAGCGGACAGTTATGCGGCAATTTGTTTAAAAAGAAGGCCTCGCTGGGAGGCCTCAAAGACGAGGGATCGAAATTCCGATGCTGCCCTGCCGCCGCCGCCCGGCGGAGGCCGCCGCGCTACTGCCGTACTTGATGAGGCAGGGGCGCGGCTCGCAGCCGGGCACGGCCCAGCCAGGAATTGGCATAGACGGTGGCACTTTGCACAGTGACCGCCTTGATGCGGGCGCCGGCATGAGCGGGCGCGTCCCCGCCCAGCCCCAAGGCGAGATCTCTCTGCAATGCATGCCAGGGGAGGCTCCACATTTCGCATGAATCGTTCATGGACTCTCTCTCACATTCTCAAATTCAGGCAGCTTGGCCGACGGGCAGCGCCACGGGCGCCATGGGGATCTGCTCGCGCAGTTTGGGCCAATCGATCAGGCGCAATTGTCCGTTCATGTCTTCCACCAACGACGTGCAACTCTCGACCCAGTCGCCGTCATTGCAATACAGAACCCCATTGATGTCGCGCATTTCGGCGCGATGGATATGGCCGCAAACCACCGTGTCGACGCCGCGCTTGCGCGCCGCTTGCGCGACGGCGTCCTCGAAGCTGCCGATGTACTGAACCGCCGTCTTGGCCTTGTTCTTGAGGTATGACGAGAGCGACCAGTGCGGCAAATCGAACAGGCGCCGCACCCAGTTGATATAGGGATTCGCCGCCAACAGCACGTCGTAGATATTGCTGCCCAATTTCGCGAGCCACGGACTGCATTTCACCACGCTGTCGAATTCGTCGCCGTGCAGCACCAGCATGCGCCGGCCGTCGGCCCCCCGATGGATGTACTCCCGATGAATTTCGAGATTGCCGAACACGGCGCCGTCGAACTCGCGGAATACCTCGTCGTGGTTGCCGGGCACGAAAATCACCTTGGTGCCGCGCTTTGCCTTGCCCAGAATGGTGCGCAACACATTGTTGTGCGACTGGGGCCAGTACATGGTCCTTTTCATGCTCCACACGTCGATGTTGTCACCGACCAGGAACAGGGAATCCATTTCCACGTGATGCAGGAAATCCAGGAGCAGCTCGGCGCTGCAGCCTTTGAAGCCCAGATGGATGTCTGAGATAAAGACTGTTCGCAATCGCAGCGGCGGCGGGGCGTTACGTTCGAGCATATCTCCCTCCAAGGAGTTCGCGTCACCCCTAAGATCGCGATTTCATGTTACGGAGGCGTTACTCGGGAAAGAACTTTTGTTTACAAAAAAGGGACTTAGGCGTGGAACATCGCGTGGAACAGTAGGAAGTGCGATTTAGGTCTCACTCCGGACGACCGAGGCGGGGGCGGCGAACCGATAGCCGAATCCGCGCACGGTCTGTATGTAAGCCTCGTAGCCGGGCTCCGTCAGGATTTTGCGCAACCGCTGGACGTTGACGTCGACCGTGCGTTCATCGACTTCACTGTCGTCACCCCAGACCTGCGCCAGCAGCTGGGTCCGATTGAAGGTTCTGCCGGGATGCGACATCAGAAACTCGAGCAGCCGATATTCGACCCCGCGCAGGTTCAGTAGTCTGCCTTGCGCCGTCACGCGATTGGTGGACCCATCGAGCACGAGGTCGTCGCAGCTGAGCGCCGAACTCTGATCCTCGTATTGGTGAGAGCGCAGCACCGAGCACACTCGCGCCACGACTTCGCGCACCGAGAACGGCTTTGCGATGTAATCGTCGGCGCCCAGGTTCAGGCCCGTCACCACATCTTGTTCGCCCGACAGCGCCGACAGAATGATGAGCCTGACCGCCTGGGGCGCGCGCGCCTTGCGCACACCCTGAATCACCTCGAGCGCGGCGAGGCCGGGCATGTTCCAATCGATGATGACCAGGTGGGGCGGCCGCTCTGCCACGGCCACGATGGCTGCCGATCCGTCGGTGATGGCGCGTACGACGAACCCGGCTTCGCCGAGTCTCTGGCGGAGCGGTTCGACTGCGGCAACATCCCGATCGACGATCAGTATCTGTTTATTGGTTTCGGTGGCAAGCATGCGCCGCGCTATTAGAGGGACGCAGCTTTACAGTTCGTTTACGCTTTTGTGACCTTTGCAAAGATATTGTCTACGACACTCATCGACGCAGATCGTCGGTGCAGTTCTGATCGGTGCAGTTCTGACCTCGCCTATGATTTCGCCGGCAAGGTTAAATTCGTCGACAACGTGCGATGTGCCGCGCGCACGGAGACGGATGAATAGCCGCGCAGCGCCTCAGGCCGGCGCCGCAGCTGCGCGGGCGTGTCGTTGTCGGACGCATTCCATGCCGCAAGCAAGAGTCCGAGGGCCAGCCAGTTGAGCGACGCTTCGCGGTGCTGCGCCCAGAAGTGCCACGTGGAACCGCGTTCCCATCGGGAACCCGCTCGCCCAGCGCTGCCCAATCCGCGCAGGGAACCGCACGCAATCTCGGCCGGTGATGTCGACATGCTCTGCTCCTCGTTCGAGTTGACGAGGCCAGTGTCGGGTGTGATTCGCGAACCCCCGGGGGCTCAAATAGGGCGATCCGGAGGCCATTTATGGCAAATCGTGGCAGCGCGTTTTCCGACCGGTTTCTCACCAAATGAGCTCCCGTCATCGGCTATGATTCGGTCATGAAAAAGCACATCGCGATAGTCGAGGACGAGCCGGCTTTGCGCGAGAATTACTCGGCGGCGCTGGCGCGGCACGGCTACTCGATCAAGACCTATGCCAACCGCAAGACCGCCATGCAGGCGTTCCAGATCCACTTGCCCGATCTGGCCATCATCGATATTTCGCTCGAGGATGAGGCTGAAGGCGGGTTCGATCTCTGCCGCGACTTGCGCGCTCTCTCGGCCGAACTGCCCATCATCTTTCTCACCGCCCGGGACAGCGAATTGGACGCCGTTTCCGGGTTACGCCTCGGCGCCGACGATTTTCTGACCAAGGATGTCAGCCTGCCGCATTTGGCGGCCCGCGTCGCGGCCCTGTTTCGGCGCATCGATGCCTTGCGGCGGCCGGACAATGCCGCGGAGATCATACGGCGCGGGTCCCTGTCGATCGACGGCGAGAAGATGCAGACCACCTGGAACGGGGCGGCGGTCACCCTGTCCCTGACCGAGTTCTGGATCGTGCACGCGCTGGCCCGCAACCCGGGGCACGTGAAGAACCGCCAGCAATTGATGGATGCCGCCAACGTCGTGTTGGACGACAACACCATCACCTCTCACATCAAACGCATGCGCCGAAAATTCCAGCAGATCGACCCGGCTTTTGATGCGATCCAGACCGTGTACGGAATGGGCTATCGCTGGGTCGAGTGAGCATTCGCCTGCAATTGTTGATCGTCGCGCTCACCACGCTGGTGCTGCCGTGGGCGGGCTGTCAATATGCGCGGGAGCTCGAGACGGCGCTGCGCGACTCGCAGGAAAAGTCGCTGCTCGCGAGCGCGGACACCATCGCGAATGCCCTGTCGGCGCAGCCGCAACGTGTGTTTCGCGATTCCTCCGGCACTTTAGGGTTCGCGGCTGGCCGCGGGGATCTGTACGTCTATCCCTTGCGCAGCCAACCCCTGCTGGACGGTTACCGCGACGATTGGAGTGTCGGGGGAAACCCGACGTCCCTGCCCACCGCCACGGGGTATGGCGCGCGCGTGCTGGCGGGTTCCACCGAACGATACCTCTATCTATATATAGAGGTCGACGACACCCACTTCGACGCGGAACCCAGCAACTTGCATCCTGAGCGAGACCGCTTCGACCGGGTCGATCTGACCTTGCAGCGGCCCGACGGCACGCAAGAATCTTATTTCTTCGGTACCAGTGCACCGGGTTTGATAGCGGCTCAAAGCATCGTGAAGGGCGATCGGGGCCAAGATCGAGCGGTCGAAGAGCCGCGCATCCAGGCATTCTGGCTCCAGACAGCGGCGGGGTACCACGTCGAGGCGCGCATTCCCTTGAGCTTCGTCGGCTCGCAGCTCTGGGTCGAGGCCGAAGACGGCCGCGGGAGCGGGAAGGCCGGGGTTGACGCGGCCGACGTTCCGGACGGCGGCCGATTATTTTTCACGACAGCGGGCCTCGACGAGTTGTTGAGTACGTTCATCCGCGACGGCACACGCGCCACTGTCATCGATGCTAACGCCTTGAAACTCGGTGTCGCGGGCAACTTGAGTGCCAACCCTCCGGGCGCTGCCGACGAAGGCGCGGAGTCCTGGTATCGGCGCTTCATGTCCGTCGACACCTCGAGCTTTCCCCTGCAGTCTTCCGCGCCCGACCGGCTGGGCGGCAACAGCGTGACCGCGGCGCTCGCGGGAAAGGCGCATGCGGAATGGGTGCGCGGCGCCGCAAGCCAGGATCTGTTGTTGACCGCTGCCGCGCCCATTTCCAGTGACGGCCAAACACGCGGCGCCGTATACCTCGAGCAACCCGGAGACCAGCTGCTCGCCTTGCGCGACCGCGCCGTGACTCGCCTGTTCAATCTCACCCTGCTCGCCACGGCCGCCGCAGTCATCATCATGTTCGGCTTCGCGACTTGGATCAGCCTGCGCATCGGGCGCTTGCGCAACGCCGCCGACTCCGCGGTGGGGAGCGATGGGAAAATCCGGCTCGACATGCCGGAATCCGCGGGCTCCGATGAGATCGGCGACCTGGCGCGCGCCTTCGAGCGCCTCCTGGCGCGCCTCAACGAGCACACGCAGTACCTGCGCACCTTGGGTGGGAAGCTGTCGCACGAACTGCGCACGCCGCTGACCATCGTGCGTTCCTCGCTGGACAATCTCGAGTCCGAAGGCTTGCGCGACGATCAGCGGCGCTTTGTGACGCGGGCACGGGAGGGCGCCCAGCGCCTGCAATCCATCTTGAGCGCGCTCGGCGCCGCGGCGCGGGTCGAGGAAAGCATCAAGCAGGCAGAACGCGTCAATTTCGATTTGCGCGAGCTGCTGTCATCGGCGATTGCCGCCTATCGCGGCGGCTTTCCGCAGTCGCATCTGGTGCTCGAGACGCCCTCCGACCCCTGTTTCATTCGCGGCGCACCCGACCTGATCGTGCAGCTGCTCGACAAGCTCATCGAAAACGCGGTGGATTTCTGTCCTTCCGCGGGTGCGATCACGGTGCGCCTGGAGCGCACGCTCGGCAATTACGTGCTGCACGTGCAGAACGACGGTCCGCCCATTCCGCAGGCGCTCCATGGACGCTTGTTCGAATCGCTGTTCGAGCAGCGCCAAGGCCGCGACGACAAGCCGCACTTCGGCTTAGGGTTGTACATCGTGCGCCTGGTCGCCGAATTTCACGGCGGAACGGCCGTTGCCGCCAATCGAGCGGACGGCGGCGGCGCGATATTCACCATCACCTTGCCGCTGATCTAGACCTCCCTAGCAGTCGGCGATGCGCGCCTCGCTCCGCCCCCGCCCCTTTGGGCGATCAAGTCGGCCGGACGAGACTTAGTGCAGACCTTCGTGCACCAGCAGCCACCGTTTGCGCTCGATGCCGCCGCCGTACCCCGTCAACGATCCATCCGCGCCGATCACCCGGTGACACGGCACGAGAATGGAGATGGGATTGCGCCCATTGGCAAGCCCCACGGCGCGCGAAGCGCTGGGTTTGTCGATGCGCTGGGCCAGCTGCCCATAGCTCCAGGTCTGCCCGTACGGGATTTCAGTCAGCTCGCGCCAAACGCGCTGCTGAAAGGGCGTGCCCTGTAAACGCAACGGCAGATCGAATTCGCGCCGGGTGCCCTCGAAATACTCAGTCAACTGCCGCACCGTCGCGGACAAGGGTGGCACTGTGACATCTTCGATCCAGCCGTCGGTGCATTGCGCCTTGCGGCTCGGCTCCATGTAGAGGCCCGTCAGGGCGGTTCCATCGGAAGTGAGCAGCAAACGGCCGATCGGACTTTCCAAATAGCTGAAAGCGTTCAAGGGTTGGCTCCAAGTGACTGCCATAGATAATGTGTCGCGTAAGCCCGCCACGGCCGCCAGCCCTCGGCGAGCTTCTGTAATTGCCTCTGCGTGGCGTTCGCCGCTCTCATGAGCATGAGGTCGCCGCTGGGGAATGCGTCCGGCCAATGCAGCGCCCGCATGGCGATGTATTGCGCGGTCCAGGGACCTATGCCCGGCAGGCGCATCAAGGCCTCGATCTGCTCTTCGACATTCGGCGCAAACGCGAGCACCACTTTTTTCTCGAGCACGGCGGGCGCCAGCACGCACAGGCAGCGCGCCCGGGCGCCGACGATGCCGAGCGCAGCGATCTCGTCGGCCGTCACCGACGCCATGCGCTGCGCGCTCGGGGCCAGACGATTGAGCGAAAGGTAAGGCGTGGCGATCGGAGCGCCGAACGCCTGTGCCCACCGTCCCGCCAGCGTCGTCGCGCCTTTCACCGACACCTGCTGCCCTAAGATTGCGCGTACCGCCAGTTCGAATCCATCGAAAGCGCCGGCGACGCGCAAGCCGGGAATCCGGTGCACCACTTTCCCGAGCAGAGGATCCTGCGACAGCAGGGCGCTCACGGCATCGGGCACCGCTCCCAGGTCGAATAAGCGTTTCACGCGGACGATGACCGCTCCGATGACCGGCGCCAGCGACGGCGATACCTCTACGTTCAGCGCGTTGGCTTTCTTGCCCGACGAAACCGAGATCCAGCCCTGATGTTCGTCGATGGACACGGTGCGCCGATAATGTGTCGCGTCGGCCGTCTCGACGCCCGGGATGGCACGCAGGCGCAGATAGTCGAGCAATCGACTCCACGCCAATGGCGGGCGAAACTCCAACTGGCAGTGCAGCCCGTCGGCGGCACTTGCGCTGCCGCGCACCCCCCGCGGACTCAAACCATAGCGCGATTTGAACAGGGCATTGAAACGCCGCACGCTGCCGAAGCCGCTGGCAAAGGCGATCTCCGTCAGGCTCAAACGGGTCTCGCCGAGCAAGCGCTTCGCCAGCAGCAGCCGCTGCGTCTGCGCCAACTCGATCGGCGATACCCCGAGCTCGGACTCGGTCACCCGCCGTAGGTGGCGGTCGCTCACTCCGAGCGACGCCGCCAGATCGCAGACTTTGGCGCTGGAAAGCGCGTGTTCTTCGATGCCGGCGATGGCCGCGCCGACCAGCCGGCTGACCGCATCGACCGGTGCGAGCCCCGGCGCGCGCTCCGGCCGGCAACGCAGGCAAGGCCTGAATCCCGCGCCCTCCGCGGCCGCCGCACTGGTATAGAAGCGCATATTGCCGCGCTTTGCCGGCCGCGCCGGACAAATGGGACGGCAATAAATGCGGGTGGACGTGATGGCGACGAAAAATCGCCCGTCGAAGCGGCGGTCGCGGGCCCGCACTGCACGAAAACAAGCTTCGGAGTCGAGTTCCATGGCCGCAGAATAGCCAAAACGGGCAGCGAATACTCGCCGTTTTCGGACCTCAATATTCGTGAGCCGCCGTCTTCGGCCTGACTAGTTCGCGGGGCTTGCGCGCAGCCCCAAGTACCGCATGATCCCCTGCGCAGCCTCGCGCCCCTCGAACACCGCGGTGACCACCAGATCCGAGCCGCGCACCATGTCCCCGCCGGCGAACACCTTGGGGTTGGTGGTCTGGAAGCGCTGCGGCGCCGCCGCGGATACGCGCACGCGGCCGTTGGCATGCAGCGCGATCTGTTGCTGCACGAACCAATCGGGAGGGCTCGGTAGAAATCCGAACGCGATGATCACCGCGTCGGCCTCGATGGTTTCTTCCGTTCCCGGAACCACTTCCGGGATGCGGCGCCCACGCGGTCCCGGCGGCCCCAAGCGCGTGTCGATCAATTTCACGCCCTGTACTCGATCGGTGCCGACGATTTCAATGGGCTGCTTGTTGAATAGAAAGGTGACGCCCTCTTCCTTGCTGTTCTTGTAGTCGCGCCGCGACCCCGGCATGTTGTCTTCGTCGCGCCGATACGTGCAGGTGACGCTGGTCGCGCCTTGGCGCACCGCGGTTCGATTGCAGTCCATTCCGGTGTCGCCGCCGCCCAGCACAACCACCCGCTTACCGCGCATGTCGACGAAGCCGGCTTCGCCATTGTCCAAGTCCAGTTCGCGATTGATGTTGGAAATGAGATACGGCAGCGCCTCGTGCACTCCGGGCAGATCCTCGCCGGCGAATCCGCCTTTGACGTAGGTGTAGGTCCCCATGCCGAGAAACACCGCGTCGAATTCCCGCGCCAATGTCTCGAAGGAAATGTCGCGGCCCACGTCGACATTCAGGCGGAATTCGACGCCCATGTATTCCATGATCTCGCGGCGCTTCTCGACGACCTCTTTCTCCAGCTTGAACGGCGGGATGCCGAAGGTCAGCAGGCCGCCGATCTTCGGGTACCGGTCGAACACCACCGGCGTGACGCCGTTGCGCACCAAGACATCGGCGCATGCGAGGCCCGCGGGACCTGCGCCCACGACGGCGACGCGTTTGCCCGTGCGCGCCACGTTGGACATGTCGGGCTTCCAGCCCTGCTTGAATGCCTCGTCCGTGATGTATTTCTCGATGGCGCCGATGCTCACCGCCCCGATGCCGTCGTTCAGCGTGCACGCACCCTCGCACAGCCTATCCTGAGGGCAGATTCGGCCGCACATTTCCGGCAGGGAATTGGTCTGATGCGACAGCTCCGCCGCCTCGAACAGCTTGCCGTCATTCACCAGCGCCAGCCAGTTCGGAATGTAATTGTGAACCGGGCACTTCCACTCGCAGAAAGGGTTGCCGCACGAAATGCAGCGTCCGGCCTGCTGTGCCGCCGCCTCGGCGCTGTATTGAGAATAAATTTCGCGGAATTCCTTGGTGCGCACCTCGACGGCGAGCTTGTCGGGATCCTTGCGCGGAATATCCAGAAATTGCAGGGGATTAACGGGCATGAAGTCCTAGACTGCGGCGCGGGCTCAAGCCGCGCGCCGCAGATTTTCCAGCAGAGAATTGATGGCCGCCGCCTTGGGTTTAACCACCCAGAACTTGCCGATGTAGCTGCGGAAGTCATTCAGCAATTGAGCGCCCCAGACGCTGTCCGTGGCGTCGACATGCTGTTCGATCAAGCCGCGCAGATGCTGCACGTGGATTCCCATGCCTTCGGGCGACACGCGATGGATGTCGATCAATTCATGATTGTAGCGGTCGACGAAATCGCGCTCCATGTCGAGCACGTAGGCGAAGCCGCCGGTGAAGCCGGCGCCGAAGTTCACGCCGGTGCGCCCGAGTACGCACACCACGCCGCCCGTCATGTACTCGCAGCAATGATCTCCCGCTCCTTCCACGACGGCGAGCGCCCCCGAATTGCGCACGGCGAAGCGCTCGCCGGCCGTGCCCGCCGCATAGAGTTCGCCGCCGGTGGCGCCGTAGAGACAGGTATTGCCCATGATGATCGTGTCGCGCGCCGCGAAGGTCGAGGCCGCATGCGGCTTCAAGACGATCTTTCCCGCTGCCATGCCCTTGCCCACGTAGTCGTTGGCTTCGCCTTCGAGATGCAGGTGCAGTCCGCCGGCATTCCACACGCCGAAGCTCTGTCCGGCGGAGCCCTTCAGGGTGACGATGAGCGGCGCCGCGCTCATGCCCGTATTTCCCCAACGCTTGGCGATCTCCCCGGAGACGCGCGCACCGATGGAGCGGTGGAAATTGCTCACGGCGTAAGAGAACTTGCCTCCCGATTTGGCGGCGATGGCATCGCGCATGTCGGCCAGCATCTTCTCGCCCAGCACGCCCTTGTCGAAGGGCTCGTTGTGAGGATCGATGCAGTATTGAGGCTTGTTCGACACCAGCGTGGAATTGGCCAACACCGGCGTCAAGTCGAGCTTGCGCTGCTTCGAGGTCTCGCCCGGCAGAATCTTCAGGAGTTCGGTGTGCCCGATCAATTCCGACAAGGTGCGCACGCCCATGGACGCCATGATTTCGCGGCATTCCTGCGCCACGAATTTGAAATAGTTGATCACCATGTCGGGCAGCCCGATGAAGTACTTGGTGCGCAGCACATTGTGCTGGGTGGCCACGCCCGTCGCGCAGTTGTTCAAATGACATATCCGCAGATACTTGCAGCCCAACGCCACCATGGGCGCGGTGCCGAAGCCGAAGCTCTCGGCCCCGATGAGGGCCGCCTTGATCACATCGAGTCCGGTCTTGAGGCCGCCGTCGGTCTGCAGGCGGACCCGGTGCCGCAGCTCATTGGCGCGCAGGGTCTGATGCGTCTCGGCGAGCCCCAGCTCCCACGGCGTGCCCGCGTACTTGATGGAGGACAGGGGGCTTGCGCCGGTGCCGCCGTCGTAGCCGCTGATGGTGATCAAATCCGCGTAGGCCTTCGCGACCCCCGCCGCGACCGTGCCCACCCCGGGTTCCGCCACCAGCTTCACCGACACCAAGGCCGTCGGGTTGACCTGCTTCAAGTCGAAGATCAGCTGTGCCAGATCCTCGATGGAATAGATATCGTGATGCGGGGGCGGCGAGATCAAACCGACGCCGGGACGCGCGAATCTCAGGCGCGCGATCATGTCGTTCACCTTGTGCCCGGGCAGCTGCCCGCCTTCGCCCGGCTTCGCACCCTGTGCGATCTTGATCTGCAGCACCTCGGCATTGATCAAGTATTCCGGAGTCACGCCGAAGCGGCCGGAGGCCACCTGCTTGATCTTGGAATTCTTTTCCGTGCGGTAGCGCACCGGATCCTCGCCGCCCTCGCCCGAGTTGGAGCGCGCGCCCAGGCGGTTCATGGCGATCGCCAGCGCCTCGTGCGCCTCGGGAGACAGCGCGCCCAAGGACATTCCCGCGCTGTCGAAGCGCGCGAAAATGGCGGAGATCGGTTCCACCTCCTCGACCGGTATGGCGGCGGCACCGGGATTCAATTGCAAGAGATCGCGGATGCAGGACACCGGCCTCCCGTTGACCAGGGCGGCGAACTCGAGGTACTGCCGGTAGTCGCCGGTCATCACCGCCGACTGCAGCGTCGCAATGACGTCCGGGTTGTACATGTGGTATTCGCCGTTGTGCATGTACTTGAGCAGGCCGCCCTGCTCGACGCTCTCGGCCTTATCCCACGCGCGCTGCGCCAGATAGTCGGCATCGGCTTTGAGGTCGGCGAAGTCCGCGCCTTGAATACGGCTGTCGGAGCCCTCGAAGCACATGCCGACGACTTCGTCGCTCAAGCCGACGATTTCAAAGAGCTGCGCGCTGCGGTAGCTCGCAATGGTGGAAATCCCCATCTTGGACATGATCTTGAACAATCCCTTGCGGATGCCGCGCCGGTAGCTGCGGCCGAGCTCCTGGCGCATGGCCGCTTCCATCTTCAGCGCACCCTTGCGCATGAGATCGAACAAGGTCTGGTACGCAAGATACGGATAGACGGCGGTGGCGCCGTAGCCGATCAGGCAGGCAAAATGATGCGCGTCGCGCGCCGTGCCGGTCTCCACCAGAATATTGCACTTGCAGCGCAGCCCCGTCCTGACCAGGCGGTGATGCACGGCGCCGGTGGCGAGCAGCGCGTGGACGGGCACCTTGCCCTTGACCAGGTATCGATCGGACAAGAGCAGCACGATCTTGCCGTTGCGCACCGCCGCTTCCGCTCTATCGCAGACTCGCGACAATGCGGTCTTGAGATCCAAGTGCTCGTCGTATTGCAGGTCGATGAACTCGTTCGGCACGCCCGAATCCGCCAGCGCCACGATCTGCCGCAATTTGCGCTGCGAGAGCACGGGCGATGAGAGCACGATTTGCTCGGCATGCTGCTGCGCCGGGACGAAGATATTGCACTCGGGGCCGATCTGCGTCTGCAGCGACATCACGATGCTCTCGCGCAAGCTGTCGATCGGCGGATTCGTGACCTGCGCGAACTGTTGCCTGAAATAGTCGTAAAGAGAGCGTACTTTCTTCGACAGCACCGGCATCGGCGTGTCGTCGCCCATCGAGCCGACCGCTTCACTCTCGTCTTCCGCCAACACGCGAATGATCTCGTCGCGCTCCTCGGCCGACACGTTGTACATTTTTTGGAACACGGCCAGGGTATCGCGATCGAACGGTTCCGCCGCCAGCCTCGGATCGATGAGATCGGTTTGCAGATAGCGCACGCCCTTCTTGAGCCACGCCTTGTACGGATGGCGGCTCTTCAGGAGATCGTCGACTCGCTTGGTGTCCATGAGCTCCGCGGTCTGCAGGTCGAGCGCCAGCATCTCGCCCGGCCCCAACTTGCCCTTCTTGACCACATCCTCAGGGTTGTAATCCCAGACGCCCGCTTCCGAGGCGATGGTGATGTGCCGATTCTTGGTGATGACCCATCGGGCGGGACGCAGCCCGTTGCGGTCCAAAGTGCAGCAGGCGTAGCGGCCGTCGGTGAGCACGATGCCGGCCGGGCCGTCCCAGGGCTCCATGTGCGTCGCGTAGTACTCGTAGAACGCCTTGAGGTCCGGGTCGATC
>Ga0307470_10000808_pt1 | contig 13430 bp, 11 predicted proteins | sample atmos_gasesAM3C__FD_204565 | JGI IMG/M metagenome (GOLD analysis project Ga0307470, IMG submission 204565) | Hardwood forest soil microbial communities from Morgan-Monroe State Forest, Indiana, United States - atmos_gasesAM3C_05 | ecosystem: Environmental > Terrestrial > Soil > Temperate forest... | reverse complement strand
CCACTTCGAGTGGCGCGTGCCGATCGACGACGCGAACATGCTGAGCGTGGGCTGGTTCTTCGATCGCGTACCGAACGAGATGGAGCCCTACCAGCAGGACCGCATTCCCTACTGGTACAGCCCGATCAAGGACGCGCTGACCGACCGCTGGATCACCTCGCACATCATGAACCAGGACTTCGTCGCCTGGGTCGGCCAGGGCACCATCGCCGACCGCACGCAGGAGCATCTGGGTGAGAGCGACCGCGGCGTCATCATGATGCGCCGGCGCATCCTGGAAGACGCCGAGACCGTGATGCGCGGCGGCGAGCCCAAGGCGCTCATCCGCGATGCGGACAAGAACAGCTGCGTGAGGCTGCCGATCATCGGCCGCGACTTCTTCCTGAACGGCTCGTCTCGCGTCGAAAACGAGACCTCGCGTCAGCGCACGCCCGGCCTCGTGCTTCGCAGGGAGTTCCCGTTCCTCACGGGGCAGCCCGAGGAAGTCCGGGCGGCGTATCGGCGCGCGATGGGACTGCCGGAACCCGGCGTCGACGCCCGCTCGCCGGCGAGCTAAGGGGGCGATCATGGCCGAAATCGTTCTGGGCCTCGCGACCTCGCACACACCGATGCTGACGCTCCCGGCCGAGCTCTGGTCTTCGTACGCCAGGAACGACGAGCGCAACCGCGAGCTGGCATTTCCGCCCCAGGGCCTGGTGATGCCCTACCAGGAAGGTCTGACCGACAACGCGCCGGAGCTGCGCGCCAAGTTCCGCGGCACGGAGCCCTATCGCGCCCAGGCCGACGCCTGCCAGAAAGCGCTCGACGAGCTGTCGGCCACGCTGCGCGCGGTCAACCCCGATATCACCGTGATCATCGGCGACGACCAGGACGAGTGGTTCTTCGAGGACAACATGCCCGCCCTCTGCGTGTTCTGGGGCGAGAGCGCGCCCTTGATCCCCCGCACGATGCCGCCGGGCGCGCGCGACGCCGAAGTGATCGAGGCCATCCGCCGCGGTTACGGCGACGTACCCATGGACGTGCCGGTGGCGAGCGGATTCGGCCGCTATTTGATCGAATATCTGACCGAGCACGACTTCGACGTGGCCCACATGCGCTACGTCAAGCAGCCGTACGGCGGCAGCGTCGCGCGGCGCTATCCGACGAAGCAGGGTGAGCTCGACTACGTGCGCGAGACCGCGCCGCGCGAGCAGGGGCTGCCGCACGCCTTCGCCTTCATCGTGAAGCGGCTCTTCGACAACAGGCCCGGTACGATCCTGCCCGTCTTCCAGAACACCTGCTACCTGCCCAACCAGCCGACGCCGCGCCGCGCGTTCGCGACCGGCGAGGCGATCGCCGACGCGGTAGCCGAGTGGAAGAGCGACGCGTCGGTCGCCGTGATCGCCTCGGGCGGCTTGAGCCACTTCGTGGTCGACGAGCGGCTCGACCGCACCTTGCTCGGCGCCCTCGAGCGCAACGACGCTCCCGCGCTGCGCGCGATCCCACGCCAGTGGCTGCATTCGGCCGGGTCGGAGACCTTGAACTGGATCGCGCTGGGCGGCGCCATGCAGCAGGCGCGCCTCAAGATGGAGCTCCTCGACTACGTCCCGGTCTACCGCACGCCGGCAGGAACCGGCGGCGGTTGGGCCTTCGCCCGCTGGCGCTGATTCGCGCCTAGTGAGCGGTGGTCAGATCCGGCGCCTTGCGGGCGGAGTCGACGATCTGAAGCCGCCAGCCGTCAGGATCGCGCAGGTTCAGCACCGTGCGCCCGGTCGCGCGCACGTACACGGGCTCGACATTCGCGTTGATGCCCTGAGCCTGGAGCTCCTTCCGGGCGGCTGCGACGTCGGAAACCTGGAAGGCGATGTGGTTGACCCCGATCGCCTCCTCGCCGCCGACGCGGTGAATCTCGAAGACCGGCTGGTTGTCGCCGGGAAGCTGAAACTCCACGGAGTCGCCGTGATGCTTGGTGCGCAGGCGCTCCTGGAAGCCCAGGGCGCGGAAGAGCGCCACGTACTCCTCGAAGCGGTTCACGATGAGCTCGATGTGGTCGATCTTGGTGACGGCCATCCGATTCCTCCGCTAGGCCTTGAAAGTCGAGGTCACCGCCTGGTGACCGCCGTTGTCGAAATAGGGTTCCTCACGGTACAGACCGAGCGCCTCCAGCACCGGCCGATCCTGGATCGAGAACAGGATGGCCGCGTCGCGCGACGACCGGTTCGCGTGCTCGTGCAGCGCCCAGGATGGGAGCGTGATGATGTCGCCTCGCTCCCACACGAAGCGGCTGCCGTCGATCACGGTCTCGCCGCTTCCCTGCACGACGTAGTACACGGCGCTGCCGGTGTGGCGATGGGCCTTGAGCCGCTTGCCGGGACGGATCATCTGGACCCAGCACGCCATCGTCGGCAGCAGCGCGCGGCCGGTCTGCGGATGGGTGTACTCGAGAGCCAGGTCGTCCCACTCGTCGCCGGCGGCGTCGCGTAGCGCGCCCAGCGACTGATACGTCTTGTCCCACGCGTACAGGAGCAGCGGCGAGGACTGCGGCCGCTCCTTCACCCAGGTAGGCGTGAGGCTCGCGTGGCCGTGCAGGTTGACCGACGCGTTGGTCGGCTTGGTCAGCGGCACCTGCCGCTCCGCGTACATCTGAAAGAACATCGCGTTCAGCGCCTGGACCAGCGGGATGTCCAGGCCGTCCATCCAGACCACGAGCTTGTCGGTCTCGTTGCCGTGGTCGTGCCACGCCCAGCTCGGCGTCAAGATGAGATCGCCCGGCGCCATGTAGACGCGCTCGCCGTCGACGGCGGTGTAGGCGCCCGTGCCTTCCATGATGAAGCGAATCGCCGTCGGTGTATGACGGTGAGCGCGCGCCACCTCGCCGGGCAGCAGAATCTGGACGGCGGCGATCATCGTGTTCGTCGTCGCCCACTTGCCGTCGAGCCCGGGGTTGAAGAGCTGGAGCGCCCGGCGCTCCTCGCCGACCGGCACTGCCTCCGAGGCCTCGCGCACCAGCGCGTCGAGCACCCGCGCCTTCCACATGTAGGGGATCGCTTTCGACTCGGGGTGGCGCGTCATCTGGCTCGCCAGCTCCCAGAGCCCGTACATGTGGGCAGCGTGCATCCGGTCGTGAAACTCCTGTACGGTTGCCGTCGCGGCTTGATGGCTCATCGCCCGCCTCCCGCCTTCAGATCGTAGAAGCGCAGGGCGTTCTGCCCCAGGATCTTCGCCTTCAGGCGCGGCTCGATGTCTCCGCGCTTCATCAGCTCGTCCACCGTGTGCGGCCACTCCGAATCCCAGTGGGGATAGTCCGAGGCGTAGAGGATGTTGTCCTCGCCGAGCCAGCCGACCACGTAGGGAATGGTCTTCTCCTCGGGCTCGCACGAGAAGTAGGCGCGTCCGCACGTCATGTACTCGCTCGGCTTGGCCTTGCAAAGCGGCGCGTCCCAGGGGCGCTTCTCGAACTCGCCGTCCATGTGCTCCATGAAAAACGGCACCCAGCCGGCGCCCGATTCCATGAAGCCGATCCGCAGCCGCTGGAACTTCTCGAAGAGACCGCCGTAGACGCAGCTGATCAGCGAGATCATCTGCTCGGGCGCGTGCGTCCAGGTGTGCAACGACAGGAAGTTGCTGAAGCGATAGGGGTCGCCGGTCTCGCTGCCCGAGGCGTGCATGCCCACCGGCACGCCCAGGCGCTCGGCCTCGGCGTAGATGGGCCAGAAGAACGGCTCGGCGACGTTGCGCCCGGGAATGAACGTCGGGAACATCAGCCCGACCAGGCCGAGCTTCGACACCGCGCGGTCGAGCTCGCGGGCGGCCTCCGTCGGATCCAGATAGGGCACGATCGCCACGCCCTTGAGCCGCGTGGGATCGGCCTTGCACCAGTCTGAGAGAAAGTCGTTGTAGGCGCGGCAGAGCGCAAGCTGGTAATCCGCCTCGCGAATCTCGCCGATGCGCAGGGCCGACGTGGGATAGAGAAACGCGAGGTCGATACCCTCCTGAGCCAGGTCGGCCATCATCTCCTGCGGCGTGTTGGGGTCGCGGCCCATGTCGCCGTTCGGGGCCTGGCGGCGATCCCACTGGGCGCCCGGGAAGAAGGCGATCCGCCGGCGGTACTGCTCCGGCAGGTATTTCTGGTAGCAGCGGTGCGGGAAGTCCATGACGTGACCGTCGCCGTCCACGATGTAGATGCCGTCGCGCATGAGGCCCTCCTCGATCCACAGGCGCGCCTCGGCGGGCGGGGCCCCAGCCCCGCGACGGCCTGCAGCGCGCACATCTCCGGGCCCCTAGCCTATCCCAAGCAGCCGCCGCTTGCCGAGCCGCGCCTCTAGTGGTAGAAGCCGCCTCATACGCGGAGGCGCCTCATGATCTTGATCATCGGCGGCATGGGTTTCATCGGCCTGAACACGGCGCTCAGGTTTCTCGAGGTCGGCAAGCCGGTCGTCATCTCGCAGCATAGCTCGCGCCGGATCCCCGACGTGCTCAAGAGCGAGGTCGGCACGCGCGTCCAGGTGGCGCAGATGGACGTGACCAATCCGTACGAGGTCTTCGACGTGGTCCGCCGCCATCGGATCGAGAGCATCGTGAACCTCATGGCGCCGCCCGCGCGCAGCCTCTCGACCCAGGCCGACTACCACCTGTACACGGCCGGCCTGCAAAACGTGCTCGAGGCCGGGCGTACCTTCGGGCTGCGCCGCGTGTCGCTCGGGAGCTCCGTGGCCGTCTACGGCGGCATTCCCGCCGGGCCCTATCGTGAAGATGCGCCCTTGCCGATCACCTCGCCCACGCAGGTTTCGGCCTTCAAGAAGGGCATGGAGATGCACGCGCACTTCTACGCGGCGCAGACTAAGATGGACGTGGTCGCGCTGCGCATCGGCAGCATCTATGGCCCGCTTTACTACAGCATGCACAACCCGATCAGCCGCATGTGTCACGGCGCGGCGCGGAACGCCGAGGCCGACTTCAGCGACCGGCCCGACGGCAAAATCTTCGAGGACGACCAGGCCGACTGGACGTACGTGAAGGACGTGGCCCGCGGCATCCAGCAAATTCACATGGCGGAGAAGCTCAACCACCGCGTCTACAACATCGCCTCGGGCCGCGCCACCTCGAACCGCGACGCGTTCCAGGCGGTGCTGAAGGCGGTGCCGAGCGCGAAGTGCTCGGCCCTCAAGCCCGGCAAGATGCCCGGCGGCTCGACCAATCCCGCGACCGATCTCGGGCGCGCGGCCGAGGTCGGCTATCGCGCCGAGCACTCGATCGAGTCGGGCATCGCGGCGTACATCGATTGGCTCAAAACGAACCCGCAGTAGGAGAGAAACCATGGGACGACTCGACGGCAAGGTCGCGCTGATCAGCGGCGGAGCGCGGGGCCAGGGGGCGACCGAGGGGCGCATGTTCGTGCGTGAGGGCGCCGCGGTCGTGCTGGGCGACGTGCTCGACGACGAGGGCAAGAAGGTCGAGGCGGAGATTCGCGCCAACGGCGGCAAGGCGACCTACGTCCATCTGGACGTCACGCGCGAGGCCGACTGGCGCGCGGCGGTCGCCACGGCCGTGCAGGCCTACGGCAAGCTGAACGTGCTCGTGAACAACGCGGGCATTCTCTTCCGCGCCGCGATCGAGGACACGTCCGAGGCCGCCTGGGATCGCATCATGGCGGTCAACGTCAAGGGCGTGTTCCTCGGCACGAAGGCCGCCATCCCGGCGATGCGACAGGCCGGCGGCGGGTCGATCATCAACATCTCGTCGGTGGCCGGGCTGGTTGGAAGCCCGCAGAACACCGCGGCCTACAGCGCGACGAAGGGTGCGGTGCGCATCTTCACCAAGTCGACGGCCATCCAGCACGCCAAGGACAAGATCCGTTCCAACTCGGTGCACCCCGGGCCGATCGCGACCGACATGATCAAGGACTCGCTCGAGAACAAGGCCGCATGGGAGCAGCGCCTGCGGCGGCTGCCGATGGGGCGCGTGGGAACGGCCGAGGAAGTCGCGTACGGCGTGATATACCTCGCATCCGACGAATCGTCCTACATGACGGGCAGCGAGCTGGTCATCGACGGCGGCACGACCGCCGAATAGGAGAACGAACCATGGCACTGACACTCGCCGAAGCCAATCGCATCGTGCAGGCGGCCATCACCAAGGCCCAGGAGATGAACATCAAGGTGAGCGCGGCGGTCTGTGACGCCGGCGGCCGCCTGATGGCATTCAACCGCATGGACGGCGCCATCTGGGGCTCGATCTACGGCTCGCAGGGCAAGGCCGTAGCCTCGGCCGGGTTCGGCCGGGCCAGCGGCGAATTGCAGGAGCGCGCGGGGAGCCCGATCATCCAGGGCATCGTCGCGCATTCCGGCGGCCACATGATCCCGAGCATGGGCGCCGTGCCGATCATCCGAAACGGCGTGGTCGAGGGCGCGTGCGGCGTCGGCGGCGGTACGTCTCAGCAGGACGAGGACGTCGCGAAAGCGGCCGTCGCGAAGCTCTAGGGCCCGGCGGGCCCGATGGACGCGTTCGCAGCGCTGCGCACACTGCTGGCCGTGCGCAGCTATCAGGCGAAGCCTGTCCCCGACGCGGTGGTGCGCCGAATCCTCGAGGCCGGGCGCCTGACCGGGAGCGGGATGAACGGCCAGCCCTGGCACTTCATCGTCGTCCGCGACCCGGCGACGCTGAAGAGCCTCGGCGCCCTCGCGTCGAGCGGCCCCTACATCGCCCAGGCGCCGCTGGCCATCGTCGTCGCGACCGATAAATCACGCTTCGCCGTGTCGGACGCGAGCCGGGCCATCCAGTCGATGATGCTGGCGGCATGGGCCGACGGCGTGGGCTCGAACTGGGTGGGCTTCGGCGGGCTCGACAAGGCCAAGGCCCTGCTCGACATTCCTGGCGCGCTCGACGTGCTGGCGATCCTGCCCTTCGGCTATCCCGCGCGCCCCGTGGGCAAGGGCTGGAAGCAGCGCAAGGCGCTCCGCGAGGTGGCGCACCTCGAGCGCTACGGGCGTCCGTTCGAGTAGCGCAGCGCGCGCTACGCGCAGCCCATGGCGTAGACCTGGGTCGCCCCCGCCGGCAGCGGGCGCTCGATCCAGCTCTCGCCCGCGTCCTCGCTGGCGAAGACCTCGCCGCCGTTCGTCGCGCAGAACATGTGCCGCGGCTGCCGCGGGTCGAACGCGAGCGCGAACATGGTGGTCTTCGGATCGAAACCCATCTTCGCCCGGGTCCAGCTCACGCCGCCGTCCTTGCTGCGGAACAGGGCGCCGACGTCGCTCTGGAAGTTCGAGCCGGCCGCGACCCAGATGGTCTTGGGATCGCCCGGCACCTCGCGGATGTCGCGGCAGTAGGTCTGTCCCTTCGCATTCAGCGACTCGATCCGCGCGCTCGACCAGTGCGCGCCCTGATCGGTGCTGGTGAAGAGTCCGGCGCGGGCGATGGCGAAGACCGTGCCCGGGCGCCAGCGCCCGACCAGGACGCCGTGCATGTCGACGGTATCGTCGTTCAGGTACTGGCCGTGGCTCACGCACTCCCAGTTCTCGCCGCCGTCGAGGCTCCGGATGATGCCGCCGACCTCGATGGCGCCGTAGATCTCGTCGGAGTTGGTGGGGTTGACGGCCATCTTCAAGACGCGCTTGGCCGGGTTCGATCCGGCCGCCACCGTGATCTCCGGGAAGCGCACGGTCACGGGAAGCTGATGCCAGCGCTCGCCCTCGTCCTCGCTGCGAAAGATCTCGCAGTTCTCGTAGCCGGCGTACAGGACGCGGGAGTCGCGGGGATCGAACAGGAGGGACCAGACCGGGAGCCCGTGATCGGCGATGTTCACTTTCTCCCAGTGATCGCCGTGGTCGGTGCTCCGATAGGGGCCGTGCTGCGTGCCGACATAGACCGTGCCGGGTTGGTCGGGGTGCGTGGCGATCGCGCGGATGGTCGGCGCCTCCGGGAGGCCGCGCGTCGCGAGCTCCCAGCGGTCGTCGCCGACGGCCATGCGATAGAAGCCAGATTTCACGGGACGGCCCGGAGCGGTTTCACCGGCAAGACCGACGTACACGTAAGACTGAGTCGCCATGGCACTCTCCTTCGTTCCTAGCCCGGAAGCAGCCTGACCTCCGCGTCCACGCGATCAGACCACAATCGCATCCCCATGTCACGGAACAGTGCGGCAGCCTTTTCGAGGCTCTCCCGCGCCTCGTGACCCTTCCCCGCCCGCCGGTAGAGGCTCCCCAGGCCGAAGTGACAACGCGCCATCAGCGGGCGCCCGCTGAGACGCTCGGCCTGTCCCATCGCCTGCCGGTAGAGCTCTTCGGCACGCTGCAGGTCGAGGGGCTCGCGATGCGTGATGACCTCGGCGGCCAGGTGCAGCGCCCAGCTCTCGAGCCCCGCCTCATGCTTCTCGCGCGTGCTCTCGAGGGCGTCGTCAGCGAGCTTGCCCGCGTCGTCCACCGCGCCCATCAGGAGCCGCGCTTCGCTCAACCACATGATCAGCTGGGAGTGGAACGAGCCCATGCGCATGACCGCCGACTGCTCCAGCGCCTCCCGCAAGAGGCTCTCGGCTTCGGCGAAGCGCGCGGTCTGGGCCAGCGAGTAGCCCAGAAACGCCGCGAAGACGGGCCGCCACAGGGGCACGTCATGGCGCAAGCACAGGTCGCGGGCGCGCTCGAACGGCGCGATGGCGAGCGCGACGTCGCCGCGCCTGACGTGCAAGGTGCCGATGGTCAGGAGCCCAGAGACGACGGTCTGCGGATGCCCGACCGCCTCGGCGATCTCCAGTGTCTCGCGTGCCATCGCCTCGCCCTCGTCGAAGCGCCCGAGATCCGACAGAGCCCAGCAGAGAAATCCCCGTGCGAAAACCGCCGGGCGGATCGCCACCCCGAAGCTCTCGTGGCTGCGCTCGCGGGGCAGGAGCTCGATGACGCGCCGGGTGCACGCGAGGCATCCCTGATAATCGCCGAGGAAATAGCGCGCGACGCCGAGATAGGTGTTCGCCAGAATCGCGATCGTCGAGTCACCGATCTGGGCGGCGATCTCCCGGGCCTGCTCGCCGTATACCACGGCCTGATCGGCCCGGCCGAGGTTGGGGTAGGCCCCGGCCATCAGGGCGTACACCAGACCCTGGCGCCGGCGATCGCGAAGGCGCTCGGCGAGCGACTCGAGCTCGTGGAGCATCTGGAAGACCCGCGCGAACTCGCCGAGCGGGATCAGAGCACTCCTGAGATCCAGGCGGATGTCGAAGGCCTGATCGAGCGTGCCCTCGTCGACGTGATGCTCGAGCGCCTCGAGCGCCTGGTCGAAGTAGGTCACCGCCTCGCGGTTGGCCGAGCGCGCGATGGCCTTGCGGCCGGCCTGCCAGCAGAATTCGACCGCCTGCGTCCAGCGCTCGCTCTGCTGGGCGTGGTGCGCCAGGCGCTCGACGTGCTCGGGCAGCCGATCACGGTACAGGGCGCCGATGGAATCGACGATGCGCCCGTGAAGATCGCGGCGCCGGTCCCTGAGGAGGCTTCCATAGGCCACCTCATGAGTCAGGGCGTGCTTGAAGGTGTACTCGAGATCGGGGAAGAGACTCCGCTCGTAGAGGAACTCACCGGCCTGAAGTGCAGCCAGGCTCGCCCGGAGATCGTCTTCCGGCATCTCGGCGATCGACACCAGCAGCGGGGCCGGCACGTCCTTGCCGATCACCGACGCCGATTGCAGCAGGTGCTTGTCCCGCTCGGCCAGCCGGTCGATGCGCGCGGCGAGCAGCGAGACCACCGAGGGCGAAATCTGGACCGCCGCGACCGGACGCGAAAGCCTGTAGGCGCCGCGCTCTCCCGTGAGCGCCTCGGTCTCGACGAGCGTGCGCACGCTCTCCTCGAGGAAGAGCGGGTTCCCGCCCGTCTGCTCGCGCACGAGATCTTTCAGACGTCCAAGCCCGGCGTCGTCGCCCAGAAGGGTGCTCAGGAGTGCCTCGATGCTCTCGGGCATCAACGGGTCGAGACGCAGATGCGTGTAGAAGCTTCGGCTGCCCCAGGCATGCTCGTAGTCGGGTCGGTAGCTGACGAGCACGAGGACGCGGCTGTTCGGGAGCGTCTCGACGATGGCGTCGAGCACCGAGCGGGTCTCCGAATCGACCCAGTGGAGATCCTCGAATGCCAGGACGACGGGCTGCCGCTGACTCTCCGACACCACCAGGCGCCGGATCCCTTCGATGGCGCGGGCGCGCCGCAGCGACGGGTCGAGCGCCACCCACTCCGGGTCGCGCACGGGCACGTCGAGCAGCGCGAGGAACGCCGGGATGAACGGCTGCAGCGCGCCGTCGCGGGCGTGAATCCGGCTCGCTACATGGACGCGGATGGTGTCCTGGTCCTGCCGCTCCTCGATCTCGAAGTACTTCCTCAGCAAGTCGATGATCGGCGCGTAGGACATTTCCTTCGTGTACGAGGCGGCCTGGCCCTCCAGGAGCAGGCATCCTTCCGTGTGCTCGGAGTGGATGAATTCCCAGAGCAGGCGCGATTTCCCGACGCCCGGCTCGCCGACCACGACAACGAGCTGGCCGTGCGCGGCGCGCGCGCGATTGAGAGCGCCGAGCATCCGCCGCACCTCCGTCGCCCGGCCGACGAACGGCGTGAGCCCGCGCGCCGCGGCCACCTGCAGCCGCGACCGCGCCTGGCCGGCCCGCGTGATCTCGAAGACTTCCATGGCGGCATCGAGCCCCTTGATGCGGATCGGTCCCAGCGATTCGAGGACGACGTAGCCGCTGACGAGTGCCGCGGTGTCGGCGCTGATCAGGATGGAGCCCGGCGCCGCCGCCTGCTCCATGCGCGCGGCCAGATGCGTCGTCTGGCCCACCGCGGTGTAGTCCATGCGCAGGTCGCTGCCGATCGAGCGAACAACCACCTCGCCGGAGTTGAGCCCCACCCGGATGCTGACGACGGCACCCAGGGCCTTCGGCAATTGCGCCGCGTAGGTCCGGGCACTCTCCTGCATGCGCAGCGCCGCGTACGCCGCGCGCACGGCGTGGTCCTCGAGCGCGAGCGGCGCCCCGAACAGCGCCATGATCCCGTCGCCCATCACCTGGTTGACCAGGCCGTCGTACTGATGGACGGCCGCCATCATGAGCTGGAGCACCGGATCGAGGAGCCGCCGCGCTTCCTCCGGGTCGCGCTCGGCCAGAAGCTCCATCGAGCTCTTGACGTCGGCGAAGAGCACCGTGACGTGCTTGCGCTCGCCCTCGTCCAGCACCTGGCTCCGCACGCGCGCCGCCAGGTGCGTCGGCGTGGTCGCGCGCAGGAGGAATTGGCCGCAGTTCGAGCAGAAGCGAGCGTCGGCGGGATTGTCCCGGTTGCAGCTACCGCAGATCATGCGGGGGTCAGAATACCCTACAGCCCGCTCACGATCAGCGGGAACACGTCGGTCGGCGCCTTGGTGCCCCAGTGCAGATCTTGGTGGCCGTAGCCGGGGAGCACGTGCTTGCGAACCTGCGCCGGCCGATCCGATGGGCGTCCGCGGAGCAGCCACTCGTACATCGAGTCGATCGAGTCGCGATGCCAGAGCGAGTTGAGGTCGCCCGTGATCAGCGTGAGCTTCCGGTCGCGGAACGCCGCCTGATTCAGGAGCTCATCCTGCGAGGCCAGCGAGCGTCCCCGGCTCTTGAGCACGAAGGGCGCCGCGTATCCCCGGCGCAGGTTCTGGCAGCAGTGCAGCAGGAACTGCACGGGGATGTAGCCGAATTGCAGAGACAGGCTGCTGCTACCAGCGCTACTGCCGTGGATCGCCGGAATGTTGTCGGGGATGTACGGCATGCCGAACATGTAAGAGACCCGGTGGCAGATCTTGATGTTGCAGTCGTGACGGAGCGGCGTCTGCTTCCAGATCTCGTAGGGCTTTTGAAGGAGAGGGTCCCAGTCGCCCTCGCCTGGATCCTGCTGGCAAAGATTCCTGGCCCACTTCGTGATCGGATGGAGCAGATCCTGGTGCTGATCGAACAGCAGCTGTTCCAGCACCCCGTCCTCCGCCTTCACGACGTTGTCGATCGCCGCCCTGTAGAAAAGCCCAAGAGCCGTGATCACCACGTTCTCGACGTCGCTCGCCGGCAGCACGCCCTGGGCGATCCCTTGCGTGACAATCGCGCCGCCCATGCAGTGTCCGACGATGCCGATCTTCCCGGTGACCCCTCGCTGGCGCATGGCGGCGATGGCGGCGGGGATGTCGTGCCGGGCCGCAGCGTCGATCGTGAAGTCAGTCGCCTGGTTCTGGCAGTAGATCTCCGCGACGCGACGCATGCTCGCCCGCCAGTCGAGCGTCCAGACGTCGAAGCGCTCCCCCAGGAGATGAGCGACGAGCGTCTTGGTCTCCCCGATGCGAAACGTGTCGCTCTGCGCGCTGGCGCCGTGCACGAGCAGCACGGGCTTGCCCGGGCCGGGATGACGCCGCAGCTCCAGCGCGCAGCCGTCGGCCGTCGTGACGGGGATGGCAGCAGGCGTGGCCGTGGTCACCGGTCTGGCGATGGCCATGGCTCAGGTCGCCCGATCGCCGAAGGGATTCAGTAGCTCGGTGTGTGGCAGATAGACCTGCCGGAGCGTGCCGAAGAAGAATCGGAAGAAGCGCCCGAAGGCCCAGGCGATCCGGACGCTGTCGTCCGTGTTGGTGACCGTGAAGGAGGGAAGCTGCGTCTGCAAGAAGTCGGCGATGTGCACGCGCATCCGGCCGTTGCCGAAGGGCTGCCCCAAGGCGGTCAGCGTCACGTCCAGGGTCGTCGTCTCCTGCCACACGGAGAAGCCTCGCTTCCAGCCGATTCGCTTCACGCCGTGGAAGCGCAGCGGGCCCCCCGTTCCAGTGAGGGTGAGGTCGTAGACCATCTCGAACCGGAACGCCTGCCTCTCGAGCCGCCGGAGCAGCCAGTCCATCTCGACGTCGGCCCGGCCCGAAGCTCGAAGGGCGGGCGAGAGATCGAGCCAATGCTTGAAGAGCTCCTCGACAGCCTCGACGGTCTCCGCTCGCTTGAGCAGCGCGAGCGTGCCGCTGGCTCGGTAGCTCACCTGCGGCGCATCCGGAGCCGTCCTGAGCGTCACCGTGCCCGTGATCGTGAGCAGGCGCCGCGGATCGACGAGGAACGCGTTCAGATCGTCGATGGTCGCCAGGAAGTCCGACCGGATCGGCAAATTCACGAAGCCGCCATGCGCGAAGAACCCCTGCATGACCTCCTCGAAGGTCAGTCCGACCGCCTTCGCGACGGGCAGCGGCGCCGGCGGCAGGCTCCGTGCGGGATCGAGAACCGCGTCGCTGTGGCCCAGCTGCCGCCGGATGTCGACGAGCTTCATGTCTTTCGGCCAGCTCGGAATACCCTGATCCATCGGTAGTGGCGTCGATGCGGACACCGGCGACGCCGGGTCGGCAAGCGCCTTGCGCACGTTGCGCTCGGCGACGGCCGCAATGGTCGCCGAGGGATTCATGCCCAGCGAGGTCGGGATGGAGGCGCCGTCCAGCACGTAGAGGCCGCG
>Ga0307470_10000807_pt1 | contig 13440 bp, 14 predicted proteins | sample atmos_gasesAM3C__FD_204565 | JGI IMG/M metagenome (GOLD analysis project Ga0307470, IMG submission 204565) | Hardwood forest soil microbial communities from Morgan-Monroe State Forest, Indiana, United States - atmos_gasesAM3C_05 | ecosystem: Environmental > Terrestrial > Soil > Temperate forest... | reverse complement strand
TGGAATGCTGTCCTCGGGCAGGCTGAAGAGGACGGCGATGGGCGTGAGCTGCGTGATCACCACGATGCCGCCGATGTCGACGGCGTGGACGATGTTGCCCGGATCCACCAGGCGGAGCCCGACCCGGCCGGTGATCGGCGAGGTGATGCGGCAGTACGCCAGGTTGACCCGCGCGCTCTCGACGAGCCCTTCGTCGTTCTTGACCGTGCCTTCGTACTGCCGCACCAGCGATGCCTGGGTGTCCAGCTGCTGGCGTGGCGCCGAATCCTGCGACCACAGCACCTGATAGCGCTCGAGATCGAGCCGCGCGTTCTCGAGCAAGGCCTGGTCGCGCGCCAGCTGCCCCTCGGCCTGGGTCAACTGCACGGCGAAAGGGCGCGAGTCGATCTCGGCCAAGAGATCGCCGCTGCGGACGGGGTCGCCTTCCCGGAACCGGACGTCGAGCAGCTGCCCGTCGACGCGGCTCTTCACGACGACCGTGTTGAGCGGGGTGACCGAGCCGAGGCCGGTGAGGTACACGCCCACGTCCTGTTGCCGCGCCGGCACCACCACGACGGGAACGCGCGGTGCCGGCGTCGCGCCGCGCGCGGTGCGCGCGCCTTCGAGCCTGGCCCACGCGACGCAGGCCGCGGCGGCGAGGAGGAGGAGGGCGAGCAGCGCGACCCACAAGCGGTGGAGTCGCGCCCGGGAGCGCCGGCCCTCCTCGCCGGCCGGATCTGTCTCGGTCATCGCGCGCGACTAGGGCGCCGGCCGCGGAGCTACGGGTGTCCATCCTTCCGGGCAGCTCATGACGTAGGGGTAGTACCCGTTGGCGCTCGGACAGTAGTACCAGTACTGCGGAGCGGGCTGCGCAGGCGGCGCTCCCGCGACGACCGACGGCGGAATGTAGGGGTCTGGGTACGGGTAGACCGGCGCCGGGTAGAAAAACCACGAACCGTCCACGATCCACCACCAGCCCACACGGCCGAAGTGGTCGCCGTGAAACCAGCGGCCGCCCCGCCACCGCCCGAAGTCTTCATGGTGAAAGCGCGCGATGTCACCGTGCCGCCAGTGCTCCACCTCGGCCCGGGCGGCCCCCGCGGAGCCCGGCACCACGAGCGCGGTGACGCCAAGCGTCAGCGCGACCAGTGAGAAGGCCACGCGCGTCTCGCGGCAAATCTTCATGTGGCACCTCCACTCATCACCCTCGTCCACGACGGTGAGGCCTTCATGAATCCGGGGTGAGAACGATTTCATCTGGTTCTCAGCCGATCCCCACTCGCGCGGGCGATGCAGACATCGGAGGGCCTAGCGATGAGAAATCGGTGGTGGGCGCTGGCGGCGATCTGGGGCGTGGGCGTCGGGCTCCTGGTCTCGCCGGCGGGCGCCGGGGCGCCCGAGACGGCCGGAGGGTTCTTCCGGGCCGAGTGGAGCGTTCCGGCGCTCCCGCCCGCGAGCACGAAGCTCGAGGGCTACGTCTACAACGATTCCAGTCTGCGAGTGACCGACGTTCGCCTCCGCGTCGCGTCGCTCGATACCACGGGCCGCGCCGTCGGGCAGACGATGGGGTGGGTCGTCGGCGACATCCCGCCGAGCGGCCGCGCCTACTTCGAGATGCCGCTCGCGGCGCCGGCGGCGGCGTACGCAGTCACCGTCGTCTCGTTCGACGTCGTGTCGGACACTGGGGAATGAGCGCGGCCAGTCTCGGGGCTCGCGGGCCGTGAGATCATGCAGCCACGGGATGAACATCCTGCTGGCGTCGATGCCGGACTCGTTCGAGCACATGCCGACGGTCGGCATCCGCATGCCGAACGGTGCCCTCAGCTCGCTGGCCGGCAACCTCGATGCGCACCACCGGGTCGCCGTGGCCGACCTCGTGCTCGTGCAGCGCGAGGTGCGCTCCACTCTCGAGCAGCTCGTTCGCGATCGGCAGCCCGACCTGGTCGGCCTGTCGATCATGACTTTCCAGCGGAAGACGGCGCTGCGCATCGTCGAGCTCCTGCGCGCGCTCCATCCGGGTGTGCGCGTCGCCGTCGGCGGCTACGATCCGAGCCTGGCCGCCGACGCCTACACCGATCCCGCTGCCGGCGTCGATTTCATCGTGCGCGGCGAGGGCGAGGTGACCTTCCGCGAGCTGGTGCGGGCGCTGGAGCGGGGCAGCGGTCTCGACGAGGTCGCCGGGCTCTCGTACCGGACGGGCGGCGCCTTCCACGAAAATCCCGACCGTCCGGTCCACGGCCTCACCGACGGCGAGATCCGGCCGCCGAAGCGCGATGCGCGCGTTCTGCAGGGCTACGAGTTCCTCGGCAAGCAGGTCGATGTCGTGGAGACCTCGCGCGGCTGCACGTTCGATTGCAGCTTCTGCTCGATCATCGAGATGCGCGGGCGGAACTTTCACACCTTCACATTCGACCGCGTCCTGGCCGACATCCGCGACGCGCGCGATCACGGGGCGCAGGCGATCTTCCTGGTGGACGACAACATCACGCTGAACGTCCGGCGGTTCGAGGCGCTGTGCCAGGCCATCATCGACGCCGGGCTCGACGACCTCGACTACCTGGTGCAGGCGATGACCTCGGCCATCGCGGCCCATGGCGCGACCTTGGCGCCGCTCATGCGCCGCGCGGGCTTTCGCTACGTGTTCCTCGGGATCGAGAACATCCTGGACGACGATCTCCGCTTCCTGCGGGCCCGAGCCAAGAACGCGCTCCGCGGGAGCGACAAGGGCGCGGGCAACGCCACGACGACGGCGATCGAGCACCTCCATCGCAACGGGATGTACGTCGTCGGTGGCCTGATCGTGGGCAATCCCGACGACACGCGCGAGTCGATCGAGGCGAATCTGGAATTCGCTCGGCGCTGGGTCGACTACCCGTACATCCAGCATCCGACACCCTACCCGCGCACGCCCATGACCCGCGAGTTCCGCGAGCGCGGGCTCGTCATCAACGAGAACCTCGAGGAGTACGACGGCACGACCGCCGTCGTCCGGACGGAGCACGTGGCAGCCGAGGAGATCGAGTTCCTCCGCTGGCGGGCCGAGCGCTGGATGAAGGTGCGCCACATGCGCGCGGTCGTGCGGGCCAGTCCGCGCTTCGTGCTCCGGAACTGGCGGACCATGCTGACGCACACGTTTCGCGGCGGGAGCTTCATCAAGGCGCTGCTCGGCCTCGAGGACGAGCGCGCCGTCTTCGCCCGCTATCGCGCCATTCGAAAGCGCGAGCGGGAGTATGTGTGAGGGTGGCGCCTGGCATCGCGCTACTCCTCGCCGTTTCGGTCTTCGGGGTCGAGCCCGGCTGGGCCGGAACCTTCACCGTCGATCCCGGCCAGAGCGCGCTGGTGGTCCAGTTGTTCAAGGACGGCGTGGCGGCCAGGCTGGCCCACGATCATGTCGTGCAGGCGCGGGCCTTCTCGGGCACGATTGCCTACGACCCTCAGAAGCCCGACGCGTCGACGATCCAGGTGAAGGTCGAGGTCGAGTCGCTCCAGGCCGACGATCCGGCCACCCGGCGGAAATTCGGCCTGGAGGGGGGTGAGCCGTCGGCCAAGGATCGCGCCGAGATCGAGGCGACGATGAAGTCCGACGGCCAGCTCGCCGCCGCTCGCTTTTCCTCGATCACCTTCGCGTCCACCTCGATCGCGAAGCAGCCCGACGGACGGCTTCTCGTCACGGGCCGGCTCACGATCCGCGGCGTCGCCCAGGAGGTGAAGTTCCCCGCCCAGGTCGCCCTGGAGGGCGGCCTCCTCCGCGGGCGGGCCCAGCTCACGTTCAAGCAGTCGAGCTTCGGCTACCAGCCCTATCGCGCCGCCCTGGGGGCCATCAAGAACAAGGATGAGGTGATCTTGCACATCGACCTCGGGGCAAAGGCTCCTTGACGTTTCGCCCGCCGCTGGCGCAGCATATCGAGACTAGCGGGCCGGGGGCCCGCCAAGAGCCATGATCACGGAACCGGTTCCGGCCGTCACCACACCGCTCGAGATCGCGCGATCGCTCGCCCCGCGTATCCGGAAACGGGCCGCCGAGATCGAGGCCGCCCGCCAGCTACCTGCCGACCTCGTCATGGACATCGCGAACGCCCGCCTCTTCCGCGTGGCGCTTCCCGAGGCCGAAGGCGGGCTCGGCGCCGACATCCTGACGACCCTGCAGGTGATCGAGGAGGTCGCGCGCGCCGACGGCTCGACCGGCTGGTGCCTGGCGATGGGGATCAACACGCTGCGCCAGAGCGCCCAGTTCGGACCGGAGGTGCGGCGGCAGATCTTCTTCAGCGACCCGATCGGCATCTCGGCGGGCTCCGCGAATCCGCGCGGCCGCGCCGTCGCCGTGCCGGGCGGCTACCGGGTCACCGGCCACTGGTTTTTCGCCAGCGGCTGCATGCACTCCTCGGCGCTGCACGGCGCCTGCAAGGTCTTCGACGGCGACAAGCCGCGCCTGCGGCCCAACGGCGATCAAGAAATCCGGATGGCCTACTTCTACCCGAAGTCGATCGCCCGCATCATCGACACCTGGGACGTGAGCGGGCTCAGAGGCACCGGCAGCCACGACATCGAGGTCAACGACCTGTTCGTGCCCGACGAGCGCACGTTCTCGGCGCTCGATCTGCGATCGCGCGTGACCGGGCCGATGAATCGCATGCACGGGTTCGACCTCGCAGGGTGCGGGTTCTGCTGCGTGGGCCTCGGCGTGGCCCGCGCCGCCATCGACGAGTTCGTCGAGTTGGCGCAGACGAAGATCCCGCGCTCGTCCTCCGAGCTCCTGCGCGACCGGCAGATCGTGCAGGCGCGGATCGGCGAGGCCGAGGCGGTGCTGCGCTCGGGCCGGTCGCTCCTGTTCGACATCGTCGGGGACATGTGGGAAACGGCGCTGGCCAAGCAGCCGATCACCGAGAAGCAGCGTGCCGACCTGCGCCTGGCGATGACCCACGCCGCCCAGAGCGCCGGCCGGGCCACCCACATGGTGTGCGAGGCCGCCGGCACCACGTCGATCTTCACGAAGAGCCCGCTCGAGCGTTTCGCGCGAGACGCCGAGGTGGTCACCCGTCATAACCAGCTGCAGTACGTGAACTACGAGGCCGTCGGGCGTACCGTGCTCGGTCTCGAATCGAATAGCCCGCTGTTCTAGGCCGAAGGGAGAGGCGCGATGCTACTGACCCGTGAGGAGATCCGTCAGGACAAGTCGTTCGGCCTTCTGACCGACGCCATCCTGGAGCGCGACCAGCCCCGCACCACCGACCTCTTCTTCCAGATGGTGAAGCGCCAGGGCCGCTCCGTCGGCGAGGCGCTCAGCGTGGTGACGGCGGCCGAGGCGCCGTTTGTCCAGGTGCCGAACCACATCAACGTGCGGGACGGACAGATCACGCTCATCAACAACGACCACACGATCCTCGGGCTCAGGACCTCAACGCACCTGGCGCCGTTCCTGCCCGAGCCGTATCGCCTGTTGCCGCTCTTGCAGTCGGTCTGGTACATCCCGGCGGGGCTCGACATCTGGAACCAGCTGCTCGGCCGCTATCCCGGGCGCTACGCCACCATGAAGGGCATGCAGGTGCCGCCGCCGAGCTACGGCCCGACCGTGTGGAACGAGGAGCAGCCGCCGATCAAGGAGGCGGGCACGGCCGAGGAGCGGCTGCACGCGCACCTGATTGCGACGATGAGCGGCGACGTGCGCCGGTCCTACGGTCTCTTCCTGGGGCTGGCGGAGGATCCGGAGATCCGGCCGCGGCTCCGCGATCAGCTGCTCTTCCTGGGTCTGATCGATCTTCAAGACACGGTGGTCGGCCGCAAGGCGCGCAACACCGGCCACAAGGCCTTGAGGGCGCGCGCGGTCCTCGATCTCGCCGACGCGCTCGGCTGGGATCGGGCGTACGGCGTCTACTACATGGGCGTGCCGGACATGGCCATCGGCCCGCTCTATTACTCGCTCTACGACGCGGCCTGCGTGACCATCAGCGCCGAGTTCCCCGACGCCGGCAAGGGCCTCAAGCAGACCAACAAGACGCCGCTCACCGAGGCCGAGGTCGAGGAGATGATCCCGCTCCTCATGGAGGCCGACTGGCAGACCGTCTGGAACCGGCTCACCGAGCACCTCAAGAACGGTCGGTCGCTCCGGAGCCTCGGCGATACCCTGCAGCTCGGCGCGGCCGAGCTCATCCTGAGAACGACGATCCCGAGAAACTTCACGAACGGCCAGCATCCGTTCGACTACTGCAACGTGGCGAACTACTGGCTCAGGACGAGTGACAACCCGTATCAGGCGCGTGTCCTCTACATGATGGCCAACTTCATCAACGACGTGGCCCGCGCCGACAAGCTCTCGAGCTCCCTGATCGAGCGCGAGATCGCCGGCGTGGACACGACCGGCAAGGCGCCGGACACGCTCCTGCGCGAGCTGGACGAGGCCATCCTGGCCTTCGACGTGCCGCGCACCACCGCGCTGGCCCACGCCTATCTGAAGTCGGGCGCGGATCGCAAGGCCTATCAGGCCGCGGTCGCGGTGACGGCTTGCAAGTTCCAGGACGACCCGCACAACCAGAAGATCACCCACTCGAGCTTCGAGGAGCACGCGCACAACTCGACCCATCTGAAAGACCGGCTGCTTCTCGCGTCGGCGCGCCTCCTGGCCGGCTGGCCGAAGATGCCGGGCGAGCGCGACTGCTACGCGCGCTTCACCAAGGAGTGGATCAACAACTAGCCGCCGGGCGCTGGAGGGACACGTGGCAGGAGGAAAGGCCGACCAGGTCGAGCTGCTGCGGCAGATGATCCTGATCCGCGAGTTCGATCAGCTCGCGATCGAGCTCAGGACCGCGCGCCGGATCCACGGCGCGCTCCATCCTTACGTCGGTGAGGAGGCGGTCGCCGTCGGCGTGTGCGCCGCGCTCGACCGCGCCGATCGCATCACCAGCACGCACCGCGGCCACGGCCATTGCATCGCCAAGGGCGCCGACATCAACCGGATGATGGCCGAGCTGTTCGGCCGTGTCGACGGCTATTGCAAGGGCAAGGGCGGCTCGATGCACATCGCCGACTTCGCCATCGGGATGCTCGGCGCCAACGGCATCGTGGCCGGCGGCATGCCGATCGCCTGCGGCGCGGCGCTGGCGGCCCAGCTCGAGGGCGCGGGCGGCGTGGCCGCGTGCTTCTTCGGCGACGGCGCCACCGGCGAGGGCGAATTTCACGAGACCCTGAACATCGCGGCCTTGTGGAAGCTGCCGCTCATCTTCGTCTGCGAGAACAACCGCTACGGCGCCGGCAACGCCATCGAGTCGGTGCGGGCCAATCCCGAGATCTCGCAGCACGCCGCGGCCTACGGCATGCCCGGCGTGCCGGTCGACGGCAACGACGTTCTGGCCGTGCGCGACGCGACCGCGGAGGCGGTCGACCGGGCGCGGCGCGGCGACGGGCCCACGCTGCTCCACTGCAAGACGTTCCGGTGGCTCTTCCACGCGATGCGCGACGTGCCGCCGCCCGAGACGCGGTCGGCCGACCTCCTGGCCGCCTGGCGCGCTCGCGATCGCGATCCGATCGCCCGCTTCGAGGATCACCTGACGGCCGCCGGCGCCATCACCGCCGCCGACGTGCTGGCGATCCGCGCTCAGGTCAAGCGCGCGCTGGCTGCCGCGGTCGATTTCGCGGAGGCGAGCCCCTACCCGGATCCCAAGGATCTGCTCGTCGACATGTTCGCCGACTAGCGAGCTCTCGCGGAAGAGCTGAGGAGAATGACGGTGCGCGAGATCAGCTTCCAGCAGGCCCTGGACGAGGCGATGGCCGAGGAGATGCGGCGCGACGCGCGCATCTTCGCGCTCGCGACCGTGCGCAATCCCGCGCTCGAGAAGGAGTTCGGCGACAAGCGCGTGCGCTTCACGCCCATCTCGGAGGCCGCCTTCACCGGTATCGGTCTCGGCGCCGCCGGCAGCGGCTTCCGGCCGGTCGTGCACTGGGGCATGGTCACCTTCTCGTTCGTCGCGATGGATCAGATCGTCAACCAGGCGAGCAAGATCCGCTACATGTTCGGCGGTCAGGCCGACTTCCCGGTGACGTATCGGTGTACCACCGGCGGCGGCGCCCAGACGGCGGCCCAGCACTCCCAGAGTCCGTACTCGATGTTCATGCACCTGGCCGGGCTGAAGGTCATCCTTCCGGCGACCCCGTTCGACGCCAAGGGGCTGCTCAAGAGCGCCATCCGCGACAACAACCCGGTCATCTCGTTCGAGTGCAGCCGTCTCGCCTCGGTGACCGGGCCCGTACCCGAGGGCGACTACACGATTCCGCTCGGCGTCGCGGAGGTGAAGCGCGCCGGTCACGACGTGACCGTGGTGGGGCTCGCCTACTACGTGCGCGAGGCATTGGCGGTGGCCGCCGATCTGGCGGCGGAGGGGATCTCGCTCGAGGTAATCGATCCGCGCACGCTGGTGCCGATGGACGCCGAGACCATCCGCGCGTCGGTGCGCAAGACCGGGCGGCTGGTCGTCGTCGACGAGGCGCCCGCGACCTGCTCGGCGGCCTCCGAGATCATCGCGCTCGTCACCGAGGACCCAGACACGTTCCAGGCCCTCAAGGCTCCGGTGCAGCGCGTGTGCGCCGCACCGGTGCCCGTTCCGTTCAGCCCGCCGCTGGAGCGCGCGGCGCTGCCCGATCAGGCCAAGATCAAGGCGGCCGTGCGCCGGGTGCTAGAGAGCGCCCCCGTCGCCGTCTGAGGGAGCTCCCGCCGCTATTTCTTTCCGACCGGCACGGGAATGCCGGGAATCTTCACGTTCACCGAGCCCAGGTGGCCGCGGCTCGTGAAGTAGAGCGTCTTCCAGTCATCGCCGCCGAAGGCGATGTTCGTCGTGGCCGGCGCGCCGTGGACGATGCGGCCGAGCTTCTTGCCGTGCGGATCCATGATCCAGATGCCGCCGGCGCCGCCGCAGTAGACGTTGCCCTCCACGTCCACCTTCATGCCGTCGGGAACGCCCGGCTCGCTGCCGCTGAGGTCGGCAAAGACCCGGTCGGTCTGCCTGGCGAGCGTGCCGTTGGGCAGGAGCTCGAAGGCCCGGATGTGCCGGCGCCGAGAATCGTTGATGTAGAGCACCTTCTCGTCCGGCGTGAAGGCGAGCCCGTTGGGCAGGACGAAGTCGGAGACGAGCAGGCTCATGGTGCCGAGGTCGGGGGTGATCCGGTACACGCCGGCGACGGTGAGATCCCACTGCTCGGGGGCCGCCGGGCTGGTCCACGGATCGGTGAAGTAGATGCAGCCGTCGGACTTCACCACCACGTCGTTGGGACGGTTGAGCCGCCGCCCCTGGAAGCTGTTCGCGATGACGGTGATGCTGCCGTCGAGCTCCTGCCGCGTCACTCGCCGGCTGTCGTGCTCGCAGGCGAGCAGCCGCCCCTGGAGATCGCGGGTGAGCCCGTTGGCGCGGTTGGTCGGCTGCTGGAACACGGTGACGCCCTGGCCGGGGACGTACTTCATGCGCTTGTCGTTGTGGATGTCGCTGAAGAGCAGATAGCGCCCTTCCTTCCACCAGAGCGGGCCCTCGGCCGGCCCGAGCGGCCCGCCGAATCCGTCGGCCAGATCGTGGATCGGCTCCGATGGCGAGATGATCTTCTCGAGCTCCGGCGCCAGCTGCTCGATGCGCTTGGACGACTGGGACGACACACGACCGACTGACATGGCCAGGCCTCCTATGGCGACCACCATTTCCAGCATGTGACGACGAGAGATGACGCTGTTCATGCGACCTCCGCGCGGGCCTCGGCTTCGCTTGCCGGGAGCCCCTGACCGCCCTATCCTCCTAGCAAACTCGGAGGCTCGAGACAACGGGAGATCGACTTGACCGGGGCGGACAACGCGGGCGTCATCGTCCGGCCTCCCCTGCTCTACGCGGCCGCGCTCGCCGCGATGCTCGCGCTCCGCTGGCTCTGGCCCCTGCCGATTCTCGGCGGGGCCGCCTTCTGGCCGGGGCTCGCGCTGGTGGCGCTCGCCGTCGGCCTTCTCATCTGGGGACGCCAAACGCTGGTGGCCGGCGGCACCAACGTCGATCCGTCGCTGCCGAGCAGGGCCGTCGTTACGTCGGGTCCGTACCGCTTCTCGCGCAATCCTCTCTACGTGGGTCTCGCCGTCGTGTACCTCGGCCTCACGCTGGCGCTCGATACCTGGTGGGGGATCGTCTTGCTGGCACTGGTCCTGATCGTCATGCACCAGGGCGTCATCCAGCGCGAGGAGCGCTATCTCGACCGGAAGTTCGGCGACGGCTACCGGCAGTATCGCGCGGCGGTTCGCCGGTATCTGTGAGACACGTATGAGGGACCGCGGCCCGTGGATCTCCTGGCCTTCTTCCTGAGTCAACACGCCGCCGTCCACGCGCGCGAGGTCAGCGGGCGTGCGTTTCCGGCGCAGCTCGTGTTCGACGGCCTGAGCGACCACCAGATGCGTCTGCGTCCCGGCGAGGGACTGAACTCGCTCGTGTGGCTCCTCTGGCACATGGCGCGCACCGAGGACGTCGCGATCAACTTGATCGTCGCCGGCTCCGATCAGGTTCTCGACGCCGAGTGGGCGCGCCGCATGAACGTGCCGTGGCGTATCATCGGAACCGGCATGACCGACGCCGAGGTCGGCGAGCTGACGGCGCGCGCCGACGTCCCTTCGGTGCGGGCCTATCGATCGGCGGTCGGAATCCGCACGCGTCAGGTCGTCCAGGCGCTGCGGGCCGGCGCGTGGGACGAGCCGGTCGCGGAGGACGACATCAGGCGCGCGGCGGCAGCCGGCGCCTTCCGCGACTGGGACGCCGGCCAGTCGCATCCGTGGCTCGGATGGAGCCGCGCCGATCAGATCGCCAGCTCGGCGCTCCGTCACAACGCCGCGCACATCGGCGAAGCGGTGACGATCAGAAGCCTCGCCGGGCTCGCTCTCGGCTGAGGTGTGGCGGATGTGAGCGCCGCAGGATTATGGAGCCGACATGAAAGTTCTGGTCAAGAGTGCCTGGGGCTCGGACGACCCGACCAAGGCCGCCTTTCCGTTCCTGCATGCGAACGCGCTGGCGGAGGCCGGTCATTCGGCCCAGATCTTCCTGCTCGGCGAGGCCGTCTCGCTGATGCGCGATCCGGTCGCGGCCGCGGTCGTGCCCGTCGGCTGGCCGCCGCTCGCGGAGACGCTCCGCGCGACGATCGGGCTCGGCGTCCCGATTCACGTCTGAGGGGCCTGCTCGAGGGCTCGGGGAGTCCTCGACGCCGACCTGCACGGAAAGAAAGCCACGTTCGCCAATCCCAAGATTCTCGTCCAGCTGATCGAGTGGGCCGACAAGGTGCTCAGCGAGTGACGCGCGGCGTGTGAGAAGCCTTTGGGGCATCTACATCATCGCCGCGCTGTCGACGACCGGCGGCACGCTCATCGCCGCCAACCTCGATCTCGGGGCCCTCGGCGGGCTGGATCGCGTCTTCTGTTGGTTCAGGATCTTCTACCGGGGCTTCACCGGCTACCGCGTGAAGCCGCCGAAAGGATTCGGAAGGAACGTGCTGACGGCCGAGCAGCTCACCCGCCATCTCGTCGCCGTCGGGTTTCGCGTCAGCAGCGCCGAGCGGATCGACTACGTCAGGGCCGTGAAGCTCTAGCGCCGGGCGAGGCGGGAGCCGCCGGCCGCTACTTCAAGTAATCGCCCTGCCAGCGCTTGTAGTCGTTCTGCCGCATCGCGACGTTCAGTAGCTCTTCCGACGCGACGCGGTCTTTGAGGCCGGCCGGCGCGCCGCCCTCGCGGAGATACTTGAGCGTGTCGTACACCGCCTTGGCCGACGCGTAGAAGGGATGGTGGCCCTGCAGCGCGATGCGCACCCCCTGGCCGGCCAGGAAGCTCTTGTCGGCCAGCGCCGGCGGGGCGCCGCCCAGCATGAGCGGCAGGCGCGTCGCCCGATGCATCGCCTCGACTTCCTCGCGCTTGCTCGCGCCCGCCAGGAAGATCGCGTCGATCCCGGTCTCCTGATAGGCCCGCACGCGCTTCTCGGCTTCCGCGATGCCCCCGCGCCGCAGCGCCCCCGTGCGGCCGATGACGACCAGCGAGGGATCCTGGCGCGCAGCCACCGCGGCGCGCAGCTTGCCCAGCATCTCCTCGACGGACACCAGGCCCTCGTCTCCTCCGGCAAAGGGCTGGGGCAGCACGGTGTCCTCCACCATCAGCGCGGAAACGCCCGACGTCTCGAGCTCCTCCACGGTGCGCATGACGTTCAGCGCGTTGCCGTAGCCGTGATCGGCGTCGACCATGAGTGGCAGGTCGCTGCCGCGGGTGATCCGCCGGATCTGCTCGGCGAACTCGGTCAGCGTCAGCACGATGATGTCCGGCGCGCCGAGCACCGTGCCCGACGCGATCGATCCGGCGAACATGCCGACCTCGAAGCCGAGCGACGCGGCCATGCGCGCGGACATGGGATCAAACACAGAGGCCGGATGCACGCAGGCGTTGCCCTCGAGCACACGGCGATACTGCTTGCGGCGTTCGGATAGGAGCGTCATGGATTCGACCTTTCGCTAAGAGTTACGTCTCGCTGGGCGTCACGCCAGGGGAAGCGGCTCCGCGTCGGGCGCCGGCGCCACCTCGAATGCGTTCAGGATGCCGCTGACGATCCCATAGTGGCCGATGAGCGCAGTGAGCTCCACGAGCCACGTCACGCCGTGCTGATCCCGCAGCCTGTCGAACAGCGGCTGAGCCACGCGACTGCGTCTCCAGACCTGCCACACGTAGTCGACGACGTCCCGCTCGCCGGCCGGCAGGCCGGCGATGTCGCCGCGGTCGCGCACCGCAGTAATGGTGGCCTCGCTGACTCCGGCCTTCCGCGCGGCGGGCGCGTGCGCGGCCCACACGTAGGAGCAGTCCTTCTCGCGGGCGGTCGCGATGATGGCGAGCTCGCGCGGCTCGGGCTTCACCTGCGAGTGGTAACGCAGGTAGCTGCCGACGGCGAGGTGGCGCCGGCAGAGCTCCGGGCTGTAGAGCAAGTAGGGGAACGGACCGCGAATGCTGCCGCCGCGTCCCTCGGCGATCGCGTCGAAGACCGGGCGATACGCCACCGCGAGCTGCTCGCGTCGGGTGATGGGTGTGACGCGGGGCGCGGCGAGCGGCGGACGCACCTTCGGTCGAGCGACGGGTCCGGGAACGTCGGGCAAGAGCTCGGCCGGCGCCGCCGGCGTCACCTCGAAGGCATTCAGGATGGAGGAGAGGGCCGCATAGCGGCCGATCCAGGCCGTCAGCTCGACCATCCACTTCGGATCGTGGGCCTTCAGGAGCTGATCGAACACCGCGGTCTCGACGCGGTTGTTCCGGAGGAGCTGCTGAACGTAGAGCACGACGGCGCGCGCGGCCTCGGGCAGGTCGTCGATCGGACGGCGCTCGCGGATCGTCTCAATGGTCTCCGCCTCGATGCCGGCCTTCCGGGCCAGCGGCACGTGGGCGTTCCACACGTAGCCGCAGTCCCGCTCGCGGGCCGTCGCGCACACCGCGATCT
>Ga0307470_10000806_pt1 | contig 13471 bp, 12 predicted proteins | sample atmos_gasesAM3C__FD_204565 | JGI IMG/M metagenome (GOLD analysis project Ga0307470, IMG submission 204565) | Hardwood forest soil microbial communities from Morgan-Monroe State Forest, Indiana, United States - atmos_gasesAM3C_05 | ecosystem: Environmental > Terrestrial > Soil > Temperate forest... | reverse complement strand
CCGAGGACCTGGTCCCGATCGCCCCCGCGGGGCCGCCCACGGGCGAGGACCGGTCCGCGCGCCGAGCCGAGATGCGCAAGGTCCGCGGCGCGCGGCCCGCGGAGCGCACGGCGCGCGGGGAACCGCTGGAGGGGATCGGCGTGGCCCTCGAGATCAACCTGATCGGCCAGCGGGTCGAGCCGGCGCTCGCGGAGCTCGACTCCTACCTCGACCGCGCCCTGCTCGCCTCGCGCAAGGAGGTGCGGGTGATCCACGGCCACGGCACCGGGCGCCTGCGCGACGCCGTCCGCGAGCGCCTGCGGGCCCACCCGGCGGTCGCCAACCTCCGCTCCGGAGCGCCCAACGAAGGGGGCAACGGGGCGACCGTCGTCACCCTTCGAGGGGCCTGAAGAGCCCGCAGCCCCCCGCAGCCCGAAGACGACAGCGAGCGGGGCGGGCGCGGCCGCGTACCACGTATTACTGTAGGGGGGATCCCGCGGGAACGAGTCCGATGGCACTAGGCAACGTCAACCTGACGCCGCAGCTCGTGCAGGCGGTGCGCGACGCGGCCGACGTCGTCGCCATCGCCTCCGAGCACACGCGGCTCAAGAAGGCCGGGCGCCGCTACCAGGGGCTCTGCCCGCTCCACAAGGAGAAGACCCCGTCGTTCAGCGTCGACCCCGTCCAGGGCCTCTTCTACTGCTTCGGCTGCGGTCAGGGGGGCGACGCCATCAAGCTCCACATGCTGGTGAGCGGCGACGACTTCCCCGCCGCCATCGAGTCGCTCGCCGGCCGCTTCGGCATCCCGCTGCCCACTCGCAGCGAGCGGCCGGGGCGCCGCGACGAGCGCGACCGCGACCTCGGCGGCGCTCTCCAGGCGGCGGCCGAGTTCTTCGCCGATCAACTCAAGCGGTCGCCCGGCGCCCAGCGCTACCTGGAGACGCGGCGGATCCCCCGGCCCCTCCAGGAGCGCTTCGGGCTCGGCTACGCGCCCGACTCCTGGGACGCCCTGCGCAAGGCGCTCACTTCGAGGGTGCCCCTCGCCGACCTCGTCGCCGCCGGGCTCGTCGGCCGCGCGGAGTCGAGCGGCGACCCCTACGACCGCTTCCGCCACCGTCTGATGTTCCCCATCCACAACGCGGCGGGGCGCCTGGTCGGCTTCGGCGGCCGCACGTTGGGCGACGACCGGGCGAAGTACGTCAACACCGCCGAGACCGAGCAGTTCCACAAGGGCGACCTCCTCTACGGCCTGCACCTCGCGAAGCGCGAGATCCGCGAGAGCGGCCGCGCCTTCCTGGTCGAGGGCTACTTCGACGTCCTCGGCGCCGTCGCCTCCGGCGTCGAGGGGGCGGTCGCCTCGATGGGGACGGCGCTCACCCCCGAGCAGTCGCGTCTGCTCGCGCGCTATGCCGAGGAGGCGGTGATCGGCTACGACGGCGACGCCGCCGGGGAGACGGCCTTCCGCCGCGCCCTGCCGCTGCTGCTCTCCGCCGGGCTCGCCGTGCGCCGCGCCCGCTTCGGCGAGGGGCACGACCCCGACTCGCTCCGCCTGGAGGCGGGTCCGGAGGCGGTCGCCCGCGCCGTCAGCGAGGCCGAGGACGCCGTCTTCCTCGAGATCGAGCGCCTGGTGCCGCGGGACGCCGGCAACCAGCCGCGCCTCTCCGCCACCGCCGCGGGGTCGCTGCGCGAGCTGGTGGGGATGGTCGGGGACCCCGTCGCCCGCCACGGGTACCTCCGCCGCGCCGCCGAGCGCCTGCGCATCCCGGAGAAGATCTTCCTCGCCCAGCTCGCCAGCCGCCCCCCGGCCGCCGGGGTCAAAGCCGGCCCGGCGACCGCCCCGGCGGCGCCCGAGGGCCCCCGGGGGGCCGGCGTCGTCCGCAGCCTGGAAGAAAGGGTGCTCGAGCGGCTGTTGAACGGCAAAGGGGTGCCGCCCAGCGGCGAGCTCCCCGTTCCGGAGGTGTTTTTAGACCCGGAATGCAGGAATATTTATCAGGTCTTCTGCACTCTATATGGGGATGGGAGGAGCGGCGGCTCGCCGCCCGCGCGCGAGGTGCTCGCCAGCCTGGGATCGGGCGGGGGCTCGATTGACCGCATGGCCCAGATTCTGGTAGAAGCGCCCGTTGACTCGAAAGAGCTCGAAGCCGCCGAGCGGGAGCCCGGCTCGACCGCCGGCCCTCCCGGCCGGGAGCCGGGCCTGCCCGAGCTCCTGGCGGAGCTCACCGACCGCTTCCAGGAGAAGAGGTTGCGCGAGCTCGCGGGCGAGATCAGCGAAGCGCAGCGCAAGGGCGGGGACGACGCGCTCCTCACACGCCTCTACGACGAAAAGAGACGCCTGAGCCTGAGCCATCATCAGAGGCAGCGGCCGGGAGCCGGCAAGGGGGCCGCTTGAGCCCGGCCGCTCGTCTCACGTCGGGACCCGCTCGGAGGCGAGCAGACACTAGGAGGTCACATTGACCATTTCGAGCCTGACCCCCGTCGAAGAGAAGTACTCCTCCGTCAAGCAGCTCATCGAGCTGGGCAAGGAGAAGGGGTACCTGCTCTACGACGAGATCTACGAGATGTTGCCCGAGGAGGTGGTCTCGCTCCCGGACGAGCTGGATGAGATCTACATCCGCTTCGCCGACCTGGGGATCGACGTCATCGATCGGCCCGAGCGCTACCAGAATCGGGACGACTTCGAGTCGGGGCCGAATGAGTTCGACAAGAAGGAGGACGAGACCACCGAGTTCGGCCTCGCCACCCACGAGAAGACCAACGACCCCGTCCGCATGTACCTGCGCGAGATGGGCACCGTCCCCCTGCTCGACCGCGAGGGCGAGGTCGAGATCGCCCAGCGCATCGAGCAGGGCGAGTGGACGATCTACGAGGCGCTCTGCGAGAACCCGGTGGTGCTGCGCGAGCTGCTCCGCCTGAACGAGCTCGCGGCCCGCGACAAGCGGATCCTGCGCGAGCTGATCGACGCCGATCCCGACGAGCCGCTCGACCCCAAGGCCTCGGACCGCATCCGCGGCAATCTCAAGATCTTCGAGCAGATCGCCGAGAACGACGGCGACATCCAGGAGCACCGCAAGCGCCAGAAGCGCTGCAAGCCCGAGGGCGAGAAGTACCTCGAGATCGAGCGCGAGATCGACCGCCTGGTGGCGAAGATCGCCAAGGACATCCGGACCATCGACTTCTCGGTGCAGACGCGCAACCGGCTGGTCGAGTTCCTGAAGGACATCGACCGCCAGTTCTCCCGCTTCGAGCAGGACATCAAGCGGGCGCAGACGGCCTTGAAGCGCGAGGTGGCGGACGAGCTGCGCGCGCTCCACCGCCGGCGGATCGAGAAGTACCGCGGCCACCTGCGCGAGCTCGAGGAGCGCTACGGCACGACCCACGCCGAGATCGCGGCGACGATCGAGAAGATCCGTCAGGGCGAGGCGATCTGCGAGCGCGCCAAGGAGGAGCTGATCGTCGCCAACCTCCGGCTGGTGGTCTCGATCGCCAAGAAGTACACCAACCGCGGCCTGCAGTTCCTCGACCTCATCCAGGAGGGGAACATCGGCCTGATGAAGGCGGTCGAGAAGTTCGAGTACCGCCGCGGCTACAAGTTCTCGACCTACGCCACGTGGTGGATCCGCCAGGCGATCACCCGCGCCATCGCGGACCAGGCGCGCACCATCCGCATCCCGGTGCACATGATCGAGACGATCAACAAGCTGACCCGCACCAGCCGCTCGCTGGTGCAGGAGCTGGGCCGCGAGCCGACCGCCGAGGAGATCGGCGAGCGGATGGACCTGCCGGCCTCGAAGGTGCGCAAGATCATGAAGATCGCCCAGGAGCCGATCTCCTTGGAGACGCCGATCGGCGAGGAGGAGGACTCGCACCTGGGGGACTTCATCGAGGACAAGAACGCGGTCTCGCCGATCGACTCGGTGATCTTCACCAACCTCAAAGACCAGACCCGCAAGGTGCTCAAGACCCTTACGCCGCGGGAGGAGCTGGTCCTGAAGATGCGCTTCGGGGTGGGCGACGGCTCCGAGCACACCCTCGAGGAGGTCGGCCGCTCGTTCAACGTCACCCGCGAGCGCATCCGCCAGATCGAGTCGAAGGCGCTCAGGAAGCTCCGTCACCCCAGCCGGGCGACGAAGCTCAAGCCCTTCCTCGACACCACGGCCTGAAGCCTCACCTCTTCATGACAGCCCAGGCGGCGGCCCTCGCGGGTCGCCGCCTTTTTTCTGTCCGCGCCGCTCTCAGCCCGGCTTCTTCTCGACGATGACCTCGACCCGCCGATTCCTCTGCCGCCCCTCGGCGGTGGCGTTGTCGGCGATCGGATGCGACTTGCCGAGCCCTTTCGTCTGCAGGCGGCTCGCTTCGCCCCCGTGACCGGCGAGCCAGCCGCGCACAGCGTCGGCGCGCCGCTCGGAGAGCTTCAGGTTGTAGTCCTCCGAGGCGATCGCGTCGGTATGGCCCTCGAGCCGCACCGGCCGGCCGCGGTAGCTCGCCAGGACCGCCGCCACCTCCTGGAGCGTGCGCTCGGCGTCGGGGCGGATGGCCGCGGAATCGAAATCGAAGAGCACCGAGCCGGGGAGCCGGATGATCACCTCCGTCGCCGTCTCGACCGCCTCGAGCTTGGCGAGGCGGTCGGCGAGCGAGGCGCCCTTCGCGACCAGCGCGGATCCGAAGCCCTGAATCCCCGAGGTGCGATCGACGAGCGTCGTGATCTCCATCCTGAGCTCGGTGGTCTTGTTACGATTCCAGTCCGCCGCCAGGACCGACTCGGCGACCGCCTGCGCCCCCGGCGGCTCGGGGTCCACCCAGGGCGGGCCGGCCGCGGGGACCGCCGGCGCGGCTCCGCCCGCGGGAGCCGGTGCGGCGGCAGGAGAGGAGCTCGCCGCCTTGGCGGCCGCGCCCTCCGGCGACTCCGCGCCATGGTCGCGGCAGCCCACGCTCAGGGCGAGGAACAGGCTCACGAGCACGAGTGGCATCGCCCGGCGACGCATGTCACTTGTCCGTGATCGCCACGTCTTCGAACGGCTCGGTGTTGGTGAAGAAGACCGTGACCTTCTTGACCTGCGGCGGGGGCGCCGGGAGCTTCATCCAGTAGCGCTTCGTCTCGCCCGCCGGAAGGGACTCCACGATCCCACTTCCCGAGCCCGTGTACTCGCTCGCCGAGGCCAGGGCGTGCTTCTCCTTGTCGGTGAGCACGTAGTACTTGGCGCCGTGCTCCTCGTCCACGGCGTAGGTCGTGGTCTGGTCGCCGATGAGATCGAACTTGACCCGCGCCTCGGCGGCGCCGTGGTTGCGGACCGCCCACTTGACGCTGAGGACGTTGCCCTTGCGCTCGACCGACATCAGGTCGAGCGCGACGCCGCTCCAGTTGGTCTCCGCCGTGGCGAGCGGCTTTTGCGCCTGCGCCAGGTGCGCGACGAACAGCAGGATGAACGTGGCGCCGAGAGGCTTGCTCTTCATCGTCTCCCTCCTTGGAAAGAGCGCGTTAGCGGATGCTCGGGCAGACTCGTGGCTGTGCGACCGCAAGATTACGCCCGGAGACTCCGGCCGGCAACCGATCGCGCACCATTCAATTGACAAGGGCGCCGCGCCGCGCCTAAGATCCGCCTTCCGGGCGCTGGGCCGCGCCCTGCCGTTCCTCGGTAGCTCAATGGTAGAGCGTTCGGCTGTTAACCGAAATGTTGGGGGTTCGAGTCCCTCCCGAGGAGCCATTCCTCCCCCTTCTCGCCGAGGCAGCTCTCCCCGCACCCGCCGTCTTCTCCGCCCCTGTCTCCGCTAAGATCCGCGCTCAGGAGGTCTCCCTCATGATCGCGAATGGAGCCCAGCTCCTGAAAACGTCGTGTCTACGCGGCCCGAGCGTGCTCGCGGCCCTCTCTGTCCTCTGCCTCTTCCCCGCGGCGCCGGCGAGCGCGGACGGTCCGGCCGACGTCGCCGCGGCGCGGGCGGTCTTCGAGCGCAACCTCAAGGCGATCGAGGCCAAGGACAAGGCGGCTTACCTGTCCTGCTACCTCGAGTCGCCGGGCCTTGCCCGCACCGGCTCGACCGGCTTCGAGCTCGGCTACGAGGGGCTCGCCAAGTCGGCCGGCGATGCCTGGCCCGACCATTTCGACGCCCAGGACCTGCGGCTCACGCCGGTCGCCCCGGGCGTCGTCTACGGCACCTACCGCTACCGCGTCCGCTACGGCGCCGTCGAGGAGGCCGGCCTCTCCGAACGCGTCTTCCTGAGCACTCCCGCGGGCTGGCGGATCGCCGTCACCACCGCCTTCCAGAACCAGCCCGGCGTGCCGCCGCCGCCCCGCGCCCTGACGGGGGCGACCCTCGTCGACGGCACCGGGAAGGCCCCGGTGCCCGACGCCGTCGTACTCCTGCGCGACGGCAGGATCGAGTGCGCCGGGACGCGCGCCGCCTGCCCGGTGCCTGCCGGTGTCGGCATCGTCGACGCCCAGGGCGCCTGGATCACGCCCGGCCTCGTCGACACCCACGTCCACTTCTCGCAGACCGGCTGGGCGGACGGCCGCCCCGATGCCCTCGACGTGCGCGCCAAGTACCCCTACGAGCAGACCGAGGACGACCTGCGGCACCATCCCGAGCGCTTCGGGCGGACCGACCTCTGCGCCGGGGTGACGGCGGTCTTCGACGTCGGCGGCTACCCGTGGACGCTCGACCTCGAGCGCCGCTTCGAGGCCGACAGCGAGCTGCCGCACACCGCGGCGGCCGGGCCGCTCCTCTCGACCCTCGACCATTGGGTGAACCTCCCGGCCGAGCGCGAGTTCATCTACCTCAAGAATGCCGACACTGCCCGCGACGGCGTGCGCTACCTCGCCTCGGCCGGCGCGCGGGCGATCAAGGTCTGGTTCATCCAGACCAAGGACCGTCCGATGACCGAGCTCTCCGCCGCGGTCGACGCCGCCGGCGCCGAGGCGAAGCGTCTGGGCCTGCCGCTCATCGTCCACTCGACCGAGCTCGCCACCGCCAAGGCGGCGCTCCGGGCGGGCGCCAAGCTCCTCGTCCACAGCGTCTGGGACCTGCCCATCGACCAGGAGTTCCTCGACCTCGTCAAGGCGAACGGCGCGACCTACTGCCCAACGCTGACCGTCCCCCGCGGCTACGTGCGCCTCTTTCAGGCCGCCGCCGCGGGCAAGGTGCCGGCGGCGGACGACCCCAACGGCTGTGTCGACCCGGTGACGCGGGCGAAGCTCGCGGCGACCGCCGGGACCGGGACGGGCAAGACGACCGCCGAGCAGATCGCGCTGCGCGACGAGCGGACGACGGCCAGCGAGCGGACCGGGGCCGCCAACCTGAAGCGAGTCCGCGACGCCGGCATCCCCATCGCCATGGGGACCGACGCCGGCAACGACCTGACCCTCCACGGGGTCTCCGTCTACGCCGAGATGGAGGCGATGCAGGCGGCCGGTTTGACGCCGATGGAGGTGCTCGTCGCCTCGACCCGCAACGGCGCCCGCGTCATGGGGCGGGAGAAGGACTTCGGCACCGTCGAGAAAGGAAAGCTCGCCGACCTCCTGATCGTGGGCGGCGACCCCACCGCCGACGTCGCCAACCTGCGCAAGGTGCGCTACGTGGTGCGGGGAGGGGTCGTGCGCTCGATCGCGGAGCTCAGCGCGCTCGCGACGACGCCGGCAAAACCGTAAGCGATCTTCAGAGACCGAGCAGGCGGGCGAGGAGGACGCTCTCGAGGTCGCGGCGACCGTCGAACACCGCGACGACCCAGACCTTCGCCTCTTCGACCCGGTACAGGAGACGGTACGGGGAGATCAGCAGCTCTCGATAGCTGGAGATCTCGAACCGGGCGAGCTCGGGGACCACCCGGCCCCGCAAGGGAGAGCGCGACAGCCGTTGGCTGTGGTCGCGGATCTCGGCGAAGGCCCGCGCCGCGGCGCCAGGCGCTCGCTCCTCGAGGTAGTCGACGATGCGCTCGAGATCGCGCTGGGCGGTCTCGGTCCACCAGACCTCGAATCCCTTCGAGGTCATCGCTCGAAACGTCGTTGAATCCTGGCGAAGACCTCCGCTTGCGGTAGAGCCCGCGCCGCCTCGACGTCAGCCTCTCCCTGCGCTGCGATCCTCAGCATCAGGACGGCGTCGCGAAGCTCCTCGTACGTGCCAACGTCCAGCACCACCGCGCGCGCCTCCCCGTTCTGCGTGATCACCACCGGCCGGCGGGACTCGTTGACCGTTTCGAGCAGCTCTGCGGACCGTGTTTTCAAGTAGGTCACCGGCTTGATGTCTTCCTTTAATCGCATCGGAGAGCCTCCATGGCTCCAAGACTAGCACTGAATTTGGCACCTCCAACTCCTGCCTTGGAATGAGGCTTCCTGACGGTCTGTTTTTTCTAAAGGGAAGGTACTGATGGACGCCGAGATAACCCGGGACGCGAGCGTCGTCCCGACGAAGTACTGGCACCGCCTGGACGACGAGCGGGTCCAGTGCGACCTCTGCCCGCGCTTCTGCAAGCTGCGCGAGGGGCAGCGCGGCCTCTGCTTCGTGCGCGCGCGGCTCGACGACCAGATCGTCCTCGCGACCTACGGCCGGTCGTCCGGCTTCTGCATCGACCCGATCGAGAAGAAGCCGCTCAACCACTTCCTGCCCGGCACGCCGGTGCTGTCGTTCGGCACGGCGGGCTGCAACCTGGCCTGCAAGTTCTGCCAGAACTGGGACATCAGCAAGTCGCGCGAGGTCGACACTCTGGCCGATCAGGCGTCCCCCGAGCGGATCGCCACGGCCGCCGAGCGGCTGGGCTGCCGGAGCGTCGCCTTCACCTACAACGACCCGGTGATCTTCCTCGAGTACGCGGTCGACGTCGCCGACGCCTGCCGCGCGGCGGGCGTCCAGGCGGTCGCCGTCACCGCCGGCGAGATCTGCCCCGAGCCGCGGCGGGAGTTCTACCGCCACATGGACGCGGCGAACGTCGATCTCAAGGGCTTCACCGAGCGCTTCTACCGCAACGTCTGCGGCGGCGACCTGGAGACCGTCAAGGAGACGCTTCAGTACCTGAAGCACGAGACCGGCGTCTGGTTCGAGATCACGACTCTCCTGATCCCGGGCGAGAACGACGCCGACGGCGAGCTCGACGCGATGACCCGCTGGATCGCCGAGCGCCTGGGGCCGGACGTGCCGCTCCACTTCTCGGCCTTCCATCCCGACTACAAGATGATGGACATCCCGCGGACCCCGCCCGCGACGCTCTCGCGGGCCCGGCGGATCGCGACGGGAAACGGCCTGCGCTACGTCTACACCGGCAACGTCCACGACGAGGCGGGCGGCAGCACCTACTGCCACGCCTGCGGCGAGACGCTCATCGGCCGCGACTGGTACGTGCTGACGGCGTGGAACCTGACGCCGGAGGGCGCCTGCGCGCGCTGCGGCACCCCTTGCCCCGGCCGCTTCGAGGCCGAGCCGGGAGCCTGGGGCGCGCGGCGCCTGCCGGTCCGGCTCGCGGAAGCCGCGGTCCTGCCCCGGCGCAGCCTCACCTCAGGCTTGAACGTCCTCCCCTGAGGCGCAGAATCCTCACCGAGAGGAGAGGCGCGGAGCCATCCGCGCCTCTCCGTGATCGCGTCGATCTACCAGCGGCGCCGCCAGTGGCCGCGGACGAAGTAACGGTAGTGGCCGCGGCGCACCCAGCGCGGACCGACCCAGACCGCGTGCCGGTACGGCGGCCGGAGCCACACGCCGCCGACCCATACGTAGTCACGGCGGGCCGGCGCCCAGTTCCAGTAGCCCGGGACCCACACGTAATCGGGCCCGGGCCGGACCACGACGACCTCGCGCCGGAGGGGCGGCGGCGGCGCGTTCACCCGCACTCCGATGCTGATCCTCGGGCTCGCGGAGGCCTGCGGAGCCGAGGGGAAGGCGGACAGCAGGGCCACCGTCAGGGCGGCGGCGGCGATCGCAACGGCTTTGACTCTCATCGGATGTCTCTCCTGGCCCCCGGACGTTGCGCAAGGGGGCTGCCCGCCCTCACTTCAAGACCCGTTCCAACCGGCGATCGGAGGGCGCTCGACGGGAGAGACCCGAGCGAGCGCCCCGAGACGTCCTCGATTCGGGACGCCGATGTGCCAGTGCACGTCCCTCACCGCCGCCTGCTGGCTTCGTACCGTGCGATGTACGCCTCGGGAGGAGTGCTGGCCACGAGCTGGCCGATGGCGTCGAGCGGTGCGGACGGCGGCGACCACCTCGCGCCGGCCGGGCGGCAGCTCGGCCAGGTACTCCTCGGCGGTGGCGGCAGTGCTCTTCACCATGGTCGGTCTCCTCCGCTCCCGCGCAATGCCCTGAGGTGACTCAATTTGGTCCGCTGCGGGCGGCCGCCGGCGCGCCCGCCTGCAGGAGCTCCAGGAAGCTCCCGAAGTGACGGTCGGTCGCCTCGCGGCCCATCGCCTCGACGAGGTCGAAGAGCGGCGGCCCCTTGGCGGCGGCGGAGAGGGCCATGCGGGTGGGGTGGATGAGGGTGCCGGCCTTCACGCCGCGCTCCTCCGCGAGGGCCCGGAGCGCCGTGTCGAGAGCGTCCTTGTTCCACTCCGGCAACGCCGCGAAGCGCGCACGGAGGGCCGCGAGCTGCTCCGGGAGGGCCGGATCGGCGAGGAACTTGGCGGCGGCCTCGCGGTCGTAGGCGAGCGGCGAGCGGAAGTAGGGGACGACGAGCTCGGCGAGCTCCCGCAACGTCCGCGCCCGCGTGCGGTGGAGCTCGAGGGCGCGGGCGAGGCGGCCGGGATCGACGCCCGTCAGGCCGACCTCGGCGAGAAACGGCTCCAGGTGCGGCAGGATCGCCGCGAGCGGCAGCTGCGAGAGGTACTGGGAGTTGACCCAGAAGAGCTTCTCGCGGTCGAAGACCGCCGCCGAGGCGTTCAGGCGATCGACCGCGAAGAGCTCGATCATCTCGCGGCGAGAGAGGATCTCGCGCTCGCCGCCCGGCGTCCAGCCGAGGAGCGCCATGTAATTGTAGAGCGCCTGCGGCAGCGCCCCCTCGGCGCGGAACTCCTCGACCGAGGTCGCCCCGGTGCGCTTGGAGAGGCGCTTCTTGTCCGGTCCCAGGATCAGCGGCAGATGGGCGAAGGCCGGCACCGCGCCGCCCAGGGCGCGGAAGAGGGGGATGTGCTTCGGCGTGTTCGAGAGGTGGTCCTCGCCGCGGATGACGTGGGTGATCCGCATGTCGATGTCGTCGACGACGACCGACAGGTGGTACGTCGGCGAGCCGTCCGAGCGCAGCAGGATGAAGTCGTCCAGCGCCTCGGGCGGGAAGTCCATGTCGCCGCGCACCAGGTCGTGGAAGGTGACGTGGCCGTCCGGCATGCGGAAGCGGACGGCGAACGGCCGCCCCGCGGCGAGCCTCTGCTCGACCTCGTCCGCGGCGAGCCCCAGGCAGGTCCGCGGGTAGAGGAAGGCGGCGCCGCGCTGCTGCGCCGCGGCGCGCGCGGCGGCGAGCTCCTCGGCGGTGCAGAAGCAGCGGTAGGCGCGGCCGGCGGCGAGCAGCTCCTCGGCGCGCTCGCGGTGGCGCGGCAGGCGCTCGCTCTGCAGGAAGGGCCCCTCGTCCCACTCGACGCCGATCCAGGCGAGCGCCGCCTGGATCTGGCGCGTCATCGCCTCGTCGGAGCGCTCGCGGTCGGTATCCTCGATGCGCAGCACGAAGGCGCCGCCGGCGCGCTGGCGCAGGAGGTCGTTGTAGATCGCCGTGCGCACTCCGCCGACGTGGAGGAACCCCGTGGGGGAGGGCGCGAAGCGCACCCGCACCGGCCCTTCGATCTGTGTCGCCATGACTCGCTCCCTGGAATGGACCGCGCCGACGCGGAGCTACTTGATCCAGACGGTCTTGATGTTGACGAACTCGCGGATGCCGACCGCGGCGAGCTCGCGGCCGTAGCCCGAGCTCTTGACGCCGCCGAAGGGCAGGCGCGGGTCGGACTTGACGATGCCGTTGACGAAGACCGAGCCGGAGTCGATCTCGCGCGCCAGGTCTTCGGCGCGCATCGGATCCGCCGTCCAGATGCTCGCGCCGAGGCCGAACGGCGAGCGGTTGGCGAGGGCGATCGCCTCGGCGGTGTCCCGCGTCCGGGTGACGGCGGCGACCGGCCCGAAGGTCTCCTCGTCGAAGGCCGCCATGCCGGGAGCGACGCCGGTGAGCACCGTCGGGGCGTAGAACCAGCCCTTGCGGGGGAGGCGCCGCCCGCCGGTTGCGAGAAGCGCCCCGGCGGCAACCGTGCGCGACACCTGATCGTCGAGCGTCGCGAGGAGGTCCTCGCGGGCCATCGGGCCGATCTCGGTCTCGCGGTCCATCGGGTCGCCCACCACGAGCGCCTCCATGCGCTGGACGAGCTCTTCCTCGAAGCGCTCGGCGATCGGCTCCGCGACGAGGAAGCGCTTGGCCGCGATGCAGCTCTGGCCGGAGTTGACGGTGCGCGCCTTGGCCGCCTGGCCGGCCGCGGCGACCGGGTCGGCGTCGTCGAGGACGATGAAGGGGTCCGAGCCGCCGAGCTCGAGGACGGTCTTCTTCAGCCGCCGCCCGGCCTCGGCCGCGACCTCCGTGCCGGCGCGCTCGCTCCCGGTCAGGGTGACGGCGCGGACCTCCGGCGCGGCGATGAGCTCCGCGATGCGCGAGGACGGCACCAGGAGGGCCGTCATCACGCCCTCGGGAAAGCCCGCCTGGCGGAACAGGTCCTCGATGGCGAGCGCGCAGCCGGCGACGTTCGAGGCGTGCTTCAAGAGGGCGACGTTGCCCGCCATGACCGCCGGCGCAGCGAAGCGGAAGTGCTGCCAGAACGGGAAGTTCCACGGCATGATGGCGAGCACCGGCCCCAGCGGGTCGTAGCGCACGAAGCTCCGCGAGGCGTCGGTCGCGACCGCCTCCGGCGCGAGGAACGACGCCGCGTGCTCGGCGTAGAAGTCGCACACCCAGGCGCACTTGTCGACCTCCGACTCGGCCGCCGCGATCGGCTTGCCCATCTCCTCGGCGATCAGCCGGCCGTAGGCGGAGCATTTCTCGCGCAGCAGCTCGGCGGCGCGGCTCATCAGCTCGGCGCGCTCGGCGAACGAAAAATCGCGCCACGAGGCGGCGGCCGCCGCGGCGCGCTCGAGCCGGTGCCGCACCTCGCCGGCGTCGTGCTCGCCGTGCTCGCGGATCGTCTCTTCGGTCGCCGGGTTGATCGATTTCATGGGCGCTCCAGACGCGACGAGCTCCGACGGCGCGGAGATGCGTTCCCCGAGCCCTGGGGGGATCCAGACGACGTCGCAGGCGGGCGAGCGCCGCGGGGTGTCGCTGGCGGAGAGGGAGGGATTCGAACCCTCGGTCCGGGTTTACCCCGAACAACTGCTTAGCAGGCAGCCCTGTTCGGCCACTCCAGCACCTCTCCGGAGGTCCGGCAGAACGGCCATTCTATGGGCGGGTGGCGCAGGAGTCAAAGAAAGGCAGCATGCGGTAGTGGGTCAGTTTGTTGCCCCGGGAGAACGCCGGGAAGGGGGTTTATGGAGGGCGGGCCCCGAGGGGGGGGGCCCCCCA
>Ga0307470_10000805_pt1 | contig 13478 bp, 12 predicted proteins | sample atmos_gasesAM3C__FD_204565 | JGI IMG/M metagenome (GOLD analysis project Ga0307470, IMG submission 204565) | Hardwood forest soil microbial communities from Morgan-Monroe State Forest, Indiana, United States - atmos_gasesAM3C_05 | ecosystem: Environmental > Terrestrial > Soil > Temperate forest... | reverse complement strand
GAACAGGAGCTGAAGGACTGGCAGCGCTTGGGAGTGCTCGGGCATCACACCGCGGCGCGCCCGTGGATCCGCTATCACGAACAGGCTGCCGCGCCGCTCGCGGAGCTCGTCGGCGCTCGTGACAGCGAAGTGATCGCCATGAATTCGTTGACGGTGAATCTGCATTTGATGATGGTGAGCTTCTTTCGGCCCGGGCTCGAACGCAATCGGGTGCTGATCGAGAAATCGGCGTTCCCCTCGGATCGTTACGCCGTCGTATCGCAGCTCGCCTTTCACGGGCTGAATGCGGCGGAGCATCTGATCGAGATCGAACCGCGACCCGGCGAACGCACATTGAGAACCGAGGATGTGGTTCATCGCATCGAGCAAGAGGGCGCCGCGCTGGCGCTGGTTCTCCTGCCGAGCGTTCAATATCTCACCGGCCAATCCTTGGACTTGGAATCGATGATCGGCGCGGCGCGCCGCGCCGGCGCGGCGGTGGGCTTGGACCTCGCCCACGGCATCGGCAACACGCTGTTGGACCTGCACGAGTGGAACGTCGACTTCGCCGTGTGGTGCAGCTACAAGTATCTCAATGCCGGGCCCGGCGCCGTCGGCGGATGTTTCGTGCACGAGCGTCATGCGCGCAGCATCGATTTGCCGCGCTTCGCCGGCTGGTGGGGGCACGATCCGGCGACGCGGTTTCAAATGGGACCCGAGTTCAATCCGGTCCCCGGCGCGCAGGGTTGGCAAATCAGCAATCCGCCCGTGCTTTCCGCGGCGCCGCTGCTCGCGTCATTGGAGATCTTCCAGCGCGCCGGCATTCGGCGCCTGCGCGAGAAATCCATTGCCTTGACCGGATACCTGCAGGGTCTCATCGAAACCCTGCAGCCGGGACTGGTGGACATCATCACGCCGCGCGCGGCGTCGGAGCGCGGCTGCCAACTCAGTCTGCGGATCGCGCGATCGCCCGCCGCCGCCAAACGCTGCCACGACCTGCTCACCGCGGCCGGGGTAGTGGCCGATTGGCGCGAACCGGATGTACTGCGGTTCGCCCCCATCCCGCTCTACAACTCGTACAGCGACGTGTTCGCTGCGGTCGACGCCTTGTCGGCTGCGTTGCGACGGTGACGAGGGAACGAAAGATCGCTGCCGCGGGGTCCGGTCAGTTGGCGCTGCCGGATCCCGTCCGCTCGAGCGTGATAAAGCTGTAGGCGTAGGCATTCCTGTCGTCCGCTTCGTGGCGTTCACGCGACGAAGCGTCCCACTCCGCGCCGCGCCACCCGGCAAAACTGGTGTCGCCATCCTCGATTCTGGCGTGAACGAGAGTGAGATGAATGCGGCTGGCGATGGGCAAACATTGCCGATAGATTTCCGCTCCGCCGATCACCATCAACGCGGACCCTGCCCCCGCGGCTGCGCCCGCGGCGATGCGCGCCTCTTCGAGCGTCTTCACGACCACGCAATCGCCCGGTGAGAATTCCGCCGAACGGCTCAGCACGATATTCGTCCGCCCCGGCAGCGCCTTGCCGATGGACTCATAGGTCTTGCGCCCCATCAGCACGGGTTTGCCGAAAGTGAGGGACTTGAAATGCCGCAAATCCGCGGGCAGATGCCATGGCAATTGATTGCCGCGGCCGATGACGTCGTTCTCGGCCACTGCGACGACCAACTCGAGGGTGGCTGGCGGCGCAGCCGACCCTCCTTGCGATGCGATGCTCATCACGAATTTATACGCCCGCGGCGCCAATCTCGCCAGCCGCTGCCGCAGCCGAGCGCCGCCTTACAGTTTGGCGGCCATGCCCGCGCGCGGCGCATTCAGCGGCACCGGCGATAAGGCGATGACGCTACCGTGCGAATCCACGGAGCAACTCGCGCGCGCGATCGACAGTCCGGTCTTCATGTTCTTGGCATGCAGCTCGAAGGTGAATTCGCGGGCATAGAACGCCAGCATCGAGCCGTTGTATTCACTGCCGCTGTACGCCACTTTGTATGCAGGAGCGGCGGAACCGGGCGCCGCGAGGCTCGATGCGAATGCGCGTACGCAGGCGTTCAGCGCAGTCTTTTCGGACGACGCATGGGAGGCGACAGGAACGAGCGCGGCGATCGAGGCGAGCAGGAGACCCAATTGTCGAAACTTCATGGTGGTATTCCTTGGTGGTCAAAAATACCAACACCCCGCACGGACCTTAGACAGTACCTACGGCGCGGACAAACGAGAATATTCTTCCGTCAATGCAATTTCTCTCACCTGCTTGAATTTCGCCAATCTATGCGATGTGTCCATCCGGCGTGGTCGACGCGTGATGTGACTTGGTCGACATTCAAGCTACCCGGCACTTGGTCAAGATCCACTGGGTCAGCTCCTGCAGATCCTCGCGCGCTCGATCTTCCGGCCGGTGCAGCAGGACATAGCTCTCGTTGGTGGTCAATTCCGCATCGAACAGCTTCACCAACCCGCCGGCCACGAAGCGGTCGGCGCTCAAGCGCGAGGCGACCAAAGCCACGCCCACGCCTTGCTCGGCGGCCAGCACCACTGCCGACATATTGTCGAGGCGCACCAGCCGGTTGGGTTTGATGGGTTCGATCCCGAGGCCCGCCGCCCAGCGTTCCCATGCATCGCGCCGCTCCTCGTGCACCAGCAGGGTTTTGCCGTTCAGATCGGCGTAAGAATCGATGGGATTCTCGAGCAGGAACGCGGGCGAGCAGGCGGCGATGAAGCTCTGTGCGAACAACTCATGCACGGTCAGACCTTCCCACGGACCGGTGCCGACGACGATCGACAGATCCGCCTCCGGGGGATGCGTCTTGGTCACTGCGAACGTGGTCTCGATGCGGATATCCGTCTCTTCGCGGGCCTGAGAGAAGGAAGCCAGGCGCGGCAGCAGCAATTCGTTGGCAAAAAACGGCGGCACGTTCAGCCGGATGATGGTGCGCCCGTATCGGACTTGGAGCTGCTCGGTGACCGATTCGAGCTTCGAGAAGATATCGTTGATGTGCTCGAGATAGTGCGCGCCGGCATCGGTCAAGGTGAGCGTGCGCACACCGCGTTCGAACAGAGCCACTCCGAGCTGCTCCTCGAGCGCCTTGATTTGATGGCTCACGGCGGACGGAGTGACGAACAATTCCTCGGCGGCGGCCTTGAAGCTCTGCAGCTTGGCGGCAACCTGAAAGGTTTTCAGAAACTTGAGCGAAGGCAGGCGCATAGAGTCGACCAATACTGAGAAAAGGGCGTGATTACCGTTGCGGCCCCTTACGGCATACTTTCGCTATACTACACCATGCCATCCTAGCAACATTCGTGCCAGGCGCGGAAATGGCGGTATTTGCGGGCCATGACCTGAGCTAAGCTTCCGCACCGCCGTGTTCGCGGGCGTCGAGCGGCTCAGGTCGCACGATAGTAGCGCGTGAATTGTTGCCAATTGATTTCTCCAACTATGACTATCGCCCACGTCATCACCGGCAGCTTCGGCTCCGGCAAGACCACCGCCATTCGCTGGCTGATGGCCCGCAAGCCCGAGAACGAACTCTGGATGGTGATTCTCAACGAATTCACCGACGCCGGACTCGACGCGCTCAGCGTGGCCGAGGCCGCCAGAGGCCAATACGACGTGCGGTTGGTTGCGGGAGGCTGCCTCTGCTGCATAGGGGAACTCGAGTTCTCCAAGCAGCTGCGGGACATATTGCGGAATTTCAAACCCGCGCGATTGCTGATCGAGCCGAGCGGTGCGGGCCACGCGGCGGATATCGTGGATACCTTGAGTATCTACGAGACCCAACAGGCGCTGCGCTTGGACAGCGTCATTTGCCTGGTCGACTCGCTCGACGCCCAGCGCATCGTTCACGGGCGATCGCCGACCGAGTGGTCGCAGATCCAATCAGCCGATGTGTTGTTGCTGTCGAAGCCGGATCTCGCCGGCGAGCCGGAGCGGCGGGCGTTCGATGAAATCGCCGCTGCCCAATACCCGGCAAAGCGTCATGTCGGGAGCTGCCGGAATGGCGAACTACCGCCCGAGGCGCTGGACAAATTCGAGCGCTCGGCGACCTTCTCGCTCCTCCGTGACCGGGGTGCAACTGCCGCGCCGCAGCCCGCCTCGTTGGCGATCGGCGGGCTCATCGGCAGCGAAACACAAATTCAGCAGCTCGGATTGTGGGCGGTGAATTGGATCCTGCCCCGCGAATTGATTTTTTCACGCGTGGTGATCGAGCCGCGCTTGACCTGGCTGTTGGACGCCCACGGCGTCTGGCTACAGCGCCTGAAGGCCGTGTTTCGGACGGGGCCCGGGCCCTCGTGGCTGGTGCAAAGTCACGGACGAGGCCTGTCCGGTGAGGATAGTGCCTACCGTCGAGACAGCCGCATCGAGATCGTACTCACCGCGGCACCCACCGCGGAATTCTTGGATGCCTGGCGAACCTTGTTGCGCGATGCAGCGAACCCCGCACTCTGATAGCGGCGGCGCGGGCACCGATGGGTCAGTAGTTGATCGACGGGTTGTCGCCGGGATAGATGACCCCGACGATGTCGAAGCCGCCCGGCGTGGTGCATTGCACGGAGTGCACTTGCTTGCGCGGCAGGAACAAGACGTCTCCCGCGGCGACGGCCGTCTTGACGTTGTCCGTCCACACCACCCCCGCACCGTTCAAGAATATGAGCGCCTCTTCGTAAAGATGCCGGTGCGGCTCCGCCTTGGACAGCGGTATGTTGCCGATGAACTGCGTCACCACCGTCGAGCCATGTTCGCGGTTGATCAGCATTTGGTAGTAGCGCTCGGCCATCTTGTGGCGCTGCGCAGGATCGATCGTCGCCTCGCGATGCGGATGCTGCGCTTCGAACGCCGTCGGCATCGCGTCGAGCCAGACGAGATCCTCGCTGCCGGGGCCGTTGGAGATGAAGATTTTCAGCGGCACGGAAGACTCGTTGATGACGCGGTAGGCTTCGCTCGGCCGGACATAGATGCCGGTGCGCGCGCCCGCGGCAAAGCGGCGGCCGCTGATCTCGATCTCGCCTTCGCCGTCCGTAACGAACAGGACAGTGTGCCGCCCGTCCGCCGAGATGACCGGCGAAGCGCCTCGGGCGACCTGCGCATAGAACTGCGATTGAAACAACGCGCCCAAGGCCGGGCTTACCACCGGACAGTAATGCATCGCACCGCGCGGAATCAGAGCCGCCCGAGAAGTGGCAAAGACATAGCACTGTCCGTCGAGACGTACGATGGGCGCGGCGCTCGCCGCGAGCATCGTCACCTTCCGGTTCTCGGCGCTGTCCGGATCATCGGTGCGATAACCGCCCGGCAAGTTGCTGTGGGCACCGTCGCAGAATGGAGGCGTCGCAGTATGCTTGCAGCCGCAAAAGATCACATCCTCGTCGCGCGAAGGCGTGAACGCCACCGGCAAAAAGCCGGTCCCCGCATGCGAGCCGTCGCAGAAGGGCTGCGCTTTGGAGCGCCCGCAACTGCACCACAAGTAGCGCTTCCCAGCCTTGATCTCGTAATAGAACCCCTTGCGGCGCGCAATGATCGGAGGCTCTCCTGCGTTATTCATCGAGATTCTCGCAGGGATTCTCTCAACACGCCGTCAGCGCCGCGCCGCAGCGGGTGCGGGTGCGTTGGGAGGGGCGCGCCGGACTCTTGCTCGAGCGTCACGCCGAGCGGCCAATTCGCGGGCGCGATCGCGATGTACCGGGCAAATCCACCCGTGCCGCCCTCGAATTTTGCGAATCCAATCGCAATGAGAGCCCCGCTTTCTGGAACCTGATCGAGATTCGCCACGCCCTCAGCCTGCGCAAAGTTATGCTTCAGAAGCCATTTCTCCCCGAGAAATTCCGGGGCCGTGTCGTCGGTGTCCAGCGGCTCGTGTCCATGCATCAGGACATGCCGATCCAAGTGCAAATACTGGAGTGCTGCCAAGGTTACCCCGGGAAACGGTTGAGTGGTAAAACGCTTGGGATCGTTCCACTTTTTCGACCAGTCGGATCGAATCATCACCACGGATCCTGAAGGGACCGGTCCGTGGCGGTGTTCCCAGTCTTTTATATCGCCAACGGTCGCCTGGTAGCCGGGATCGAGAACCACCTTGGGTGCGACATTGATCACCACCAGTGGGCGGAGCGCCACCGTGGGTGGGATGTCGCTGATCGTCGCACCGTGGTCATTCTCATGTGCCGGAGGTCCAAACTGAGTGCCGATATGGTCCATCGGCAGCTCGTAGGCCGTGATCGCCGCGCCCAGTTTCTCGTAGGTGAAGGGCTCCCCCTTGTTGATGACCCCGGGAATGGCGACGCCTGCCAACGCCGGCCCTACTTTGAAATCTCCGAAGCCTTCGCCGATCGGCCCGCCGGGCGCGATGGCGTGCGTCAAGTCGATGTACTTGGCTCGGCTGAGAGCCGAGTTGTAGAGCTCCCAAAGCGGCATGGTTTTACCGCCCTGGCCGTCGGCAACCGCCTCCCGTCCCGGCGCAATCAACAGCGCCGAAAAAACCAGGAATGGCACGCTCCAACTCACAGCCTATTCTAGCTAAAACTTCCGAGTCAGAGTAAGGCCGATCGTGCGCGGGCGCACCGTCAGGAGCGCGTGCGGGTCCTGCGAGGAATTGATCACCGAGACCTGGGCGCGTTTGTCGGTCAGATTGCGCGCAAAGAGGGTCGCACTCCAAGGACCGTTGATCACACCCAACCGCAGATTCATCAACGCATAAGGCGCGAGCGCAACATTGAACTTGTTATTGGAGCCGGCGAAATAGCCGGTTTCCGCGTCCCGATAGTTCGCGTCAGCCGCGGCCATACCCTGCCAATTGCCGCTAATCGGCGCCGTATAGTTGAGGCCTAGATTCAGTTGGAATTTAGGCACGTTCGGAATGGCGTCGCCGGTCACACCGAGCGTGGGATTGAGAGCCGCTTGATCCGTATTGGCGCCTTGCGTGAGATACGCATCCTGATAAGAGCCGGCGAAGTTGGCAGTCAAGTATGGAATCGGACGAGCCGTGAACTCGAATTCAACGCCTTTCACGTGCGCGTCGCCCGCATTGCCCTGGTAAACGAAAGCGCCGTCGGCGGTCGTTTCCTGCACTTGTATGTTGGTCCACTTGATGAAGTACAGGTCGGCCTGATAATCAAACAGGCCTTCGAACAGCCGGCCCTTGGCCCCCACCTCGAAATTGAGGAGCGAATCGGGAGCGTAAGCGGCCGGAATCGGCTCGAAAGGCTCGCTGACCGCATTCAGTCCGCCGCTGCGGAAACCGGTCGAGACGGTGCCGTAGCCCAGCAGCCCAGCAGCTCCTCACTGAGTTATCATATGAAATATCAAGTCTAGGCCCGAGTTGTTGCGTCCGGTTCACACGAGCGGCCGCGAAACAGGCGTGCATGCCTGCTTACCGAGGCATATTGCTCACCGGGTCATGTTGCGGCTCATGCGCCGGATCATCGCGAAAGCCAGGGTGAGTTCCTGCGGCGAGAAGCCTTTCAGCAGGCGCCGTTGGCGCCGGCGCACCACGATATTGAGAGAATTGAACAGGGCGCGGCCCTTGTCGGTCAGAAACACCTCGACATAGCGGGCGTCCTCGCGGCGCAGCACCCGCCGCACATAGTCTTCCTTTTCCATGTTCATGAGGGCGCGGCTGAGCGCCGACTGCTGCATCATCGCGCGGTCGATGATCTCGTTGATCGTGATGCCGTCGCCCATGGCGAGAACGGCCAAGATGCGCCACCGCGTGACGTTGATGCCTTCGCGCCGCAGTTTCTCGACCAGATCGTTGTTGAGCTGGTAGGCCAGCCGAGCGATCAGATGCGGCAGGAAATCGTCGAACATCGATTGGTCCGCCGATTTCGGCGATCCGTCCGCAGAACCGCTCGAGCGTTTGGTTCGAGTCATTTTCAGAATGGCCTTTGGCCGTTGAGGATGGCGCCGAGCTTCGGCGCATCGATGTTGCCGCCCGAGACTATACAGACAATATCGCCCGTGCCGGCCTGCCCTGCCATGGCGGCCGCCACCGACGCGGCTCCGGCCGCCTCGGCGATGATGTGATGGCGGCCGGCCAGAAGACGAATCGCCTCGGCGATCTCCGCGAACGAAGCGCAAGCCGCCCGGTCCACCGTCGCGCGCACCAATGGCCACATTTCTTCCAGCACGGTCGTGCTGCCCATCCCATCGACGAAGCTCTGAATGTGCGGCACCCTCACCGGCCGGCCGTTGCGCAACGCCGCCGCAGCCGGCTGAGCGGCTTCGGATTCGGCGACGATCATGCGAACTTCGGGTTTCAGGCGGCGCATGACCGACCCGATGCCGCTGACGAGACCGCCGCCGCCGAACGGTACGACCACCGCGTCGAAGTCGGGCTTATCTTCGATGATCTCCGCGCCGATGGTGGCGTTGCCGGCGATTACCGCGGACTCGGCCACCGGATGGATGAATATGCCGTCTTCGCCGGCAAAACTGCGCGTCGTGAGCACCGTCCACCACTCATCGAAGGGCAAGCGAATCACCTTCGCGCCGAGCTCGGCGAGGGCGTTCGCTTTGTTGGCCGCCGAGCCGTCCGGCACGACCACCGTCGCCGGAACGCCGATCTCGCGCGCCGCGAAGGCCAGACCCTGGCCGAAATTGCCGGCGCTGGCGGTCAACACGCCGCGCCGCAGCCGCGCAGGATCCATGGTCTTCAGCACGTTGAGTGCAGGGCGGATCTTGAACGACCCCAGAGGCTGAAGGTTCTCGAGCTTGAGATGGATGTTGACGCCGGCCGGGCCGGCGTTGAGCTTGAGCAGCGGTGTGCGCACGGCGAAATCGCGAATGTTGCCGCGTGCGGCCGCCACATCCTCGCTGGACGGCAACGTCAGGGCCGAAGACGCCATGGCTGAGGCCGTCAAAAGTCGATGACCTGCCCCACGCCGGCCGCACGCGCCTTCTCGAGCACGTAATGCGCCGAGGCGAGGTCTTGGGGCGCGATGCCGAGGGACTTGTACAGGGTTACGTCGGACGGCGAGCGCCGGCCGATCTTGGTTCCGTTCGCCACCTCGCCGATCTCTCCCAGAATATGCTCCGGCGTGATGGCGCCTACTTTGAGCGCCCGCAAATATTCCCCGCCTTCGTTGACGGTGGACTCCCGATAGTCGACGAAGAACCGCGCTTTTACGACGGCCGGCGTGTCGATCTCCGCCGTCGCCGCGATGCTCGACCCGACTACGTTCAGATGCACCCCCGGATTCAACTGCTCGCCGAGGAGAATGGGCTCGCGCGCCTTGGTCAGGGTGCAAATGATGTCGGCACCGGCCGCGGCCTCGCGCACGGTGGCCGATCTCTCGATGGTGACCCCATGTCGGGCACCTTCGGCGTCGGCGAAGGCCGCCGCTTTGGCGCCGTCCCGGGCCCAGACCCGAATTCGCCGCAGCGTGCGCACCGCCAGCATGGCCTCGAGATGGCTCCGGGCCTGCTCGCCGGCGCCCAGCAGCGCCAGATCACCCGCCTCGGGGCGCGCCAGCAACCGCGTGGCCAAGCCGCTGGCGGCGGCAGTGCGGATGGCGGTGATTTCGGCGGCGTCGACCAGAGCCACGGGACAGCCGTGCTCGGCCTCGAACAGCAGCACCAAACCAAGATGCGACGAATACTGCGGCGGTTTGTTGCGCGGGATCAGGCTCACGAGCTTGACCCCGAAACATTCCGGTTCGGCGATATAACCCGGCATGTTGCCCAACATACCGAGCTCGCCGGGCATGACCATGATCGACCGCAGCGGCAGAACCACGCGCCGCTCCGACACGGCAATCATGGTTCGGTGCATGAGGTCGATGCATGCCGCCATCGGCAGAAGACTCCGCACCTCGGCACCGCGCAACACTCGAATTTCCACGTTGACTCCTTGCACCCGGATCATACGCGCGGCGGGCGGCCCGCCCGGGCATCTTAGCGTGGGCTGAAAGATCCGCGCAGATCTTTCATGGCCGCGATGAACGACTCCACGTCGTCCTCGTCGTTGTAGAAATGAAAGCTGGCCCGGACGTTGTCATCGCGGTGGGAGGTGACGATGTCGCGCTTCATGAGCTCTTTGGACAACCCGCCGCTGTCGCGCGACGGCACGGCGACGGTGGCGCCGCGGCGCTCGTCCTGCATGGGCGTAATGCTCGGCCAGCCGATCTCGGCCAGCCGCTGCATGCAGCGGCGCGTCAACGCGTAGTTGCGTCTTTCGACGGCCGGCGTGCCGACCGCCAACAGGAACTTGAGGCCGGCCTCGGCGGCATAGGCGTTGACCACGGCCGGGGTGCCGGCTTCGAATCGGCGCGCATTCGGCGCCGGACGGTTGGCGGTAATGTCCATCGCGGCAATCTCCGCCTGCGCGAACCAGCCGCTGTTCGTGGGAACGAGAGACTGAACGAACGCGTCCCGGACATAGAGAAAGCCGATGCCGGCCGTGCCCAACAGATACTTGAGCATCCCGCCGGCGGCAAAGTCGACATCCAGAGATTTTACGTCGATGTCGAGCGATCCGACCGATTGGTAGCAGTCGAGGAGCACCTTCGCGCCCTTGGCGTGGGCGAGGCGTACGATGCCGGGAATATCGAGCTTGGCGCCGTTCCTGAAGCATACATGGGTGATCGCCACGAGTTGCGTCCGCTCGTCGATCGCCTTGGCGAAATTCTCCAGTGGAATGTAGCCGTCCACGGCGCGCGGCACGTGCACGACCCTCGCGCCGCGCGGCTCCTGGGCATGCCAGATCTGCGCGTTGGTGGGGAATTCGAAATCGCTGACGACCACTTTATTGCGTGCGCCCGAAAAATCGAGAGCGCTGGCCAGCGCATTGAGGCCGGCGGACACGGATGCGGTGACGGCGATCTCATCGGGGGCGGCGTGCAGCAGCGTTGCCGTCAACGCGCGTACGGATTCATTCTTGGTGACCCACACGTCCCAGTTCGCGCCCACCAGCAGACGATCCTCCATGTAGGCCTCGAACGCCCTCTTCACGTCGTTCGCCAGCGCGCAATAGGAGCCGCTGTTCAGGTAGGTCTTGCGTTCGAGAACCGGGAATTCCTTGCGCAAATCCCGAAAATTCGGTTCCATGTATCACTGCTCCGGTCGCATCAATTAGGGTGTTTAATTATATGCAATATCATATGATTATGCAATTATATGCCCGACCGAGAAGCCGCGGCGCGGCGGAGTAGGATTGCTCGACATGCTCGACGAAGTAAAACCTGTCGCAATGCCGCAGATCGAAGCGGCACGGGCGCGCCTCGCGGACTTGAGCGTGGTTTCTCCGGTCGTCGCCTGCGACGCCGCGCCGGCCGGCAAGACCGTCCACCTGAAACTCGAAAACCTGCAGGCCATAGGATCGTTCAAAATCCGGCCGATCGGCAATGCCGTCCTCGCAAGGGCCCCCGCCGAATTGAGTTCGGGAATCTATACCACCAGCACGGGCAACAGCGCGCTGGGCGTAGCCTGGATGGCGCGCCGGCTCGGAATCGGCGCCACCGCTGTCGTGCCCGTGAATGCGCCAAATGCGAAGCTCGAGAAATTGCGGCGCCTGGGCGCTCGCATCGACATGCGGCCGGCCGCCGAATGGTGGCACGCGATCGAGACGGGCGCGCTCGACGGCCAGGAAGGCGTCTACATCGACGCGGTGCGGGACCCGGCCTCGCTGGCCGGCGATGCCACCGTCGGGCTCGAGATCCTGGCGCAGTTGCCCGATATCGGGGCGATCCTCATTCCCTTCGGCGGCGGCGGACTTGCCTGCGGCATCGCGTGCGCGGTTCGGGCGCTGAAGCCGGAGGTGAAAATCATTGCCTGCGAGCTGACCAGCGCACATCCCCTCAAGGCGGCCTTCGATGCCGGCGGACCGGCCGAGACGCCGCATGCGCCGGGCTTCGTCAGCGGCGTGGGTTTCGGTTCGATACTGCCGGAGATGTGGCCGCTCGCGAGCGCCCTGATCGACGACGTCATCACCGTCTCGCTCACGGAGGTGGCGGCGGCAATCAAGATCATGGTGGAGCACAATCGGGTGGTCGCCGAAGGGGCCGGTGCCGTGTCGGTCGCGGCGGCGCTGTCCGGGCGGTATGCCGAGACGCGGGTCTGCGCCGTCGTCTCGGGGGGCAATCTCGACAGCTCCATGCTCGAGGCGATTCTTGCAGGACGTTTACCGGCCTAACCGCCCCCGCTCTGCTTCGCCGCGGCGATCGAGGCGGGGACCTCGCGGCCGGCGCGCCCTTTCAAGATGAAATACGTCGCAGAGATGAGCGCCAGCCACGGGACGCCGACGATCCACGAGATGCGCCAGGTTTCCTTGTCGAGACCCATGGTCACCAGAACCGCGCAGAGCAGCGTCAATCCGGCAATCTGCACTATCGGGAACCCGGGCATCCGCACGGGCAGGTCCGCCGCTTTGTGCTTGCGCCGGAAACTCAAATGGCTGAGCAGGATGATGATCCACACGATCATCGCGTCGAACAACGCGACGCCGAACAGGTAGTTGTAAGCCAGCGGAGTCAGCTTCGAAACGCCGGCGGCCACCAGAATGCAGGCGCCGGAGAGGAGAATGGCCGTGATCGGCGTGCCGTTCTTGCTGAGCCTGCCCAAGAAGCGCGGCGCAAATCCGCCTCTCGACAGAGAGAACAGCATTCGAGAGCACAAATAGACATTGGTGTTCATGCTCGAGAGGGCGGCGCTCAACACCACGAAATTCATGATTCCGGCCGCATTCCGGATGCCGGAATGCGCGAACACGCGCACGAACGGACTCTGGGTCACCACGGTGGCCCCCGTCTCGGTCCAAGGAACGAAAGTGACCACGATGGCAAGCGCCAGGATGTAGAACAGGAACAGCCGCAGGGCCATGGTCCGCAGCGCCGCCGGGATCGCCCGCACCGGATCCTTGGCTTCGCCGGAAGTCACGGCGATCACTTCGATGCCGTTGAACGACAGGATTCCGATGATCACCGCCATCCAGACGCCGCCGAATCCGTGCGGCATGAATCCGCCGGGGAGGCCGATGAGATTGTGAAAGCCGACCGGTTTCGCCCAAACCCCCAAAATCGCCGCGAGGCCAAGCACGATGAAGATGACGATCGCGACGACCTTGATGAGCGCAAACCAGTATTCGATCGAGCCGAAATTGTTGACGGACCTCGAGTTGAAGTACAGGAGCACGAAGGCGAAAGCCAATGACCACAGCCACACCGGCGTGCCGGGGAACCAGAAGGTCATATACACGCCGGCCGCCACCGCTTCGCCGCCGACGGCGATCACCTGCGCCATCCAGTAGGAGTAGCGCGCGACCATGCCGGCCCACGGGTTCAGGTAGATCTCGGCGTAGGTTCCGAACGAACCGGCGGTCGGATGCATCACCGCCATCTCCGACAGGCTGAAGACCATCGCCACCGCGGCGATGGCGGCAACGGTGTAGCTCAAGATCACCGCCGGGCCGGCGTAGCCGATCGCGACGCCGCTGCCCATGAACAGTCCCGTGCCGATCGCCCCGCCGAGGCCTATCATGACGAGCTGCGAGCGGCTCAGCTCTTTGTGGAG
>Ga0307470_10000804_pt1 | contig 13502 bp, 12 predicted proteins | sample atmos_gasesAM3C__FD_204565 | JGI IMG/M metagenome (GOLD analysis project Ga0307470, IMG submission 204565) | Hardwood forest soil microbial communities from Morgan-Monroe State Forest, Indiana, United States - atmos_gasesAM3C_05 | ecosystem: Environmental > Terrestrial > Soil > Temperate forest... | reverse complement strand
CCGCCCTTTGCCCCGGTGTACTTTTTGGTTACCCACCTGACCCCTTCCGCGTCACCGCGGCTTGCGATCAGCTTTGCGTCATCTTTCACTTGGTCCCGAACATCGTCGAGCAACCTGCGCAATACCTCGCGAGCGCTGACGCTGCATCGAACGCGGGATCACGGCTGCGATCGTGTTACCTTTCCCGGCATGAAACGCCTCGCACTTCTGCTCCTGCCGGTTCTGGCCACATCGTGCGGCTACGCGCTGGTCGGCAATGCCAACAATCTCCTCGGGCCTACCGTACACACGATCCACGTGCCGGCCTTCGTGAACAAGACCACGCGCGTCGAGCTCGAGCAGCGCGTCACGCAGGCGGTGGCCGCGGAGTTCGTCTCGCGCGGGCGGCTGAAGCTGGTGAACACGCCCCCCGAGGCCGACGTGATCCTGCGTGGATCGATCGACTCCTTCGGCATCTTCCCCGTCGCCTTCAACGCCCAGGGCCGGGCGACCCAATATCAAATCTCCATCACCGCCAAGATCGAGCTACTCGATCACAAGGCCGACGACAAAGTGCTCTGGAAGAACGACCAGTACCGCTTCGCCGAGAACTACCAGGTCAACACCGAATCGACCGACGCCTTCGACCAGGAAACCCGCGCCATCAACGAGATCGCCGTGCGCTTCGCGGAATCGCTGGTGACGAACCTGTTGGAAGGGTTTTAGTACTGCGCTTCGCGCGTTGTCGGTTGTCGGTTAGTTGCTCTTCGCGCGTTGTCTAACCGTCACATGGTTCGCGCCAGCAAGTCATCTATCGCACGCGCACGGACAACGCGCGAAGCGCAATCAACCGACAACCGACAACGCGTGCGCCGCAGGCGCACGCTTCATCTGCGTTGAATCTTCGCCTTCTGCTCATCCTTCCGATCGGTGACTAGCGTCGTGACCACGAGATAGATCCCGGCGATCGCGGCTAGCAGGTAGCCGGTCACCGCGATCGCCGGATAACCGAAGAGCTGCGCGTGGGTTGGGACGCGCATCATCATTGATGAGGCGATCAGCAGCGCGGCGATGACTACGCCTACCGTGATGCGGTTGGCGACCTTGTGGATGCCTGCAAGGAACTGCTCGGCCTGCGTGAGATTGAGGTGGAATGCCAGCCGGCCGGCGGCGGTGAGGTCGATGATCTCGCGTGCGCGGTGCGGCAGGTCGAGCATCAATTGATTGAGATCGAGCAGGGCAGGGTAGAAGTTGCGCGGCGCGAACTTCTGGGCCAGCTTCTGCACCATCAGCCGCTCGGCGTAGTCGCGGATCACCGTGTGCGGGTCGTAATCGGGATCGAGGCGCCGCGTGACGCCGTCGAGATGCAGCAGCGTCTTGGCCAGCATCGCCAGCTCCGCAGGCACCTTCAGTTCATTGCTGTTGGCGACGCCGATGACGTGGAAGATCAGACGTCCGATGTTGATCTGCCGCACGTCGACGTCGTGGAACGTTGCCACCAGCGCCGAGATCTCGCGCTCGAAGCGAATGGGGTCGAAGTGCTCCTGCACCTCCGACACCCGCACGCATGCATCGGCAGCCTCAGCGCCGCGATTCGACGAAACAGCCAGGAGCAGTTTGATGATCTCATCCTGAAACTCGCGGCTGACGCGGCTCACCATCCCGAAGTCGAGCAGGACGACCTCGGACTGGTTGTCTTCGAGATCGCGCACGAAGACGTTCCCGGGATGCGGATCGGAGTGCCAGATGCCGTCGACGCAGATCTGCTTGAGATACGCGCGCGTCAGCGCCGAGGCCAGATCGGCGTAGTCGTGGTCGATGACCTGCAGCGGCGTCAGCTTCGAGACCTTCCGGCCGCGTATGTGCTCGCTCGTCAGCACACGCGAGCTGGTCATGTCGTGAATGACAGTGGGTATGTAGATCTGCGGGAACTCCGCCAGGTTCTTGCGCAGGATCTCGGTATTGCGCGCCTCCTGTTCGTAGTTCAGTTCATTCATCAGCGAGATGCGCGCTTGTTCGATCGCGCCAATCAGGTTCATCTTCCGGCCGACGTCGCTGTGCTGCTCGATCGTCGTTGCGATCTCGGCGAAGACTTCCAGATCGTGCTTGACCTGCTCGCGCACATCCGGCCGCTGCACTTTGACGACGACTTCGCGTCCGTCGCGCAGCACCGCTCTGTGAACCTGGCCGAGGGATGCCGCGGCGAGGGGAGTGGACTCGAACGATTCGAAGGCCTTGGAGATGCGGACCTTCAGATCCTCTTCGACGATCCGCTCGACGTCGGCGAAGGAAAAGGGCTCGACGTCATCCTGCAGCGATTCGAGTGCGACGATGTACTCGGGAGGTACGATGTCGGGCCGTGTCGAGAGGACCTGGCCGAACTTGACGTACGTCGGTCCCATCCCCTTGAGTGCGCTGGCGAAGGCCTCGGCGCGGCGGGCGACGTCCGGCTCGATCTCCGAGGCGGGGTCGTCGCTGACCAGAATCTCGTCGGTATTGAACGAGAGGTGGAAGTCTTTGCGGCCGTATTTTGTAAAGAGGACGAGCAGATCGCGGTAGGCGGCGATGTTCCGTGGCTTCAGCATTCTGCCGCTGAGTTTGCATTCTGCGCGCCTGACTCTGATCGGGCCGCCATGTTAGGATTACCCGAATCCAATTAGGAGCTTTTCACGATGTCTATCCATAGAACCCTGTTCACCTCGGAGTCGGTCACCGAGGGCCATCCGGACAAGATTGCGGACCAGATCTCGGACGCGATTCTCGACGCCGTTCTGGCCGAAGATCCTCTCGGCCGCGTCGCCTGCGAAACGCTCGTCACGACCGGTCTGGCGATGATCTCCGGCGAGATCACCACGAAGACGTATGTCGACTTCCCGTCGATCGTGCGCAACACCATCAAGGAGATCGGCTACACGCGCGCCAAGTACGGCTTCGACAGCGAGACCTGCGCGGTCATCTCGTCGATCGATCCGCAGTCACCGGATATCGCCCAGGGCGTTGACACGGGCGGTGCGGGCGATCAGGGCCTCATGTTCGGTTTCGCCTGCCGCGAAACGCCGGAGTTGATGCCGCTGCCGATCATGATTGCGCACAAGCTGGCGCGCCGGCTGTCCGAGGTGAGGAAGGCGGGCGAGCTCGACTTCCTTCGCCCCGACGGTAAGTCGCAGGTAACGATCGAGTACGAAGGAAAGCGGCCGATCCGCGCTGCGGCCATCGTCGTCTCGACCCAGCATTCGCCGAGCATCGGTCACGGCGATCTGAGCGAGGCCATCATCGAGAAGATCATCCGGCCGGTGGTTCCTCCCGAGCTTCTCGACGAACGCACGAAGTTTCACATCAATCCCACCGGCCGCTTCGTGACCGGCGGGCCGCAGGGCGACACCGGACTGACCGGGCGCAAGATCATCGTCGATACGTACGGTGGCCGCGGACGCCACGGCGGCGGCGCGTTCTCCGGGAAAGATCCCACGAAGGTCGACCGTTCGGCCTGCTACATGGCGCGCTACATCGCCAAGAACATCGTCGCGTCGGGCCTGGCTGACGAAGTGGAAGTGCAGCTCGCCTACGCCATCGGAGTGGCCGATCCGGTGTCGGTATATGTCGACACGTTCGGCACAGAAAAGATCTCGCAGGAACGAATCATCGATCTCGTCCGTGAGAACTTCCTGATGACACCGCGCGGAATCAACGAATCGCTCAAGCTGCGCCGTCCGATCTTCAAGAAGACCGCGGCATACGGCCACTTCGGCCGCACCGAGCCGGAATTCACCTGGGAAGCGACCGACAAGGCGGAGACGCTGCGCCGCGCCGCGGGTGTCGCCGAAGCGGTTACCGTCTAAGCACTCGATCTCATTTAGAACAACAAAGGCCGCGCATGTCGCGGCCTTTTTCGTGCTCAAACACGAAGCGCGCCGACCCCTCAGGGATTATCGGCGCGCTCCAAACTTCGCCAGCGTCTCCCGAGCGAGTCGGGATGATGGTGTGGATAGCGGAAAGTGTGCCAGGGCGCGGTCGCGTGGTGTGCAGTCGCGAAAAGACCTACCGCACGTACTCGTAATTCACCTCGATCTCGTGAACGACTTCGACCGGCTTGCCGTCGATCGTCATCGGCTGATAGCGCCAGCTCTGCACACGCTTCAGCGTCTCTTCATCGAAGATCGGATATTCGGACTTCGTGAGGAACGTGATGTCCGAGATGCGGCCGTTCTTTCCGACCGTAAAGCGAACGAGGGAGTGCCCCTCGAGCTTGGCCTTCTTCGCCACGTCGGGATAGTGCGGATACTCGTGTTCGAGCTCCTTCATCGGCACTTTGACATTGCGGGCCACGTAGACGCGGCCGTCATCGCCGAGGGTGATGCCTTCGCCGCCAAGCGCGCGGCCTGTTCCGCCCGGTGTGCCGCCCACCACACCGTTTGGTGAGCCCTTCGCGACAGCAACCGGCGCGGCAACCGGAGGTGGTGGCGGTGGCGCCGGCTGCGGCGGCAAGACCTCGGGGATGATCTCCGGGATGATCGTTGGAGCAACGATCTGCGCCGTCGCGAGCGGTGGTGGCGGAGGTGCCAGCTCCCGCAACGGCCGCGGTTTGATCTCGACGGGCTTTGGCGGAGGCGGCGGTGGAGGGGGCGGGTCGGGAACCTGCGTCAGGCTGTACGCGACGCTCACCTTTGGCGACTGCAAGGGGAACTCTACGCTCCAGACGCGAGCAGCCATAACCGCCGCAATCGCCATCAGGTGGACGGCGATCGAGGCCGGCAGTGTCCTGATGAAGATGCGTTGGCTGCGTGTTTGGAACGCCTCGGGCGCGACGGTCTCGAACATGAAGTTAGGGAAATTGCAGCGGCGAAGGGTAGCACCATTTTTGACCCACTCCTCGTTACAATCGAAGGACCGGCGCGGAGGCGTATATTCTGTTGCGAGGCCGGCGGAGAGACGAGTCATGGCGCGCTACATCCAGCGAATTACGTTGCTGGGCAGGCAGAAGTGGATCGGATGGGAGATCGATGGCGTCGGGACGGAGATCCCGGGTCTCATCCTCGCTGACGAGCTGCCCGAGGAGGATCTGCGCAGCCGCGGCGTGAAAGAGTTCAAGAATCTGCCGTTCGAGACGTTCCTGGAGATGAACCCGCAGGCGCAGCAGCCGGCCGAGGGATCGCTCCTGGATGAGGACGTCGAGTTCCGGCTCGACGCACTGCAGGTCGGCATCGACCGTTTGCGCGGACGCGGTGAAGACGCCGTCCCGAAAGCCCTGTTGATGCATATGTTCGGCAACGCCGTCCACCTCAACCACCCGCGCGTCATCAAACGCCTCCAGGAGTGGGAGCAGCGCGGCGCCGTGGAGTTCGTCGGGCGGGACGAGTGCTACCTGCGGATAGTGGGAAAGTTGTGAGACTTCTTCGCGCCTTCGCGTGAGACGCCTTTCAACCAACTCCCAACTTCCCCCGCATCGCCACATCTCCGATCTCGACGCGCGTGAACGTCGTCACGCCGATCTCGCGCAGTTTCTCCTCGCTCCAGTCATCGACGTTCACCAGCCCTGAAACATCGCCTTCCACGCCCTCGATGTCATAGCCAACCCAAAGCGGGAATCCCCGTTCTTCGGTCGGCCCGAGAGCGGTCGTGGACTTGAACTTCTTGACGTAGCGGGACATCGGTTTGCAGGCCTATCATCTCCGGCAACCGGGAAACCCGGCAACCAGCAACCATGGCACAGTCTCCCAAAGCGCTGCTCCAGAAACTCTTTCCGCCGATGCTGGCGACGATCACGGAAGCGCCGCCGCGCGACGGGAAGAGCTGGGCGTTCGAGCTGAAGTACGACGGCTTCCGCGCCGTGACGGCGATCGTCGATGGCAGCGTGGCGATGTGGAGCCGCAACAAACTCGACCTGGCGCCCCGCTTCCCCTCCGTCGCCGCTGCGTTCTCGAAACTGAAACTGCCTGAGGTCGTGCTCGACGGTGAGGTTGTCGTCCTCGATGCGCAAGGCGCGCCGCGATTTCAACTCCTGCAGCAAGGCGGCCACGAGTTGTACGTCGTCTTCGACATCCTCTGGCTTGACGGCGAGGATCTCCGCAAGCGCAGCTACGAGGAGCGCCGCGCGCTACTGGTCAAGACGCTCCGCCGCGCGCCGTCGTCGATCAGTGTGTCGGAACAACTCGAAGGCGGCGGCGATGCGGCGCTGAATCGTGCGAAGAAGTCGGGCTGGGAAGGGATCGTCGCCAAGCGCCGGACCTCGACTTACGAAGGCCGCCGCTCGAAGGAGTGGCTGAAGATCAAAGCGATCAATGAGCAAGAGCTGATCGTGGTCGGCTGGAATCCATCCACTCACTCCGCCCGCGAGATCGGCTCCCTCCACCTCGGCGTCATGGGCCCCGACAACGAGCTTCACTATGCCGGCAAAGTCGGCACCGGCTTCTCGTACAAGCAACGCGTCTGGTGGCTGGAAGAGCTGTCGAAGGATGTCGTCCCGAAGTCGCTGGTCAAGGACGCTCCGCGCGAGCGCGTGGCCACCTGGGTTCGCCCCCGCTTCGTCGTGCAGGTCGCCTTCACCGAATGGACCGCCGACAACCGTCTGAGGCATCCTTCGTTTTTGGGGATCCGGGAAGATAAGAAGGTTAGCGAGGTGGTGCGAGAGGGGAAGTGGGGGGTAGGGAGTGGGGAGTCGGAGAAAGAAGCCGCGGAACCTGCGAAGGGAGCACCAGTGCCGTCGAAATCCTCACCACGAAAGACCTCGACGAAGAAATCCTCAACAAGAGTCTCCGGCACCGGACACCCGGCTCCCGCAACACCGGTAAACCTGACCCATCCCGAACGCATCCTCTACCCCCGCGACGGCATCACCAAGCAGGATGTCGCGGACTACTACGCGGCGATGACCGAGCCGATGCTTCGCGCGCTGCGCGACCGGCCGCTGGCGCTCGAGCATTGGAATGACGGCATCGACAAGCCGTCGTGGTTCCACCAGGACGTTGGACGCGGTGCGCCGCCATGGGTGAGTTCGATCGAGACGCCGACGCGCACGACCGGCAAGAGCGTTCGCCACCTCGAGGTTGACCGCCCGGAGACCTTGCGCTGGCTGGCCCAGATGTCGGTACTGACCATTCACATGTGGGCATCGCACGCCCCCAGCCTCGAAGAACCGGACTGGCTTGTCTTCGATCTCGATCCGGCCAAGGGAAAGGGGATCGAGCAGGCAATCGACGCCGCCATCATCATCCGCGGCCTTCTCGATCACCTTCATCTTCCGTCGCTGCCGAAGACGTCTGGCAAGCGGGGCATTCACGTGCTGATCCCGCTCGCCGGCGGCTACACGCACGAGGAAGCGAACGAGTTCGCCTGTTCGATCGGCAATGCAGTGACGTCGAAGGTCCCCGAATTCACGATGGAGCGCGCGCTGAACAAGCGGCAGGGGAGGCTCTACCTCGACTGCATGCAGAACGCATACGGCAAGACGATCGTCGCCCCGTACTCGCTCCGCGCCATCGACGGCGCGCCCGTCTCCGCACCCCTAAAATGGGAAGAAGTCACAAAGAAACTCGACCCAAAGAAGTTCAACCTCCGCACGATGCCCGCGCGCCTGGCAAAGGTCGGCGATCTCTTCGCTCGCATCTTCGAAGAGCGCGTCAAGCTCCCGGAGCTCAAGTGATCGTTACAGCGGAACGCCGCCGTCCCGGCGGCTGGCCCGGCGGCGTCCCGCCGCCGAGGAGCTTGAAGTGATCACACAATGGATGGAGCGTCAGCTCTTGCCGCCGCGTGCCCGCGTCTCGATCGTCGACGTCGTGGACCGCGGAGGCTGGATTCCAAGCGCAGGCGGCACCGGTCCCTATCTCGCGTTTCGCGCACGCATCCCGTCAATCAGTCGTCAGGATGTTGACGAAGCCGTATTCAAGCGCATGGAAGTGCTCGAGCTTCCCGCTGTCCGCGACACAGCCTTTCTCTTCCCTCGCGCCGACGCAGGCCTCGCTCTCGCGGCTGGCCGTCGATCGCTCGATGAGCGCCTGCGAAAACTGCCTGTCGAGCTGCGTGTCATTGAAGCGCTCGCGAAGAAGGTCGTCAAAGCGATCGGCGGAAACGCTCTCACGTCCGATCAACTACGCCGCGACCTTCCCGCGAGCTTGATCGACGACCTCGGCGACGCCGGCAAGGCCCTCGGCATCACCTCGACGCTGACCGCCGCGCTCAAACTCCTGCAAGCCGAGGGGAGAGTGCTGCGAACGACAGGCGACGGGAAGCTGGACGGACGCACGCACCTCGACCGCCTCTGGCCGGACGAAATCGACCTCACGCCGCCCGACAACCTCGATCAGGCGCTGGCGCAGCGGTATCTGACCTGGGCCGCTCCCGCCTCGATCGACGACTTCGCCTGGTGGGCCGGAATCGGCAAACGCGCCGCAAAGGAGGCAATCGGACCGCTGCGCATCGAAGACGTCCGCACGCAACCGTCGCGCCGCGACGACGAGATCATTCTCCTTCCGTTCCGCGACAACCTCTTCGGCCTCCATCGCGGACTCGAGCCGTTTGTCGAAGACGACGACGCCGAGGTGATGGACACAGGCGGCAAAGCCGTCCCCGCGAAGGAAGCCCAGATGCTCCACCACAACGCCATCGTCGCCGGCGGGGTCTTGCGCGGCATCTGGGAGTTCGACGGCGAGCGTATCGCCATGAAGCCCTTAGGCAAACCGCCCCGCGGACTCGCTGAAGCGATCGCCAAGATGGAGCAGTTCATCCGCGAACAACTCGGCGATCACAAGTACTACGCGTTCGATTCCGGCGCGACGCGGGCGAGACGCGTCGACTTTGTTCGCCTGTAAGAGCCCTCGTCCGCTCAGACCAATCGAAACCGTTCCGAGCCGATGTCTTCGCAACTATTTGCACTCACGATGATAAATCTCGTCACGACCGAGGGGTCTCAACAACGTAGGTAGGTTGGTTGATTAATGGGGATTGCGGGCTTGTGTTGGCCCGCCTGCGCGTAATCCTGCGCGGTAAGGTCGCCCGCGGCTTGGATCTGACCAAGTGAGACGTTAAGCCGCAGGGGGAGGTACGTCGCGCAATCTGGTGAGGGCGAATCGCACGAGATTGAAGTATGAGAAGAATAGGAACTCGACCAGCGAGGGGTCAGTCAGGGGTTGCTGCGACGGCTCGTGATGGCGGATAGAATATTGGTTTCCGATTTCCGTAAGTTGTCGGAAGAGCGCCGCGAGTGGTTCGACGAGATCTATATGTGGCGAGACGCGGTTAATTAGCGTGGTTACGGACTCCCTCTTGTTCTTGCTTAGTAGCGCCTTGGTTCGTTCAAACGCATCAACGATCTTCTCAAGCCCCGACCATCGGCGATCGTCACCACCATCAAAAAAGTCATCGACGGCGGTCGCGATTAGCGTAAGCAGCGCCGTGTCGTTAGTCAAATGGCCGATTTCTAACGCGGCGCGGCTAAGCACAACGGAGCGGTCATGGATCAACTTGCCATCGTCGAAACGCATGGGCAGCGCGAGGCTTCGAAAGATTCCGTTTACTGAAAGAGCGAAGTCATCGGTCGCGGAGTGGCCGAACGCTATATGGTATTGTTCGCAATAGCCGCACATCAGCGGTGCAGGCTCGACGACAGAACCCGCGAAGAACTCGGTCAGAGTGAGGATCTCACGGTCAAGCAAGTCGACCTTCTCTATCGGCCATCCACTCCTGCCGATCTGTTGACGAACCGCGCGGGAGAGCGCCTCGTAATCGCACGCCGCAGTCCTTTCGCCGCAACGCGCTTTGTGCCCGAACGCGTAATCGAGTCGACCGTTTGCGATCTCATCTTCGACCAAGGCCGCGAAGGCTGGCCAGAATCTGAACCTCAGAGGTTCTATGGTCATGCGAGATAGTTGTAAAACTCTGTTCGCACGTCAAGTACGGCAAGCCGTTGTCAGCCGGCGCGTGGGGAGAGAACAGACTCACGGATCGGGACGCAACGAGTGACGTACCACGATCACCGGCGAGACATCGGATCGGATTGCTCTCTACGAGCGCGAGGTCGGCGCTCTGCGAACGATCGTGGCCACGTTCGAATCGGACCCGCCGAATGGCGGGCTTGCCGCATCGGGGTATCAGGGCCGACCGACACCGTGGTCCTTGACCGCGAAGGAAAGGTGCAGGACATCCTCCTTGGCTGGCAGTCGTACAAGTGTCTTCGCAAAGCGGTGGAAGTAATGTTGTGATGCGGCGCGTGCGAATCGATCGGTTGCCTGGTCACCTGCCTGCGTCAGTCGCTGGTGAGCCTCACTCCGCCCGAGCTCCGCGCGTTAGGGGAACAGCTTTCGAAATAGTCCCAGATACGCTTTGAATAGGGGCGAGAATACTGTCGCTTCGAGCTGAATTCCGACCAGCCTCTCCCCGTTGCCGAATGTCTCGTCATGCGGCAGCATTAGAAGCCCAGTCTGATCTCTCTTGCTCTTGTCTTTGCTCCTGTCGCTCAGTTCGAGGAGACGCTGAACACCTGATGTGAACGCCTCGTCATCAGGCGCTCCACCGGTCGCGCGAGAAAGCACTGGGACTACTCGAACAGGCTTTTGGCGGTCCAGGCGCGGCGCCGCTTTGAGCGCTTCCACGATCTTCAGCGTGCCGTCGAGGGATTCCTGATTCGGAGCGAAGAGACAGACGACCGTGTCAGCGAGAATCGTTGTTGTGAGGCCGCCGAGCTCCGTCACGCCGGTGCGCGCATCGATCAGAAGATAGTCAGGGCGCATCTCGTCTCGAATCCGAGCCTGGAGATCGAGCACTGCCATGAATCCGTTGCCGCTTGGATCGTTCAGCCGTAGACGTTCGCCGAGTTGTTTTAGAGCCGCCCAATACTGTTCCGACGGCGCTGGTCCGGCCGGGATTAATTGAAGGCGCCCACCCTCTCCGGAGGCAACTGCAAGCGAGAGGCTATGCGCCTTGAGTGCCGGAGGGGCCTCGGCTCCGGTCGCTGTCGCCAGAAGATAGGGAACGGCACCGCCCGCAATGTCCTGACGATCAACCCCGGAAAACTTGTAGTGCAGGCCCGGAGCCTCGAAATCGAAATCAAGGGCCACGACGCGTTTTCCGAGCGTCGCTAGAAACTGGGCTGCGTTGGCGAGGAGAAGAGAGCGGCCAACGCCTCCCTTGTACGAGTAGAACGCAACTGTCTCCACGGTGGTCTATGCCGCAAGTCCGAATGCGCCGCCTTCGTGAAAATGACGCGCAACATCTCGAACTTCGCGGACGTTGTAATGTCTCGCTGCGTTAGGGTAGCGGCTTGCAGCTTGCCGGGCGTTTTCTTCGAGCATTTCTCGCAACGCTGCCTTCAAAGCCCTGGATGCACCCTTCTCGGCCCCGTACATTTCGGCGAGCAGGCGTGCCCGGTCATAGTCGTTTGCTTTCAGTGCGGCGCGCACCGCACCGCGACGGGCGATCCGGCCTTCGCCCTTCGAGTGCGGAAGCACCTGAGCAAGCCGCTCCTCGAGTACTGAAACCTCCAGCCACGCATGCGCGACAGCCGGAACGTCTTTTTCTTCGAGTTGCTCGGCTCGCCAGATAGCGCCGGTGACGAGCGTATTCAGCGCTTCGGCATTCATCGACGCCGCCTTTTCGTCGATCGAAGGGCAGCGGTTGGTTCCTCAAAACCGACGACGCTCGCCCATCGCTCGTCCACGTCTTCGCTTGCAGCCACCTGCGTGAGTTTTTGGGACATACGCGCGCCGATGCGGCCCTTGTCAACGCCGCTTACCTCAAGCGCGATCAACCGCTGGTCACCGTCCTCGAGCAGCCAGTCCGCATTCTCCTCGCGCTGCATTCGGCGAAGAACTCGCCATGCAGCATGGCCATGTGCAACAGCGAGCGCTACTGCCTCCGCGCCGTCCTCAGTTACCCGATTGTGGTCATGATGATCCATCGTGCCCAGATCGGCTGGAGGCCAGGAAAGGCGTCCGGCGATGATCGATCGCTGAATCTGCCACGAAACATCCAGCCCTGAGTTGTGTCCGTTACTCTCCAGGGCGAGAGCGGCCCTTCCGACGATAGCGAGCACGACGTCGGCGGGCAACTTGGGGTGCATGTCACTGAGAAGCGTCAGATCAACTTCCATGTTGAAGGTGTTTAAGTAATCGACTCTACCAGAATGCGTGATCCTAGCCGAAATGCCCACCGCGATACACTCCGCCCCGTGAGAGCCATCATCACCGGAGCTTCCAGCGGAATCGGCGCGGCGCTGGCGCACGAGTTGGGGCGCCGAGGCTGGACGCTCGCGCTGCTCGCCCGCCGCGCGGACCTGCTCGACGCGCTCGCCCACGAGCTGCCCACGAAATCGGTCGCGCTTGCCTGCGACGTGACCGACGCGACCGCCGTGCGCGAGGCGGTAAAGCGCGGCGAAGAAGCGCTTGGCGGTCCCTTCGATCTCGCCGTCGCCAACGCCGGAGTCGGCGTTCCCTCGCATGCCGCGAAGTTCATCCTTGCCGACGCGGAGCTCATGGTCCGCGTCAACGTCCTCGGCATGTTCAATCTCTTCGACGCCGTGATTCCGTCGATGGTCGAGCGTCGTTCCGGGCGTTTCGTCGGCGTCGCCTCGATCGCAGGACTACGCGGCCTGCCCGCGACGTCGGTCTACTCCGCGACCAAAGCGGCCATGCAGGCGTTCCTCGAAGCCAGCCGCATCGATCTTCTGCAATACGGCGTCGGCGTGACGACGATCAATCCCGGCTTCATCGAGACGGCGATGACGGAGAAGAACAGGTTCAAGATGCCGTTCCTGATGAAGGTCGACGATGCCGCCCGCGTCATCGCAGACGGATTGGAGCGTGGCAAGCGCGTGGTCGAGTTTCCGCGGCCGATGTCGCTCTTCATGCGCTTTGGACGCCTCATTCCGGACGCGCTGTGGGAGCGCGCGACGTCGCCTTACGCGCGGCGCAAGATCGAACCGGAGAAGGTCAGACGATGAGCCGCGACTTCAAGGCAACGATGGGCGTCCGGCTCTGGGCCTTCCGCCACGTCTTCCTCCTCTACTTCACGAAACCGTCCGTGCTCGAAGTCAACGAGCGACGCTGTGAAGTACGCATCCCGCTGAACTGGCGGACGAAGAATCATCTGAAGTCGATGTACTTCGGCGCACTCTGCATCGGCGCCGACGTCGCCGGGGGCTTGATCTGCTTTCATCTGATGTCAGCGATGAAGGTGCGGCTGTCCTTCGTCTTCAAGGCGGTTCGCGCCGAGTTTCTCAAGCGCCCCGAGGATGACGTCCACTTCGTCTGCGAAGATGGGGAAGCCATTCAGGCGCTCGTGCGACGCGCCGTCGCCAGCGGGGAGCGCGAAGAGACGACGGTTCACGTCACCGCGCGCGTGCCGAAGAAACTCGGCGACGAGCCGGTCGCGCAGTTCGAAATGACGTTGTCGGTGAAAGCACAAAACCCATAACCACAGAGACACAGCGCGGCATAGCCGCAACCAAAACGCGAAGGCGCTTCCAAGCCTAGGATGTAGGTCTACCAAACACAACATCCAGAAAGGCAGAGAAGCGCCATGCAAGAGTTTATCGC
>Ga0307470_10000803_pt1 | contig 13512 bp, 10 predicted proteins | sample atmos_gasesAM3C__FD_204565 | JGI IMG/M metagenome (GOLD analysis project Ga0307470, IMG submission 204565) | Hardwood forest soil microbial communities from Morgan-Monroe State Forest, Indiana, United States - atmos_gasesAM3C_05 | ecosystem: Environmental > Terrestrial > Soil > Temperate forest... | reverse complement strand
AGGGGGTAACCGTTGAGTCTTGCCGCGTTGGTCTTCTCCGTTCTCTCGTTCCTTCCGTTCCCGGGGAGTTTCCTCTTCGGCGTGGCAGCGGCGGCCGACGCGCCGAAAGCCGCGGACTACAAAACAATGAAGCGGCGCGCGGAGGCGGCCTTTGCCGAGCGCTCGTACTCGCGAGCACATGAGCTGTACGCGAGCGTGAAGCCGGACGCGCTGCCGCTGCCGGAGCAACGGTGGGTGCGATTCCGGATCGCAGACACGATGTGGCGCGCAGAGGCGAGCGATCCGAAGCGCGATGACACCGAGGTCTCCAAGGCTCGCGACGAGTTGCTGGCGCTCCTGCGTGAGACAGGCGCCGATCACGACGAGCTGTGGGCCGAGATCAACGAGTCGCTGGGCGACCTTGCAGACTCACCGGTCGGTACTACCGGCTGGCCGTCCGTGGTGCCGTATTACGAAGCGGCGCTCGACTGGTGGGCCGGCAGCGGCGATATCAACCACGCCCGCGCCCACTACCTCGGCATTGTCCGCAGAATCGCGTCAGGCGACGACAATTATCTCGGCCCGGTCGCTCAGCAGATCTCGATGAGCGCCTTCGAGAACGCCGCCAGGATCGCCACGACGCCGGCTGATCGCCAGACGTTTCGCTACGTTCTGGCCGTGCGTCTGGCCAACACGGGTGACCAGGATCGCGCCGCCGAGGAATTCGAAGCAGCGATCCGCGAAGGGAGGGTCAGCAATCGCTATGACTACGCCCTGATCGCGTACGGCCGGTGGCTGGAGCAGCAGGGGCGCGTGGTGATCCTCGATGATGGCCGGCCCCAGCGGAGACCGGACTACACGAAGGCCCTGGCCACGTATCGCCGCATTGTCGAGGAGATGGCCACGGGCGAGTCGCGATTCCACGATGAGGCCAAGGGTGCCATCGATCGCATCACCAAGCCGGCTGTCTCCGTGCAGGTCTCGAATGTCTTCCTTCCTGACTCCGAGGTCGAGTTCCATCTGGCGTCGAGGAACGTGAAGTCGATCGATCTCACGCTCTCGGCAATCGATCTGACGCGCGATGCCCGTCTCGATACGTCGCCGAACTGGCTCGAATCGATCACCCCGCCGCCGTCCGCCCGCGTGCGCACGTGGAAGAAAGAGACAGAAGACAAGGGCGATCACGAGCCCGGCTCCGCTCTCATTCGCATCGATCCCAAACTGCCGCCGGGCGCGTATCTCCTGCAGGCCGATGGCGGCGGCGCCGGGGAACGTGCGCTGGTCCTGATCACCGACACGACGGTGGTCTTTCGAGGGGATGCGTCGAAAGCCGTGGTGTTCGCGTGCAACGCCCTGACCGGCGCTCCGCTGGCGAATGCGCGCGTGAAGCTTTGGGAGCGGCACGGCGAAAACGGCCATGACGTGGGCAGGTCATTCGACGCCACCACCAACGCCGATGGCCTTGCCGAGATTGGACTGGATCGAACGCAGTACATGAACCTGTTCGTCGCCGTCGCGGAGGGAAGCGGGCGCCAGGCCTTCGTCGATGTGTGGAAGGGCGCGCAATACGGTGTGCGCGGCCAATGGCGCATCTACGCCTATACCGATCGCCCGGCCTACCGCCCCGAGGAGACCGTGCAATGGAAGTTCACGGCCAGGCGCTTCGACGGACAGACTCCCATCAACCCCGCCGGTGCGGCGATTCACTACACGATCAGCGACCCGAGGGGGACCAAGGTCGCCGATGGCTCGGTGAAGTTGAACGCCTTCGGCAGCGCCTGGGGATCGCTCGATCTCACCGCCGCCATGCCCCTCGGCGTCTATCGCATCGCCTTCCGCGACGGGAATGTTGACATCGGAAACGCGGAGCTCTTCCGCCTCGAGGAGTACAAGCTTCCCGAATTCAAGGTCGAGGTTCGCACGCCCGAGGAGAACGGGCGGAAGAAGCTCTTCCGTCTGGGCGACACCATCGAAGCGTCCGTGGATACGAGCTACTACTACGGCGGCCCGGTTGCGAATGCCAAGGTCGAGGCCGTGGTCTACTCGCGGCCGTACACACGTTGGTGGTGGAGGCCGCGCGACTACGGCTGGTACTACCCCAACTCCATCGAGCCGAACTACTACGGCAACGGCCAGATCATCAAACGCGAAGAACTCGTGACCGACGCGAACGGACACGCGGTGATTCATCTGCCGACGCAGCGCGATGGTTCCGAAGTCCAGTATCGGATCGAGGCCCGGGTCACGGATGCTTCGCGGCGCGAGATCACCGGCAGCGGCAGCATCCGCGTCACGCGCCAGCGCTACTCCGTGTACGCCGAGCCGCAGCACTACGTCTACCGGCCGAATCAGAAGGCCACGATCACGTTTAAGGCCATCGACGCGAATGACAATCCCGTACATGCCAGCGGCACGGTGACGATTACGCGCGACTGGTGGGACGAGACCTGGATCGATCCGCTTGGTCGCGAGGTGCGCGGCGCTGAGCTGGAGCACCTGCGCGGCGGGATGCGCGTCTTCCCGCCGAAGCCGCAGGACCCATGCGGCTGGCGGCTGAAGTCGCGCGGGTACGAGCATGAAGATGTGCTCACAACGAAGATCGATACCGATGCGAATGGAGATGCCGAGGTCACCTTCACACCGGCTCGGGACGGCTACTACCGCGTGAGCTGGGCCAGCCCGGATCGCGATCCGTCGAAGCCCAACGCGCCGGTCGCGCAGCGCGACGTCGTGACCACCGAGACCACGATCTGGGCCGTGTCACATGACGTTCAGGATATTGGTTATCGACACGACGGCGTGGAGATCATCGTCGACAAGTCGGCATTTCGTGTAGGCCAGACCGCGCCGGTGATGATCGTGACCCCGTCGAGCAACCGATGGGTTCTGTTCAGCGTCGATGCCGAGTCGATCCTGGATTACCGCCTCGTTCACGTCGAGGGGACGGTCAAGTTGATCGAGATCCCGATCGAAGAGAAGCATGTGCCGAATGCCTGGCTGAATGCGGCCAGCGTGGCCGATCTGCAGCTCTCGGTCGATCAGAGGGAGATCATCGTTCCTCCGCTGAAGAACGCCATCGACGTCTCCGTGAAGTCCGATCGCGAGCAATACCAGCCGCGTGACGAGGGCACGCTGACCGTCACGACGCGCGACGCGGACGGTAAACCGTTGTCTGCCGAAGTCGGGCTCGGTTTCGCCGACGACTCCGTCTACGCCATTCAGAGCGACTTCGCCGGCGACCCGCGGCAGTTCTTTTTCGGGACGAAGCGCAGCGCCAGCGTCCAGACGACGGCCAGCATGCAGGAACGGCCTTACGCGAAGTTCGTCATCGAGGACGGGAAGGTCGTCGACGAACGGATGCAGGGACAGTACGCGGATGAGGAACGGAGGAAGAAAGAGCAATCGGACAAGGATCGCGGCGTGTTCGGGGGAAGAGCCGACGGCTATATGGCGTTCGACGCGGTTTCCGAGTCCATCACGGTAACGGGGAACGCGCCGGCCATGGCGAAGTCGGCAATGATGACGGCTCTGCCGCCGGAGGCTCCGAAGCCAGCACCACCTCCACCACAACAGGGCGTTGCCGGAGGCGTTGCTGTTGAACCCGCGGTCCAGGTGCGCAGCGACTTCCGATCCACGATTTTCTGGCAGCCCGATGTGAAGACCGACGCGAACGGTCAGGCCACGATCAAGATCACCTATCCCGATTCGCTGACCACCTGGCGGGCAACCGCGCGCGCGGTGACGGCGGCCAATCAGTTCGGAATGGCCACCTCGTCCACGCGGACGAAGAAGCCGCTCATCGTGCGGCTCGAGGGGCCGCGCTTCTTCGTCGTCGGCGACCGCGTCACCATTTCCGCCGTTATCGACAACAACACCGACGCGCCCATGCAGGTGCGTCCGTCTCTCTACCACGGTGGGCTGACCCTGATTGACCCGCTGGCCTCCGGACAGCGGTCGATGCCGGAGCCGGCGCCGGTCGATGTGCCCGCGAACGGCGAGACTCGCGTGGATTGGCTGCTCAGCGTTGAGGCCGCTGGTACGGCCAGTCTCAGCGTCACCGCGCGCGGAGACAAGTACTCCGACGCCATGGAGAAGACGTTCCCCATCTACGAGCGCGGCATCGACAAGCTGATCGCGAAGTCGGGACGGATGCGAGGAGAGGAAGCGCTGATCAGGCTCGACCTCCCTGCCGAGCGCCGCGCCGGATCGACGCAAATATCAATTCAAGTCACGCCGAGCCTGGCCGTGACCATGCTCGATGCCCTCCCCTACCTGATCGACTATCCCTACGGCTGCACCGAGCAGACCATGAGCCGCTTCCTCCCGGCAGCGATCGTGGCGCGCACGTTGCGCGGCATCGGCGCCGATCCCGCCGACATCGCCGGCCGCATGTTCGGCGGCATCGAAGCCTCCACCGTCGCCGACACCCACCCCCACGGCAGACACGACCTCGGCGAGCTCGATCGCATCACTACTGCCGGCATGAAGCGCCTCTACAACTTCCAACACTCCGACGGCGGCTGGGGCTGGTGGAAGGAAGGGGACAGCGATCCTTACATGACCGCGTACGTCATCTGGGGCTTTGCCGTCGCCCGAGACGGAGGTCTCAGCGTCCACACGCAGGCCGTCGATCGAGCGGCCAATTGGCTCGACGTGAAACTGGTCGACTACGAGACCAGCTACGAACAGCAGGCCTGGATGCTCCACGCGCTGGCCTCGTGGCGGCGCACGCAGAAAGCCGCGGCGGCACCGAATGCGCTCGAGACGAAGGCGCTCGACAACGTCTGGGAGCATCGCGAGAAATTGAGCGCATACGGCCGGGCGCTGCTGGCACTGGCTGCGCACGGCTTCGGAAACGCCGAACGGGCCAATGTGCTGGTGCGCAATCTCGAGAACGGCGCCCGCATCGATCGCGCACCCGATGCCTCCGTGCTCATTCACGGCGCGAACGGCCGCACGGCCACGAGCGCCGAGACGATGGCCACGGCCCACTGGGGCCAGGACGCGTCATGGTGGCGATGGTCCGACGGTCCGGTGGAATCGACCTCCTTCGCCCTGATGGCGCTGGTGGAGATCGATCCCAAGAACGCCCTCATCGAGCCGGTGACGAACTGGCTGATCAAGAACCGCCGCGGCGCGCAGTGGAACAACACCCGCGACACCGCCATCACCATCCTCGCCCTCGACGAGTACCTCCACGCCAGCGGCGAGCTGGCCAGCGAAGCGACCTACGAGATCTCCGCAAACGGCATCGCCATCGCCACACAGACCGTGAAGCCGTCCGACATCCTGCGCGCCCCGAGCCGCTGGACCATTCCTGAGAGCGCGATCCGCACCGGCTCTGAGTCGGTGACGCATCTCCCACCCCCCACCCCCCACTCCCCACAATCCACGCTCGACATCCGCATCCACCGCACCCATGGAAGCGGCTCGCTCTACTTCGCCGCGGAAGCGCGCTTCTTCTCGTTGGAAGAGCCTGTGAAAGCCGCCGGCAACGAAATCTTCGTCCGCCGCGACTACTACCACATGGTTGGCCACCCCACCCTGCTCAAAGGCGAGGTCTACGACCGCGTCCCCCTGCGCGACGGCGAGAGCATCGCCAGCGGCGAACGCGTCGAAGTAGTGGTCACCGTGGAGACAAAGAACGACTACGAGTACCTCCTGTTCGAAGACCTGAAACCCGCCGGCCTCGAAGCGGTGGAGATCCGCAGCGGCGAAGGCCTCTTCGCCACCGAGCTCAAGTCAGCCGCCGTGACCCGAAAGTTCGTCGAAACAAAGCACCCCATGACCGAAAAGCCCTCGGTCATCCAACGCAACGCCAACGCCGACTCCACCGGCCGCACGGAATGGCTCTACCAGGAGCTCCGCGATCGCAAGGTAGCCATGTTCGCCTCGCGGCTGCCCCAGGGAGTGTGGGAGATCCGCTACACGCTCCGGGCAGAGGTTCCCGGGTTCTTCCACGCCCTGCCGCTCATGGGTTCTGCTATGTACGTTCCGGAGATTCGGGCGAATAGTGATGAGGTGAGGGTGGAGGTGAAGTAAGGGGGGAAGGGCTGCAGGGCGCCGGTGCTGGAGGGGCCGGCCAGGCCTGCGAGATCGAAGCAGAGGCAGAGACTGCGCCGTCAGACGCCGACCCGTGCGATGACCGAACCGGAATGAGCCAAGCCGTTGGGTATGTGCGTGTTACGATGAACCCTGTCGTGAGCGCCTTCGCCCGATATCCGTCATGGCGACGTGTTCGCGGAGAGGCTGGATTTTTCGCCTTGACGCAGGCCGGGGCTCAATAACAAGTTAGGCGCTTTTCGTCCGCAGCACTGACGCCAAGCCCTCCGACTTGTGTTACAACGTCTCTCATGGCACATTGAGACATGCCCGCTACATCCCACCCTGTATTTGTCGCACCCGAGCCAAGATCTTCACGCGTTTGGCGATACATGGATTTCACCAAATACGTCTGGATGCTACAGAACTCAGCGCTGTTCTTTTCGCGTGCCGACCTTCTCGGCGACCCCTTCGAAGGCAGCATTTCCGTTTACAACAAGACGCAGTATCCATCGGTCTATGCGGACTTTCCACCCGACGAACTCGCAAGGTTGTCGGCAAGTCGTTCGGCCATTCCCAAGTGGACATACGTGAACTCCTGGCATGTCAACGAACGCGAGTCCGCTGCAATGTGGCGCCTCTATCTCACGGCGGACGAAGGCATTGCGGTCATTAGCTCGTATGACCGCCTATTCGCCGCACTCCCAGAACGCGCCTACCTCGGCTTGGTGTCATATCTCGACTACGATCGAGAGTGGATGAATGAGAGCAACTTGTTCTATCCGTTTGTTCACAAGCGGCGATCATTTGAGCACGAACGGGAGTTACGTGCGGTCATCCAAGACCTCCCGATAGCCGAAGGTCGGGCAGAGCTCAGTCGTGGAAATCCGGAATCCGGTCGAATCGTGCAGGTGAATCTCAACAGCCTCGTCGAGTCGGTGCGCGTTGCGCCAACGGCGACGGAATGGTTCTCTCAACTAGTAACCGAAGTAAGTGCGAAGTATCAAATAACCAGTGTCTCAAAGTCCGACTTGGCTACTGCACCGTTCTTCTAACCGCGGGCCTAACTCCTAGGACTCTTTACCGCATCCGGCTACAGAGCGATGCTGCCTAACGCGGCGAGCGTCGGTCGACGATGTCAGAGGTGGCGCGAGAATCAGGATGCGGTAAAGAGTTCAGTTGGACGAAGCCGCGGGGCGCTTGGGGAAAGTATGAGTCGAGGAAGGGCGAAACGGCGGCCACGAACCGGACTTGGAGACGCAACTTGCTGCATCCCGAGTGCGGTAGACTTCGCGTGCGGCTCCAATCCTGTGAGCTTGGAACGTTAGGCGGTCCGAGGTGCAGCATGGGAATACTCGACGAAGTCAAGAGCGTAGTGGGCACGATCCAGAAGATCGATAACATCGAGCTTTACAAGCAGATACTGGATCTGCAAGCAGAGATCATGAAGCTAGTCGAGGAAAACAGTTCGCTTAAAGGAGAGATCGCTTCTCTCAAAGACAAGTTCGCTGTACGGGAGCAACTTATCTTCGCGAAGAACGCATATTGGCTGCCGGCCGAGGGCGGTCGGAAGACCGGACCGCTCTGCACCAATTGCTGGGATGTACGCCGTCAAGTGGTACGGATGCACTTCGACAAGGAGACCGGGTACGGGCAGTGTCCAACGTGCAAGGTACCCGTGGAGATCGAACCACAGGATCATATGCCGATGTCCGGTTCCGATGACGAATACTGAGAAGGTGTTCAGGCCGCAAACTCGCGCTTGTAGCCGACGTGGCCCGCTGCGTTGCTGCCTTCCAAGTGCGCTACCATTTCGTGTCGCGGGCCGCGCGGCTGAAGCGCAGGTCCGTTAGGCCGCCGGAAGTAGTCAGCCGTCGGCCGGACTTAGGTTGAAGGAATCGCGTGAGTGCGTTTGCTATCGTCGAGTTGAATGGATTCCTCGCCACCTTCCTCCTCGCAATTCTCGCGTGGCGTCGGGACCGGGCGAGAGCAATCCGAGCCTGCGTCGAGATCGGTCAGCTCGTGAGCGTTGCAGCCGTGATTGTCGCCGTTCCCGGAATCCCCTCTATCTATTTGGCAGCAGTCAGGCAACGCTTTCAATCGGCACTGTAGGCGCACTCACTGGTTGCATCACTACCTTGGTTACGTCTTCATGAGCGGGTTTGTCTGGTACTGGCCGCTTCTCTTCGTAGTCTCGGGCTGGCGCCCCCGGACCCGTCTCCGAAGACTTCTGCTCGGGCTCACATCAGTTTTTTGCGGCTACCTCTTCCTGCTCTTGTCGTTCACGGGTTACGCGATGCCAGAAGGACTTCCGCGGTCTCTACCGCCGCGCGAAGCAGCATGGGCGCTTCGCTTCTTCATTCTGCACGTGGCTACCCTGCCTCTGCTCTCGCTTTCGCTCCTACTCGTGCTGGTGCACCGCCACAACCGCGCTCTCAAGGGTGCGGCCTAACTCTCGTGAGGGAAGTTGGGGTCGTATCTGGAAAATCAATTTAACGCTGCTCGGCGAAGGAAGCCCTAGGGCCACGCCTTTGCTTTTCCGCCATCTGTAACCTATTGAGAAACGGGTATTTGCGATGGCTCACGTGAACTGCCGAGAACTCTCGTCAGTTATTCGCATTCACGAAGACACGGGCTAATGCCAAAGATCGAACGACTGACCCTCTACCTCTAACCCTGGTTCCAGAGCTCTCCGCGACCTCATTCCGCCGTCGATTCTGCGAATGCGATCTGACGACTCCGGCGTCCTGCCCGAAGTTTCTCGTGATTTTGAATCACAGACGAAGCCTGGGGTCAGACCCTTGCTTTCTTGCTATCTGTAACCTATTGAAAAACTGGTACTTGCCAGGGCTCATCGGAACAGTCGCGAACGCTCATCGGTTGTCGCATTCACGAAGATGCGGGCCAAACCAAAGATCGAAGGGCTGACCCTCTGCCTCTGATCCGGGCAGGCATAAACCGCTGACGCCAGGCCACATAGGTCGTGTATCGGCATACCATATGACCCCAAGGAGCGCGCCCGTGAAGCAAAACGATCTCTTGAGTTTGACCTCGATACTCTCCGTGCTTCTGCTTGCCCTGCATATCTCGCAGGACATCGTCTTCGGGTTCGACCGCGCGGGGCTCAATCATCTTGCCGGCGTCGCGATCCTGCTCGTCGTTGTCTGCGGCGCCGTGCTGCTGCGAGAACGGGCATTGGGCAAGGTGATCATGCTACTTGGCGGCGTGATGGCCGTCGCGATGCTGCCTCTGCACATGCGGAATGGATTGCGCCCGGAGTTTCTCGAGAAGAGCGGCGCCCTACTCTTCATCTGGACTCTCTATGTCCTCGGAGTGACCGGTGCGTTCTCGATTATCCTCGCGGTCAAGGCTCTGAGCGCTCGGCGGAAACAGGAGGCGGCACAGGAACCAAGCTAAACTGCACAAAGAAGGCTCGGTCGCCTGAGCCTTGCATCGCAGGAGCCACGATGAACAACCCAATCCGATCATCTCGCGACGTAATCTTGCGCACTGCCAATTGGGCCCAAGCGCGGGTGTTCTACGAGACTGTCCTTGGCTTCAAGGTCACCAATGAAACAGAAGCCATGCTGCGCGTCGAGACGGGAGCCATTCGTCTGTTCGTCGAGAAGGGCGAGCCGCATGGGCCAGTATTCGACTTTCTCGTTCACGATGTGCAAGCTGCCAAGAGCGACCTTCTGGCCGCAGGTTGCGTCCTCGTGGAGGAAGATCCGTCGATTCCCCGCTGCTATCTGCGGGATCCGTTCGGCCTCGTATTCAATCTGGGTCAAACTGCAAGCGTCGAGTAACACCGTTTCATGACTCCGAAACAACCGAGGCTGGCCGCGTTGACTCGACCGCTCCGGAACGTTACCTTGACGGCGCCGCACCGATGATCATGCCGAACGCGACACGCTCCTCCGCCAGTGCCCAGGACACGACGGTCACCATCTTCGTGCCAGGACTGCTTCGCGACCGCTGTAATGGGGCGTCTGAGCTGACCATGTCCGCCGCGAGCGTGCGCGCTGCCTTCGAGGAACTGGAACGGCGCTATCCGTCGCTCTACGGCTGCGTCTGCGATGAGACCGGCACTGTGCGCCGGCACGTGAACATCTTCGTGAACGCATTCAATACGCGCGACGGGGATGGACTCGATACCGCTCTCCTCGCCGGAGATGTGATCACTATTCTGCCCGCGGTCTCAGGAGGTTGACATGTTCGAGCGCGTGATCCTCACCATCGGAACCCGCAAGGGCCTCTTCGTCGCCGAATCGTCGAAGAGCCGGCGCAAATTCGAGCTGCGCGGACCGTTCGGGCCCGGGGTCGCTGTCTACTCGGCCCTGATCGATCTCCGCGGCAAGACGCGCATCTATGCCTCGAGCTGCAACCCCTTCTTCGGGATGAAGGTCCTCGTCTCCACCGATCTCGGGAAGACCTTCAGGGAGACCAAATCCGCTCCCGCCTTCCCGAAGGACGACGGCCGGGCGCTGGCAAACATCTGGTCGCTCGCTCCCGGCGAAGGGAAGAAGGAGCTTCTTTGCGGTGTCGAGCCGGCGGCGCTGTTCCGAAGCCCCGATGGCGGCGACAGTTGGGAGTTGGTACCGGGCATCAGCAACCACGAGCACGCGCGGAAGTGGCATCCCGGAGCGGGCGGTCTCTGCCTGCACACGATCCTCCGCGACGGCAAGCGCATCCACCTCGGCATCTCCACCGGCGGGCATTACCTGAGCGAGGACGGAGGCAGCACCTTCACCGCTTCCAACAACGGCATCGGTGCCGGTTTCACGCCCGATCCATACCCCGAGTTCGGCCAGTGCGTGCACAAGATCGTCCGTCACGACGACGCGCCGGGCCGGCTCTACCTGCAGAACCACGGCGGCTGGGGTCAGTGGGAAGGGCCGGGCGGCCCGCGTCCGGACATCGGTGTGCTGCGCAGCGACGACTACGGACACACGTGGTACTCGATCGCCAAAGGGCTGCCGTCCGACTTCGGCTTTCCGATCGTCGTGCATCCCCACGACGCCGACACGGTCTATGTAATGCCGCTCGAGGGGGCGACGCGGACCGGTCCCGGCGGAGCGCCCGCCGTCTGGCGCAGCGAGGATGGCGGCGGCTCGTGGAAGCGGCTGGCCAAGGGATTCCCGAAGAAGGAGAGCTTCTTCACCGTGCAGCGCGACGCCATGGACATCGACGAGCTGAAGTCGCCCGCGCTCTATCTCGGGACCACGACAGGCCAGCTCTGGATCGGTCGTGAAGGCGGCGAAGAGTGGAGTTGCCTGTTCGACTCACTTCCGCCGATCCATTGCGTCAAAGCGGCCGCGGTCTGACCATCAAGCCCCAGCTTCCTTCCCAACTCAGGCGTGAATTCGAGCTTGAGCGCGTGTTGATGCTTTCCAAGCGCGGTTGTCGCAAGTCGATGAAGCCGCGCGAGTTATGTCTCGCTTGAAGAGCTGGCGGAAACCGAACGTGTGACCCCAGGATCACTCCCTCGGTCGCACGCCATGAACCTTTCACTCCTCGGGGTTCAACTTTCCAGCCGCCCGATCGCAGCTTCCGTTCAGTTCCAGCAGAACGTTACCGTCGTCCGGTCTCAACTTCGGTTCGCCCCATCACACCGTGCAGCCTCCCGATCGGGGCTTCCGCTGGTTCGGTCACACCTGCCGTTCGTCCCATCACAACGTTGCATTCGTCCGAACGCAAGTTGCATTCGTCACATCACAACGTTGTATTCGTCCGAATGCAAGTTGCGTTCGTCACATCACAACGTTGTATTCGTCCGAATGCAAGTTGCATTCGTCGCATCACGACGTTGTATTCGTTCGAACGCACGTTGCATTCGTCGCATCACAACGTTGTATTCGCCCGATCACAACGTTGTATTCGCGCGACGCACCGTTGCATTCGTTCGAACGCAAGTTGCGTTCGTCGCATCACAACGTTGTATTCGTCCGAATGCAAGTTCCATTCATCGGATCAGACCGTTGCATTCGGCCGACGCAACGTTGTATTCCGCGAATAGACGGTTGTATTCGGCGAATGCAACGTTGTATTCGGCGAATACACCGTTGGAGTCATCCCAGCGTTGCGATCATCCAACCAGACGTTCGCGTAAGCCCTTATACTGCAAATGTTTGCGTCGCCATGCCGCGGCCGCGACGGCCCGGTTGTGGCCCTCTCCAGGTCGACGACCGAGGTACGAAGGTGTGACCCCCACTTGCCCGACGCCGCCCCTGCTTCGTGGCTGGGGATTCCTCGCCCACCCGCCGCTCCGCCCTCTCGGAATGACAGCCGGCTGCCACGTGGCCGGGCTTGAAGGTGCGTGATGGTGCATCACGGTGGTGTAGGCCGCGTATACACCCGGGCACGGCGCTCGGTGCGGCCCTGCTTCGGTCGCTGAAGCGGCTCACCTTTCCAGCCGCCGGCGATCTCCTCGAAGAAGCCTTCCGGCCACTCGCCGGCAACTTCCTGGACGACGAGATCGGCCAGATACGATGAGAGCGATTTTCCAGCGGCCCTGGCTCTGGCCCTGGCCGCCTCCGCGACTTCATCAGGAACATAAAGGTGCAACTGGAGCATCAGTCCTTCCTTCCTGTACCAGGGGTTGCTCGCAAAAGGCGCTCGCACCCTGGCTACCCTCTCTTGCCGCTATCGCGGCGCATACCCTTTCGAGGGTCACCCGTAGCGCTGGCCGCTGGCCGACGGCGCTACGCTTCGCGACGCCCACCTACCGATCCAACTCCCGCACCGCGGCGTCCAGCATCTCCCCCACCCTGTCGGCATCCGGGCTCTCACAGTAGATGCGGATGATGGGCTCGGTGCCGGACTTGCGGAAAAGGATCCAGGAGCCGTCGGCGAAGTTGAGTTTCACGCCGTCGGTCTCTTCGCGAGACTTGAAACCAGGTCCGAAGGCGGAATCGAGCTCGCCGGCGAGGACGCGGTCGATCAGCCTGGCGCAGACGTCCATCGGCCGGTTGAGGTCGCGACGGTCGTAGTGCAGCACGCCGAACTCGGCTTCCATGGCGTCGACGATCCGCGACAAGGGCTGACGGTAATGGGCGACGCACTCGGCCACGAGCAGTCCGGAAAGAATGCCGTCGCGCTCCGGCAGAAAGTGCCCGAAGCCGATGCCGCCGCTCTCCTCTCCGCCGATGAGGATGTCGCGCGTGAGCATCAGGTCGGCCACGTACTTGAATCCGATGGCCGTCTCGTGGAATCCGCTGCCCAGAGCACGGGCCACCTTCTCGACCAGCCGTGAGGTGGAGAAGGTCTTGACGATCTCGCCTGCCATCTTCTTCTCCCGGACGAGGTAGAGCGCCAGGAGAGCGATGATCTTCTGCGGCGAGACGAAGTTCCCCTTCTCGTCGAGGATGCCCAGACGATCGGCGTCGCCGTCGTTGCAGATGGCTAAATCGTAGGACGTCGGGGGTCGGGAGTCGGGGGTCGGAGCGAAGCCCGGCGGTTTTCGTTTGACGGGAGTCCGGAGTCGGGAGTCGG
>Ga0307470_10000802_pt1 | contig 13524 bp, 11 predicted proteins | sample atmos_gasesAM3C__FD_204565 | JGI IMG/M metagenome (GOLD analysis project Ga0307470, IMG submission 204565) | Hardwood forest soil microbial communities from Morgan-Monroe State Forest, Indiana, United States - atmos_gasesAM3C_05 | ecosystem: Environmental > Terrestrial > Soil > Temperate forest... | reverse complement strand
AGCGTTAAGCAAGTTGGAACCGGTCGGTACCAACGTTCGGCGATATAGGCCTCGGGACCAGGTGTTGGCATTTCTGGCCACCCTCTGACAGCGTTCCCATTATGCGCAGCAGGATTTCATTCTTTCCTAATTTTTCAGGGAAATTGACCTCCTGCTGCGCATGACCGACAACTTCGCATTAGGTCTGGAATCACTGTCCACTTTGGGTGGAATACGCACGCGAGCTCAAGTTCTCATCGAATAACAGTTCAAGACACCGCAGGCAGTGCGCTGAGGCGCCGTTCTCGTTCCGCGGCAAAACCGAGCACGGCCTGGATGTGCTCACGACGCAACTCCGGGAAATCGGTCAGGATTGCCTGCTCATCCATGCCGCCCGCCAGATACTCGAGTACATCGGAGACGGTGATGCGCGTTCCCTTGACACAGGGTTCGCCGCTCCGGACGCCGGGGGTAATCGAGATGTAGTCCTGCCAATTCATAATGGATAAAGCATAAGCTAGGGTTAAGAACACGGCAAATTTGGTGCGAGCAACATTCCAACACTTTTATGGCGACACGCAAACGTTTTGATCCCCGGTCCGCTCTGCCCGGAAGTCCGTTCTTGACTCACGTCACGTTGCGTCAAGATCGAGTACAGCCGGACGTTCATCCGTTCACGGTGCCGTGGCTTCTTCCGAGTCTGGATTTGCAACTGTCGGCACCGGTCACATTCCTCGTTGGTGAGAACGGTACCGGCAAATCGACGCTGCTCGAAGCAATCGCGTGGTCGGTCGGCTTCGGCGCGCAAGGTGGCAACCGCGATCAATCGTTCGCCGAAAATGCTGACGGGCATGCGCTCGGACGGGCTTTGCGTTTGAGTTGGCGGCAGAAAGTGTCCGGTGGATTCTTCCTCAGGGCCGAGACGTTCTTCAACTTCGCGACGTATCTCGAAGACGTTGGCAGTCCGTTCATTGCATACGGTGGCAAGTCGTTGCACCAACAATCCCACGGGGAAGCATTCCTTTCGCTGTTTCAACATCGCTTCGAAGACGGCTTGTACCTTCTGGACGAGCCGGAGGCGGCGCTCTCACCTCAACGGCAACTCGCGTTTTTGCGCATCCTGCACGAGCTGACTGCTCAAAAAATTGCGCAGTTCGTGATTGCGACCCATTCGCCGATGTTGCTCACATTTCCGGGCGCAACGATTTTCAGTCTCGATGCGGGGAAGATCCGCACGGTCACGTACCAGGAGACCGATCACTTCCAGATCAAAAGAGATTTTTTGAACGCGCCAGAACGATACTATCGGCACCTACAGGAGGGGGGGACTGAGCTCCAGCGGACGACCTCGGGGCGAGGCCTTCATACGGATGACGGTCAAGTAAGCCCGCCGCCGGCGAAGTATGAAAGTGGTGCACGCAATTGCAGGGAATCATGACGGCGTTTCAGTCTGTCCAAGGCCGCTGTTGCGTCGCCGCTCTTCAGACCACAGCATCAATAAACATCACGGTGATGTAGACGACACGGTTGGCAATCTGCCCGCATCCACGCCGCGGGCGTCCACGGAAGTAGCGACGTTGCAGGCATGAGGAACTATCTACGATAGGGCCGCTCAGAATATTGCGATTCATACGTTGGCACCGGGAGAAACGCAATGAATAGGATCGTCGGCCTACTTCTGATCGGCGCCGTCGTCGTCGGCGTCATGCCGCTTGCGCGGAGCTTGGATGCTCAATCAGCTCCGCCGAATATCAAGGCTAGCGAATGGGTACCGATCGGCGATGCCGCGGGTTTTGTCATCACCCGCGATGCGTTCAGCGATGCGCCCCCACCGGATAGCGTCAAGGGCTATTTCGTCGTGCGTCGATCGGGTGCATGGTTGCGAGTCGATTCGGAACCCGATCTGAAGACTACTCCGGCCACCGTCGACCACGGTCGGAAATGTCGAGGCGAGAGTATCGCAGCCTACGGCCAAATATAGCCACCATGGCCGTGCCGCGGGCTGCCGCGATCGGCGCGGGATCCGTCAGCCTTTTATCTTCCTGCTTTACAGCATCAGGGAACACCATGCGGACATTCACGAGGCAGGTTGGAAGGCGAGTCATCCATTTCGTCGAAGCGCTGAGCGGCTGCGACGTGGAACGGTATGGAGCCAGAACGTTCGCCATGATCGACAAGCGCCACCGCATGGACGCCACGTTTTCATATCGCGCTCAGATCAGGTCGGTGATCGAGAGGTCCGGCATCGATCTGGTGATAGACGCCGGCGCAAACGAGGGACAATTCGCGCGCAGTTTGCGGTCCTTCTACACTGGACGGATTCTCTCGTTCGAGCCGGTCACGTTCGCCTTTGACAAGCTGGCCGCAGCGGCGTCCACGGATCCGGAATGGCATGTCTACAAGCTTGCACTGGGGAGCCAGGACTCCACTCAGACGATAAACGTCTCGGACCGAACGCTCTTCAGTTCGCTGTTGAAGTCGAACGGCTATTGTGCGCAGCGTTTTGGCGACCGTGCGAAAGGCAAGCACGAAGAGATGATCCGTATCTGCCGATTGGACCGCCTGCTGGAGGAGATCGTCCCGGATATCGGCAACAAGCGCGTGTTTCTCAAAATGGACACCCAAGGTTACGACCTGGAGGTATTCAAGGGACTTGGAAACAAACTAGATCGCGTGACCGCTCTGCAGTCGGAGGTCTCGCTGATTTCGATCTACGAAGGAATGCCGCACTGGACCGATAGCATTTCGCTGTACGAGCAGGCGGGCTTCGGAGTCGTCGGCATGTTTCCCGTCAATCGGGACTCGGGCCGGGTGATCGAATACGACTGTCTGCTCCAAAAGATCGCTTCGTAGTCGATCACGCCGTTTCGTCGCGCGAATCAACGCGCACGATGTAAGTTCTTCAAAGCGGGCGATTACGGATCTCGAGCAAAACAACCTTAGACAAAGCCATTTCTTTTCCTTAATGTTGGTGGCGGCTGGTTTCTCGGCCTAGACGATCGAAGTTTCGCGATGAGGAGCAATTCATGGCAATACGACAAGCGTTGCATGATGTCGCTGCGAAAGTGGTCGGAAAGGATTCGGAGCACTTATCTCGGTTCCATAGTCGACGAGGGGATTTGTGCAATCCTTCGGAACTCCTGAAGATACCTGTCTTGGTTTGCAGTCGCCTGGCCGGGAAGGCCAAGAATCGTCCTTGGATGGCGCCGGCGGCGGTGAAGCACCTCGATCAACTGTTGGGGGGCGAAGATCTCGTTCTCGAACTGGGTTCGGGTGCTTCGACTGCGTGGTACGCGCGAAGGGCGCGGCGCGTCGTGAGTTTGGAGCCCGATTCTTCGTGGGCGGAGCGGGTCAAAGCAGCGTTAATCGATCGTCCTAACGCGGAAGTCAGAGTGGGTTCGGTCGGCGCCTTGTTCACTGCCGCGTTGCGCGAGTTGCGTCCAACGGTATTGATCGTTGACCATTCGGACGAGCCGCGATTCTCCAGGGTAGATGCCATCCGCCTCGCATCCTTCGATGACGCCGCACCGCGCTTGATCGTTTTGGATGACAGCGACAGAACTCTCTATCGGCCGGCCATCGACATACTGGGACGCTGGTCAGTCAGCCGATTTACGGGTTTTCGGGACAAACCGCTGCGTTTGACCGAAACGACGGTATTTACGAGGAATTGACGCTGGTTCGCTCACGCTCGCGCTTCGTCGGTCGCCGGCCAGTCGAACTCGCGCGCGTGCCGGTGGCCGGCATACACGGCGGCGGCGATGGTGCTCGGCGCGAAGCAGTCGCCGATCGACGTGATCGAGACGATCCCTGCGGCACCGATCGCTGCCGGCGATTCATTCAAGGATCGCGCCAATTCATCGTTCGGTAGGCGCGAGGTCACGGTGACGACCGACCTTGCCGGGACGGCTGTTTGCCGTTCCGAATAGGTGCATTCGAGTAAAACGCCGGAGCCGTCGAATTCAACGATATTGCGGCTCACGTATATCTCGATGCCGAGGGCGGATACTCGTCTTTGAATGGCGTGCTGTTCCAGGGTGTTGACGGTCCAAGCCGAAACGCGGTCTGCGGGCGTGACCAGTGCGACGTCGAGGCCACCCTGGCGCAGTTTTTCTGCGAGCACTGCACCCAGGTAATAGTGGTCGTCGTCGAACACGACCACCGGGCCCGCGACGAGCATTCCATCCAGCAAATCATCGGGCGTGAACACGCTGTGTGCTGCGTCGAATCCGCGGATGGGACGGCTGTTGGCCCTGCCGATTCCATCGCGCCGCCAGTGCGCACCGGTGGCGATGATCACGCGGGTGGCGCCAAATTCCAATATCTCGCTGCCGGTGACGCGGCTGCCGCGAAGCATCTCTACGTTTTGCAATTTGTTCAGCTGATTCAACCGGTAGTCTCTGACGCGCGCCCAGGCCGACAATCCCGGAAGGCGCGATTCGCGCGTCACCCGGCCGCCCAGTTCTTCGCTCGCTTCGGCGAGATGCACGGTATATCCGCGCCGGCCCAATAGCCGGGCGCACTCCAGTCCGGACGGGCCCGCGCCGACGATGAGGAATGAATCGCTTCCGGAGCGGGGCGGGATGGCCTCCGGGTGCCAGCCCTTGCGCCATTCCTCGCCCATGGTCGGGTTCTGAGTGCACCGGATTGGCGTCATGGTGTAGTCGCCGGTTACGCAGACATTGCACCCGATGCATTCGCGAATGTCGTCGATATCCCCGCTCTCGATCTTTTTCGGCAAGAAGGGATCCGCGATCGACGGGCGGGCCGCCCCGATCATGTCGAGGACGCCGCGTCGAATCTGCGACACCATGGTGTCGGGCGACGTGAAGCGGCCGACGCCGACCACGGGCTTGGTGGTCACCGCCTTGACGAATCGAACGAAATCCTCCTGATATCCTTCGGGCGCAAATCGCGAGGTCTTGGAATCGTTGGGCCAGTCGCTGACGTTCACGTCCCACAGGTCCGGCAACTCCGCGAGCATCTCGACCACCTCGCGGCCCTCGGACTCGGCGGCAATGCCGTCGGGGCCTCGCAGTTCATCGACGGCGAATCGCAGGGCAACCGCGCAATCGGCGCCGACGGCATCCTTGGCTTCCTCGATCAACTCGCGCAGCAGGCGGGTGCGGTTGGTCAAACTACCGCCGTATTCGTCGGTCCGCCGGTTGTGCCGGCTTTGTAAGAAGTGCATCGCCAAAGAAAGGCCGTGGCCGGCGTACACGTAGATGATGTTGAAGCCCGCACGGCGCGCGCGCAGCGCCGCGTCCCGGTGCCAACGGCGGTAGCTGCGGATGTCCGCCTTGCTCATGCCGCGGGCCTGCGCAGGGGCGTAGCTTGCGGGGTTTGCGATGGGGCTCGGAGCAATGGAGACTTCGCGCGAGTAGAGATTCGACGCGCTCATGCCCGCATGGACCAGTTCGATCGCGGCCAGGGCGCCGTATTTGTGGACGGCATCCGTCATGAGGGCGAGCGCCGGTATATCCCGGTCATCCCACAAGCGGCCTTCGATATACGGGGAGATATCGCTCGACGGATGGATTTCCACTTCTTCCGTGCTCACCACCGCCCAGCCCCCTTCGGCCTTGACGCCGCGCATGGCGGCGTGGGCCCGCGGTCTGGCATAGCCCATCCCGTTGCAATGGGGTACCTGGTAGAACCGGTTCTTGGCAACCACGGGGCCGATCTTGATCGGCTCGAAAAGGATGTCGAATCGGGGGTCTCGGGTCACAGGTTCAATCTCCGGTCGCGTGGTGAATGCAATACAGCAAATCCTGCAAATCAAGCGCCAAGATGCAGGGGACGTAGTAGATGCCGTCGCCAAACCCCGACAGGAATTGCATTTGCTGATCTTACTTGTTGTGATGTGGGGCGGGAACATTTGGAGAAGTGGATTTGGAATCTATACTTGTCCAAGTGAGTGCGCTTCGGTCCAATTCGTAAAGGAAGCGACAGTGGGACTTTTCTGAGTCCTGTCGAAACATGGTTTCCGATTGCCAGTAAAACTCAAAAGAATGAAGATTCTGGTTTGCAGCGCTAACTTTGCCCCCGAGCCCACGGGAATCGGCAAGTACTCGGGGGAAATGGCTGCGTGGCTTGCCGCTCGCGGGCATGAGGTGAGGGCGGTTGCCGCGCCGCCTTATTACCCGCAGTGGCGGCTGGCTCCTGACTATCGATGGCCGCCCTATCGGCACGAGCACTGGAAGGGCGTCGATATCTGGCGCGCGCCTCTGTGGGTTCCTGCCGCGCCGAACGGCGTCACGCGGGTTCTGCACCTTCTGTCGTTTGCCGTTATGTCCTTCCCCGTCTTACTGCGCCAAGTCTTTTGGGGGCCGGATTTGGTGATTGCCATTGCGCCGGCCTTGGTCTGCGCGCCGACAGCGTTGCTGACGGCACGGCTGTGCGGCGCCCATGCCTGGCTGCACATTCAAGATTTCGAGGTCGATGTCGCGTTCCGCATGGGATTGCTGAGGGGCAATCTGCTGCAACGGCTCATCCTGCGCATGGAGCGCTGGTTGCTGCATCGGTTCGACACGGTTTCGTCCATTTCGGGCCGGATGGTCGAGCGGCTGCTTCAGAAGGGTGTATCTCAAGGAGGAATTCGCTACTTCCCCAACTGGGTAGATATGTCGCAATTCAAGCCGGCGTCGAGTTCCGCGGAGTATCGCAGTCGACTTGGGATTGCGCCGGATGCGGTGGTGGTATTGTTTTCGGGAACATTGGGCGGCAAACAGGGACTGATGGCAATACCGGCGGTGGCGAAGCTCCTCGCCGAGCGCAACGACATCGTGTTCGTCATTTGCGGCGATGGCATGATGAAGCCTGCGCTCGAACTTGCGAGCGCGGGGCTGCCGAATGTCCGCTTGATTCCGCTGCAGCCTTTCGAGCACCTGGGCGAATTGCTTTGCATGGCCGATATTCACTTGCTGCCTCAAAGCCTCGGAGCTGCGGATCTGGTTTTGCCGTCCAAATTGTCAGGAATGCTGGCGAGCGGTCGTCCCGTGATTGCAACGTGTCGAACCGGAACCGAGCTCGAGACCGTCGTCTCACAGTGCGGCATCGTCGTTCCGCCCCAGGATAGCGCGGCGCTCGCGCTGGCGGTTACTCGGCTGGCGGACGATGCCGCGACCAGACAGGAGTTTGGGCGCCGCGCCCGCGGCTATGCGGAAGCGAATTTTGAACGGGATGCAGTCCTTGGAAAAATGTTTGGCCCGATAGAAGGGGACGAAGTCAGGCTTCCGGATGACGTGATCGCTTGAGCGCCGCGGCCGACCGCCTCGACGCGAGCGGTCTATTGAGGATTGGAAAAAAACTCTGCGATTCGGCCGCGCACGTCCGTTGCGAGAGCGTCGACATAAGGCTCGCGCATCATGCTTATGTGAGTGCCGATGATGTCGACAACCTCCGACTGAGGGGCAAATTTGCGCCAGATGTATCCGATTTGCGGCAAATACAGAAGCGGCGTTATTTTCGCCTCATAGACCACGACATTCCCGGAGTATTCCTTCGGAACATAGGCAAAAAGAGCGTTGAAAAGGCGATTGATGAACAATCGGTGCGCGGGTTGATAGGGAGTGAGGTCCATGATGCCCGCTATCGAGTACCCGCCGCCCAATCGCTGGCCTCGCCTGAGGCCGATCGCGCTCTTGCCGATGGCATAGGCGTTGTTCGACAAGCTGCGAACCAAAGATCGAAGGGTCCAGTTTCTCATCAGATCTGCGTGAACGAGCCAACCCCGCAAATTGCGGGCCAGATCGAGCCAATAACGGGGAGTCCAGCGGGGTAGGGATACGCCGGTATTTTCGGGCACTCCGTCGATGACGAGCAAAGGTCCGACTTCTCGTCCGCGGGCGCGCAGATTTTTGGCCATCTCGAGCGCGACGATCGCGCCGACACAGTATCCCCCGAGCATGATCGGACCCTCTGGTTGAAACCTGACCACCGCCTCGGCGTAGTAATCGGCGAGAGACTCCACGGAACTCCCGAACTGGTCGTCCAGCATCTGATTTGCCGGCGCTTGGATGCCGTAAAATCGTATGGAGGGTTCCAGACGGCGGGCCAAGGCGAGAAAATCCGTTCCGGCTACTCCCGATGCCGAATGGACGCAATAAAACGCGGGGCCCTGCGTGTCGATGTCCAGCGCGCGGTCATTGATGGGCAAAATCACGCGCTCGGAATGGCGCGAAGCTCTGCCGAATAATGCGGTGGTATTGCGGATGAGGCCTATGCCGGACGACACGCTCATGAAGGGTAAGCGCCGGGAAATGCACTGCGGGCCGGGGCATCGCGCGGTACCGGCTGACGCCCAAAATCGAAGGCGTATAGTCGGCAGAACGCCAATTTTTGCATTGGAGTCTTTACACTAACCATATTCTGTTCAATGCGCGCAACACTTCCATCGCCGTCAATCAAGCAGTCGGTCTACGCTGCGAGCAACGAAGGCGAAACCACCAACGCCGACCGTACCTGCATCGGCTCGATCCCCCGCAGGGCGTAACTTAGCACGATGCGTCACGCCGGGGCAGGTGAACCCTGATACCCCCGTCCCACAATCCCTGCGAGCGTATTTGGATATAAACCTTCCTATTCAGGCCCGGATGAGCGGCCGTTGGACCTAAGGAAGCATGCTTTTTGCCGTGAGACGTAGGCGACCTCCGACGATTGGGCGGGCATTCCGCCTACTTTGGGTGCGCCTCGTGGACGTAGTATCCTTGCTGGATGGCTGTCGAAACAACGATTACGCGGGGAACTGACGCTCCGAATTTCATCCCGAGTCCGATCAAGCCAGGGTGGATCCTGGCCGGTAAACCGGTGGCGCGTGTTGCCCTCTTATCCAGCAGCGCCGACGGGACGGCGAGCACCTACTATTGGGATTGCACGGCCGGCAAGTTCAATTGGTATTACGGCTTCGATGAGACGCTCCACATTCTCGAAGGGTCCGTGATGTTGAAAGCGCCGTCGGGAAGCTCGAGACTCGTGGTCGCCGGCGATACGATTTTCTTCCCGGCGGGAGCACAGGCCGAATGGACGGTCGACAGCTACATTCGAAAGCTCGCGTTTTGCCGGACCCCGCTGCCCGGATTCCTGGTTTCCGCGCGAGACGTCGCACGGAAGGTCAAGCGGCTGATGAATGGCGGCGGAAAACAGCAGGAGTCTTCGGGGCTGTTATAGCGCGAGTGCATTACCGCACGCCTCCGGATCTCGAGGGGGCAGCGGCCGGTAGCCGCTGCCTTCCACTCCTGCTACAGAGAGCAAATGCCGGATTTTGCTGCGCTTCCGCTCCAGTACGTCATATCAGCGACGCCCGACGGAATGCCGCCCGTCGCGTAAATTTGTACCCCGCCCTCGAATGAAAAGACTTCCGCCCCATTGCGCGACAGGGTGAAGAGGGGGATGCCCGGCTGCGTAGGTACCTTGAAAGATACCATCCCTGCAGCAGCGGACTTCGTAAATGTCTTGCCTCCAACGGTAATTTTCAGCTCGCCAGGGGCGGTCAAGAATGCGAGCAATTCGATGTCGTTTTCGGCGGGGTCGCCGACCGCGTGATCCAACTGACTCTGCACGGGCGCCTTGGCCGTACTGGGCTCACGGCGGTAGAAATAATAAAGCACATCATGGGTAATGGCCGGCTGGTGTCCCGTCAAGTACCATGCCGCGTAATAGCCATTGAGGTCGTAGTAGCCCGTACCGATGGTGCGCTTCAACGAGGCGTCGGTATATGGCGCGATTTGACTGCTCTCGGAAAGATCGTTCCAGGTTACCAATTGCACCCAGTCCGCATCGCCTTCGATCGAACTCATCCATCCGCTCCGGAATGATGCGCTGTTTCCAGCTTCCCAAAATTCAAAATTTTTGGGGCGATATTGCTGGCCATCGACCGGCGTCATGAAGATCTTGTTGCTGTCGTGAGCAATTGCAGCGTCATTCGCGAACAAATCTGAAGCGTTGGCGGTCGCTGTCCCCCAATCGGCAAGGCCGTACGAGACGGAGGAGTAAAGGTCGGCATAGAGATTCCAGCCGAGGAATGTAGGTACGAAGGCCACACTGATGCCTTTGGTTTTCAGCCGGCTGAGCACCGACGCCCACCAAGCGGGAGAATTGAGGTTTGCATCGAAAGCCGAAACGACGAGCCGCCCGTCGGCGAGTTTGTACGCCGAGGGACTCTTGGCGACGGACGCTATGATCTCAACCACGGCATCGGCATTGGATCCAAGCGCAGTGAGGTCCGGCATCACGATTATCTTGAAACGGGAGTCGACGGCCGCAGCTGCACTCAACATCGTATGTAATTGGCTGGTGGGAGTGGTCGCCTGGTCGACGGACATCACATTGAAGGTGAAGCCGGTAATGCCTCGGGCAATGGCGGCGCTCACTTCATGCTGCATATTCAACTGCCGCCAATGCGCATCGGCAATTGGGTTTACTCCTAGTGGCCTCTGGCGCAAATAGCCGCCTTCCGGCAGCCATTTATTGGATTCCCCATTCTTGGAGAGATACTGGGTATTGTAATAATCCGCAACGGGCGTCTTGTTGTCGAGCGAGACGGGGAACGGGTAAAAATAGTGCGCAAAGATCTTCTTGGACGAATTGAATACGGCATCGGTCGTCGGCATCGAAACAGGGAGGCAGGCGTCGCCGCCATTGGTAGCCGAGACGAGGCTTGAACTCGTGACCGCCGCGGGCGTCGAGACTTTGGCCGGCGGCGGCGCCGAAACAGCGGGGGCCGGAGACGTCGTCGGAGCCGTCGCCGGGGGTGTCGTCGGAGGTGTCGCAGGGCTTGCAGGCGTTACGGTAGTTGCTGTCGACGTTTGGTTCGAAGTGGTTGTGGTACCGGTGGCAGCAGCGGCGGGCGAAGCGGAATTATTTGAGGAGCTGCTGGAGCCGCAGCCACTGACCGCTAGTGCGCAACATGCGATCTGACCCAGCGCGACTAGCGCCTTAACCTTGAATGCCATAGCCACCCGTTCCTAAATTATTTGTTTAATCCGGAACGTCAGCGGCTCTCAACCTAGACTTAGAGTTCACGCAAATAGCGTTTCGCTATTCTCGGTAACCCCGCTATCTGCCACTGACAGACCGGAAGCTTTGCGCCCCCCTCTTGCGAAGGGTTTGCCCTTGTCGAGAAGCAGTTAAACATGAGTTCGAAAAGTGAGCACACTGTCGTCATCGGAAGACAGAGTTGACAATTGTTGTTGTTTGGCCGCGTCGATCGCGGATTGAATTTCGAGACCGTGAAGTGGCGCAAGGAAAATCACTTGACTCGCAGCCGCAGCCGCGGCTTAAAAGTTGCCGCGGCTTAAAAGTTGCCGCGGACGAAAAGTTGCAGCGGCCGAAATGGCGGACGCGATCATCATGATTACCATGAGCACGAACGCCGCTCGAAATGAGCAATCAGCGGATCAACGCATTCGCGAATTGCCGTGCACGGCTAGCGTATCTTCGCGGCTATTCATCCGTTGCCGTGGATCCGGCTACTTCTTCTACAGCGTACTTCGAGGACTGCGCACGAGAAATTGATGCAGGCGGGGATGTGCCGGACAAGGGCGTTTGCCGACGATGCAAGAATTCCCGGCTCTGGCCTACAAAGTGAAAGAATTACATGCGGCGATACAAAATGGCATGTCGCTGTTTACCGACGCCCAACGTGTGAAAAAGAAAGTTCGTTCGAACCCCAGGCGTTTCAGGATGGTCCTGGTGCGCCAAGCAATGGTGCGAATCACGCAGCCACAAGAATCTAAACAGTGCGCCAAGAAGACCTCTCGGCGAGCCCGTGCTCCTAAGTATTTTGGATTTTATATTTGAACCATTTCTGCTTCCCGACCCCCAAACATTGGAAGCCGGCCCCATCATCACAGGACGGCGGGCGGCCGCAAGTGTTAAATGGACCTATGCGGGGCATATTTCTTGCAACAGGGTATTGGTTGTCGATCACGAAGCTCGCGCGACGGGCCCAAAGGCGAATTGAATGCGGATTTTGATTTACAGCACTAATTTTGCACCGGAGCAGACCGGGATTGGAAAGTACTCGGGCGAAATGGCGGCATGGCTCGCCGACCATGGGCACGACGTGCGAGTGGTCGCAGCGCCGCCTTATTACCCCGAGTGGAGAACGGACCCAAAGTATGTGTGGCCGCCGTTCAGACGCGAGCAATGGCGCGGCGTGGACGTGTGGCGCGCGCCTCTTTGGGTGCCGAAGTCGCCCAGCGGGCTCACTCGGATCGTGCATTTGTTGTCGTTTGCGATCACGTCGTTTCCCGTCATGATGCGGCAAGCATTCTGGCGGCCGGACCTGGTATTCACGGTTGCTCCCGCATTTGTGTGCGCGCCCGCCGCGCTGCTTACGGCGCGCCTGGCCGGCGCAAAGTCATGGCTGCACCTTCAAGATTTTGAGATCGACGTGGCATTCGGCTTGGGATTACTGAAGGGTGAGCTGTTGCAGCGGATCGTGCTGCGCATGGAACGTTGGATTCTGCAGCATTTTGATACGGTCTCCACCATTTCTGGACGCATGATAGAGCGGTTGCTGACGAAAGGCGTGGCGCCGGAGCGCACCCGGTATTTTCCGAATTGGGTGGACGTCTCGCGAATGAGGCATGGCAGGGCCAAAGAGAGCTATCGCGCTGAGCTTGGCATCCCAAACGACGCGGTCGTGGCCCTATTTTCGGGCACCTTGGGGGGCAAGCAGGGTTTGATGGTGATCCCAGCGGCGGCCAGCCTTCTGAGATCTCGTCAAGACACCGTGTTCGTCATCTGCGGCGATGGCCTCATGAAGCCCGAGCTCGAAGCCGCGGTCGCAGGCCTGTCGAACGTCCGACTCTTGCCGCTGCAGCCCGCTGACCGCTTAGCGGAGCTTCTGGAAATGGCGGATATTCACTTACTGCCGCAAAGCCCCGATGCGGCCGACTTGGTCCTCCCGTCAAAGCTGTCCGGGATGCTCGCCAGCGGCCGTCCCGTCATCGCGACCTGCCGTGCGGATACGGAAATCAGCGAGATTGTCTCCCAGTGCGGCCTCGTAGTTGCACCGCAAGATAGCTCGGCACTTGCTCGTGCCATTGGCAGGCTTGCGGACGATAGGCCAATGCGGCTTGAATTGGGCCGGCGTGCCCGGGCGTTCGCGGAATCGAATTTCGAACGCGAGGCGGTGTTGAGCGCCTTGTTTGGCGCGCTCGAGCCGCCGGCGGTCCCAGAGATTGCGAATGACGTAGCCGCCTGAGGGGAGTTGCACCCACAGCGGATTCGCTGGCATAAAATGCTTCGCTGGCATAAAAAGGGGCGGCGTTAGGTGAAATAAGGTCCAACCGCACCCGAAGAATGGGCAACATGAGAAAAACACCCTAACATCGCGTATTTAAGCGGTTTTGTTCACCGTTTTAAAGTAGGCTGTTCGATGAATGGGTATTGTCGAAAATGTGTATCTATCAGAATAGAGAAATATTTACCGTGAGTCACAATCTTCAAAATTCATTCCGCCGAATAGGTCTGCTAGGCGTGCTGACACTCTGTACGGCTTTTTTCGTTCCGCTGTGGGCGACGCCCGCGTTTGCGGAG
>Ga0307470_10000801_pt1 | contig 13527 bp, 8 predicted proteins | sample atmos_gasesAM3C__FD_204565 | JGI IMG/M metagenome (GOLD analysis project Ga0307470, IMG submission 204565) | Hardwood forest soil microbial communities from Morgan-Monroe State Forest, Indiana, United States - atmos_gasesAM3C_05 | ecosystem: Environmental > Terrestrial > Soil > Temperate forest... | reverse complement strand
CGCACCGGGAGAGACTCGACTACTTGATGGGTGTCTTCGGTGAAAACCGCGTGCTGTTCGGCAGCGACTATCCGAACAGCGTGGGAACGGCGAAGATCGAAGAGGTCGTGTCTCTGGTCAAGCAATATTTCGCCTCCAAGCCTCGCCCGATCGCCGAGAAGTACTTCTGGCAGAATTCGTTGCGCTGTTACAAATGGGTGAAGCGCGCTGCGAATCAGCCCAGCATCGCCTAGAATTTTCCACGAACACCGACCGTCACGACGCGTCCGAGCACGTTGCCGGTGTATTGATCGTAGCCGAAGGTGGAATTGTAGAACGCCGGGAGCTTGTCGAAGAGATTGGTCGCATCGACGAATACCTGGCTGCCGCTGAAACGGCCCGCCGTGAAATTGTAAGCCACATGTGCGTCGATCGTCTCGGTGGCAGCCACCCGATCGCCGCCGCCGGAGGGAATGCCGCTCGCACTGACCAGCGGGTCGACCGACGTGCTCGACCAGTTGCGGTAGCCGCCGATCCAGTTCACGAACAGGTCGGATGAAACCGGCCCGAAATCCCAACCGACGTTGCCGCGGCCCTGGTTTTGAACCGAGGGAAAGGTATTGTTGAAACCCGTGGTGTTGAGCACGCTGAATCTCGGGCTGCCGGCGATGCTTTGGTCGAACTTCGTGAAGTAGGTGACCGCGGCGGCGACTCTGAACGTGCCTGCCGCGTCCGTCGGAAACTCATAGCTGGCGTTGGCGTCGATGCCCTGTACCCAGAGATTCAACACGTTCTGCTGGCGCACGGACAAGATGTAGTAGACCTGGGCGGGAATCGCCGAGGTCTGCGGAAAGCCGAAGGTCCCCGCGGCGATCTGCGCCTGCGTGGCGCCGGCGGGAAAGAACTGCAAATTGCCGTTGAGCGCCTTGCTGTTGATGGTATTGGACGCACTGACGCCCGAGATCTGATTGAACAGGTCCGTATTGAAGAAGGTCACGCTCGAATGCAGATGCGGCAGGAACTGCGGCGAGAAGTCCGCACCCAGCGACCAGCTCTTGCCCGTGCCGGGTTCGGGATGCACGGGACCGCCGTTCACGCTGACGCCATTGACGCCTGCGCCGATCGTGCAGGTGGTCGCATTGCAGGTGGCACCCGGAACCTGCGCGGCGAGCGGAAAGCTCGCGATGGGCACGTTCAGGGTGGTGTTCGAGACGAGATAGCTGGAGAAGCTGGTGAGGCCGCCGCGCGCCTGATCGCCGACGCTGGTGAGCTGCGGCGCCACGAACGAAGTCGCGTAGTTGGCGCGAAGCTTCACATCTCGTGTGATCTCATAACCCACTGAGAAGTGCGGATTGAAGGTGGACGCGAGCGCTTTGTAGTCGTCGTACCGTCCCGAGAGGCTCAGGTCGAGCTTGCGGACAAACGGCACGTCCATGTCCTCGCCGACGAGGGGCACCAGCAATTCCGCATACGCGGAATCGACGTTGCGCGTCAGATTGAGCAGGAAGTTCTGCGAGTCCAGGCTCGACGGTCCGGCATTGTTCGGATAGGTCTTGTCGATGTCGAGGCCGTAATGAACGTATTCGACGCCGGCGGCCACTTTGAGCGGCCCCGCCGGGAGCTTGAACAATGAGCCGTCGACGCCGACCCGGCCCTGCGCGATCGAGTAGTACCAGCGCGAGTTGGTGAAGTTGTTGGTGAGCTGTGCGAGAACCGCCGCCGAGGTCCGATTGGTCGCGCCCGGGTTCCACACGTCCAGCGCGTTCGCGGCCGTGAGCGGCAGCTGCGTGGTGATGGTTCCCGTGCCGGGAATGGACGGCAGCGTCAAACTGCCGCCGCCGTTGGTGGTGCCGTTCAGCGCAAGATTGGCGCAGCTGCCGCACAGCAGCCCGGTGTTGCCGACATAGCTCTGCTCGCCGCCCTCGAGGGCGAGGCCGGTGATTCTGAAGTCGCCTCCCAGCTTGTATTCGAAATTACCGGTGACGTAGTAATCGTTGGCGTTGTTGTAGGTTTGCGCACCGCCGGGCCCCAGAAGCTGGTCGGCGTCGAAGCGCACGGTTTGCGATGTCGCGGTGACTCCCGGAGGATTGACGTAGAAGGGATTGGCCTGCGGTCCGTTTTGGTAGACCGTCGTCGTCAGCGTTCCGCGCGATGTCTGCGATGTGTTGGTCACATGCGAATAGACGATGTCCAGCCCGACATCCAGATCGCTGTTGATGTTCTGGCGAATTTTCAACATCGCGTTGTCGCGAATTTCATGCGGCACGATGTCGCCGGTGGAAACATTCTGGCAGGGCGAATTCGCCGCCGTGTTGGCGATGCCCGCCGCCGCCGCCGGCGAGGGATAGATGAGCTTCGTACCGGCCGGCTGTATGGACGCCGGCGAGCAGAAAAAGGTATTGAAATTGGTCCCGCCCTCCCCCGTATGGTCGCGATCCAGGTAATCCCGCGCGGAATACGCCAGCGAGCTGCGGTCGGAATAGTTGAAGGCCAGCATCAAGGAACCCTGATCCCATTTGGTGCCCCACAAGGCGCCGGCGTCGCTGGTCTTGTAGTCCGCGCCCCACCCGGTTTGCGCGGTTGCCAGGAATCCGTCGAAATTCTTGCGCGTGATGAAATTGACGACGCCCGCCACCGCGTCCGATCCATACGTCGAGGATGCACCCTCCGCCAGCACTTCGACGCGCTCCAGCGCGATCGGCGGAATCATGTTGGGGTCGGTCAGCTGCTGCTGCTGACTGCCCGGCGAAATGCGGTGACCATCGACCAGCACCAGGGTCGCATTGCTGGAACTGGAGCCGATGCCGTGAATGGTGGGCGCGTAGAACGAGTTGCCCGCATTGCCGCCTTGCGGGGTCGAGCCGGATCCCGTGATGGAAGGCACGGTGCGCAGAATCTGCTGTACCGTCTGCGAGCTCGTTTGATCGATTTGTTGGCGATCCACGGTCACCAAATTCGAACCCACCGGCGCAACGCCGCGAATGCTGGTCCCGGTCACCACGATGGCATCGAGGTTGTCCGACGCTGCTGCCGAGTCGGTGGGCGGTGCCGCCGGCCCCTGCGCGGCCGCCTGTGCGTGTGCGCGTCCACACGCCAATGCAGCGGCGATGAGGAGCGGCGTGCAAGCGCGCGCCCAACGATCTCTGGACTTCTGTGATTGCATGCAATTTCCCCCGGCCGTGTATTTCGTTGTCGTCGAGGGGCTGCGGCGCCCCGCCTTTCCGGCATATATTGGGATGTTATACCATATAATAAAATGGATTCAACGGAAGGATTTGCCATCCAATAGGGCTTTTCCCGCGTAATTGGCTCATCCGCGCTCGCAATTCAAGGAAACTGGATAGCGCGCCGCAGAGCGATGGCACGACGTTGCAATATATGAAACCGGACGCTATGGTTGCGTGCGCGAGCGGCATCGCACCATCAGCAGACACCGGAACGACGTGACGCAACAACTATTCGAAGCATCGGGCGAGGGGCGCGGCATGCCCCACTATTTGTTTGACGTGCTTATCTATTTCTTTCTTGCGGCCGCGCTGCTGCGGGCCGAACCGGGAGCCGCCGAGGAAACTGCGATAGGCAAGGCGCCCGCAGCCTTCGGGCGCACGTGCTCGGTGTGTCATGGCGGCGATGCGGAGGGCACCGACCGAGCGCCCGCACTGCTCCGGAGCCGGCAGCTTCGCGGCAAGAGCGATGCCGACATTGCCGCCATCATCCAGAGCGGCCGCGGCAACATGCCGTCGTTCTCCTTCTTGCCGGCCGATCAAATCCAGGCACTGGCCCATTTCGTGCGTTCGTTGAACGCCGACGCGTACGACATGAAGCCCGACGGCGATACGGCGGCGGGTTCTCATGTCTTTTTCGGCAGCGGCCGATGTGCGGAGTGTCACACCGCCCAAGGCCGCGGCGGCGCCAACGGGCCCGATCTCTCCAGCATCGGACGTGCTCTGACGCTGTCGGAACTCGATCAATCCCTTGATCACCCCGATACGCGGATCGCGGCTGGATATGAAACGGTGGAAGTCACGCTGCGCGATGGTTCGACATTGCGCGGCTTCGCGCGCAGCCGGACAACCCACAGTCTGGCGCTGCAAACGAGCGACGGGAAGCTGCACCCGCTGCTCGACGGGGAGTACGGCAATGTCGCCAGGGTCAAGTCGTCCGCCGCTCCGCCGTTCAACGGCACCGCCGAGCAGCATCGCGATTTGCTTGCCTTCCTGAGCGGCCTCGGTGGAGTTGCCGCAGGTCCAGGGCCGGCAGCGCCGACGATCGCGACCCCGGCCGCCCTGGCCGAAGTGAATCGCCCCAAATCCGGCGACTGGCCGACCTACGCCGGCAACGTCGACGGCAATCGCCACAGCCTGCTGGGCGCCATCAATGTCCAGAACGTATCAAGGCTGCGTCCCGAATGGATTCACGCGTTGCCCTACGAGGGGCTCGAGACGACGCCGCTCGTGATCGACGGCATCATGTACGTTACTGCACCCAATCAGGTGTATGCACTCGACGGACGCACCGGCAGCGAGATTTGGAGCTATTCTCGGCCGCGCTCGACCGCTGCGGGGATTTCAGGCGATGCCGCGAAGGGCGCCAACCGTGGTGTGGCCGTCCTGGGGGACCGGGTTTTCTTCATCACCGATGACGCCCATCTGTTGTGCCTGCACCGGTTGACCGGGGCTTTGTTGTGGGATGTCTTCATGCCGGAACAGCCCGGGCGGTACGGCGGTACGTCGGCGCCGCTGATCGCCGGGGGCCTGGTCATCGGCGGCGTCTCCGGCGGCGATGAGGATATTCGCGGCTTCGTCGCCGCCTACGACGCCACGACGGGCGAGCGAGCGTGGCGATTCTGGACGGTGCCTCGAGCCGGCGAACCGACGTCCGAGACGTGGAAAGGCGATGCGGATCCGCGCGGCGGGGCGAGTTGGTCGACGGGCAGCTACGATGCGGAGTCCGGCACTCTCTTCGTCGGCATCGGCAACCCCTATCCGGATACCGACGGCGATGGCCGCGGCGGCGACAATCTCTACTCGGACAGCGATCTGGCGCTCGACGCAAAGACGGGCAGGCTGCTGTGGCACTTTCAATTCACCCCGCACGATTTGCATGACTGGGACTCGAACCAGCCCCTGGTGCTCATCGATTCGCGGTTCCACGGCAAGCAGCGCAAGCTGCTGTTGCACGCCAACCGCAATGGATTTTTCTACGTGCTCGATCGCACCAATGGCCGGATGCTGCAGGCCAGCGCCTTGGTCAAGAAGCTGACATGGGCGAGCGGCATCGGCGCGGATGGGCGCCCCATCCTGCTGCCCAACAATGCAACGACGTCCGCCGGCGTCGAAACCTGTCCGGCCGTGCGCGGCGCCACCAATTGGTATTCCACCGCCTACAACCCGACGACCCGCCTGTACTACGTCATGACGGTGGAGGATTGCTCGATGTACCGCAAGGCCCATGACGGCGGCTACGGACGAGTGAATCATCCCGACGATCCGCCGATGAAGGTGCTGCGCGCGATCGAGGTCGACGGCGGCAAGCTGGCGTGGGAACTGCCCATGCTGGGAAATCCCGAAAAAAATTATTCCGGCGTATTGAGCACCGCCGGCGGCTTGGTATTCTTCGGCGAAACGAGCGGCGGATTTGCCGCGGCTGACGCGTCGAGCGGCAAGTATTTGTGGCACTTCGACACCAATCAACCGTGGAAGGCGTCGCCGATGACCTACATGGTCCAAGGCCGCCAGTACGTCGCCATCGCCTCAGCCACCGCCATTCTATCGTTCGCGCTGCCGCTCTAGTCCGAGGCCGCCGAGTAGGCGACCACCGTTTGCCGCTGCGTACCCAACTTGGAGATGCCGAGTTCGACGACGTCGCCGGCCTTGAGGTATACCGGCGCCGGCTTTCGTCCCATGCCCACTCCCGGCGGCGTGCCGGTCGTGATGAGATCACCGGGATCGAGGGTCATGAACTGACTGATGTAGCTCACCAGCGTGCGCACTGAAAAAATCATCGTGCGGGTATTGCCGGTTTGCATTCGCGAGCCGTTGACGTCGAGCCACATGTCCAGGCTCTGCGGATCGCCCACTTCATCCGCGGTCACGAGATAGGGTCCGAAAGGCCCGAAAGTGTCGCAGCCCTTGCCCTTGTCCCAGGTGCCGCTGCGCTCGAGCTGATAGGCGCGCTCGGACACGTCGTTCACCAGACAGTAGCCGGCCACATGATCGAGAGCGTTCGCCTCCGGCACATAGCGGGCGGTGCGGCCGATGACGACGCCGAGTTCTACCTCCCAATCGGTCTTCAGCGAACCCTTGGGCAGCATGATGTCGTCGTTCGGACCCATGATACAGCTGGTGGCCTTCATGAAAATGACCGGCTCGGCCGGCACCGCCAGTCCCGATTCGGCGGCGTGGTCGCTGAAATTGAGTCCGACCGCGATGAACTTGCCCACACCGCGATACGGTGTTCCCAACCGCGAACCGGCCGGCACGACGGGCAGGCGGTCGATGGAGATCTTCCTGATTTCATCCAGGTCCGACGGCGTCAGAGAGTAGGCGCTGAGATCGGGAACGATGGGCGACAGCGCGCGAATCCGGCCTTGATCGTCGAGTACGCCGGGCTTTTCTCTGCCGACGGGGCCGTAGCGAAGCAGTTTCATGTGGGTGCACTCCTCAATAAGTAGAACGGCCGCCGGAGATGTCGAAGACGGCTCCCGTCGAGAAGGAACATTCGCGGCTGGCGAGCCAGGCAATCAGCGAGGCGTTCTCTTCGACGGTGCCGAAGCGCCCCGCTGGAATCTTCGACAGCATGTAATCGATGTGCGACTGAGTCATTTGATCGAAAATGGGGGTACGGACCGCCGCAGGCGTGACCACGTTGACCGCGATGCCGGTGCGCGCCAATTCCTTCCCCAACGATTTGGTCATCCCGATCACGCCCGCCTTGGACGATGAGTACGCGGATGCATTGGGATTGCCTTCCTTGCCGGCCACCGAGGCGATGTTGACGATACGGCCATAATTTTTCACCATCATATGCGGAACGATGGCGCGGCTCAGATAAAAAGGACCGTTGAGGTTCACCTCCATCACCTGGCGCCACGCGTCGGTCGGATACTCCGCCAAGGGTACATTGGGGCCGGTGATGCCGGCGCTCACGATGAGAATATCGATACCGCCGAACTCGAGCATGGTTGATTGGGTGGCTCGATCGACCGCTTTCTCATCGGACTGATCGACCACGACGCTGTGCGCAAGCACGGCTCCCGCGGCCTCGAGCGAGGCGCTCGATATGTCCCATCCGCTGACTTTCGCTCCATCGGCGGCAAGGCGCTGCGCGACGGCGAGGCCGATGCCTGAACCCGCGCCTGTGACCACCGCCGTCTGTCCCGCAAAACGTCCGACGAACTGCGTCATTTCCGGACAGCTCCGCCGCGATTTCGGACGTTGACTGCCGCCGCCGCCCGGGTTTTTATGCTTTCCAATTCAAATCCCCCATATTTGCAACACCATCTCACTATTTGATACTACGGGACGACCCCCGCAGCGTCAATCGCAGGTCGCCGCCGCTCGGGAAGTTGACAGCCGCCGACTTTTGCGGATAATAGCTGCCTAAGCAGTAAGTGCCGAGGCATTAAATGTCCAAGCAGCATTATCAAGTATCGACCTACAAGTCGCAGGACAGCGTCGGCTACCTTCTCAAGCGCGCCCATTCCTTGATGTTGGCGGTGCTCGAACCGATGCTCGAGGAGCGCGGCTTCAGCTTCATCCAGTACGTCATTTTGGCGTGGCTGCGCGATGGGATCGCGGTGAACCCCAAGGACATCTGTGTCCAGTTTCGCCACGACAGCGGTGCGCTCACGCGTGTCATCGACCAGTTGGCGGAGCGCGGCCTGTTGGAGCGCGTCCGCCGCGATCGCGACCGGCGCAAGGTGGAATTGCAGCTCACCCCCGCCGGCCTCGCAGCGATCGAAGGCGTCATCCCGCATGTCGTGGAGAAGCTCAATCTGGCGCTGGCCGATTTCAGCGGCGCCGAGTTCGCCGAATTCTTCCGCCTGCTCACCAAGCTCAATGCCACGCTGCAATCGGCCGTCGAACCCGCTGCGGCGCCGGCCGGCGCGGACGCGTAAGCACATGCACCCCAAGACTCTATTGCTGTTGAGCGCCGTGTTGAGCGCCGCCCTCGTCGCGAGCTGCGCCCTGCCGCCGCCCAAGGAAGCTCCGCATCCGCGCCAGCTGGCGAATGACAATGTCGGTCTCACCGGCGTAGCGGTCGAGCCCGTTGCGGACAGCTGGTGGGATTCCTTTCAAGACCCGCAGCTCGATCGGCTGATTCGCCAGGGGCTCAAAGACAGCCCGACGCTGACCCAGGCCCAAGCCCGCGTCGGCGCAGCGCTCGCGCAGGCCCAATCCGCGCAGGCCGGGTTGCAGCCGAGCGTCAACCTCGATGCCAGTGCCTTCTACCAGCACGCCCCCAATAACTACGTCATCCCCCCGCCCCTCGCCGGGCACAGTTTCTGGGAGGGCCAAGCCGGCGCCAGTCTCGGCTGGGATCTCGATTTCTGGGGACGCCAGGCCGATGCCGTGCACCGCGCACAGGACCTGACCCAGTCCGCCCGCTTCGACGTCGACAATGCGCGGCTCATGCTCGCCGGCGCCATCACCCAAGCCTACGTCGACCTGTACCGCGAATACGCGCTCGCCGACATTGCCGCGCGCTCCGAGGCCCAGCGCCAGAACATCGTCGACATCACGCGCCGCCGCGTCGCCGCCGGGCTCGACACCCAGCTCGAGTTGCGCGAAGCCGAAGGCCAATTGCCGCAGGCCCGGGTGGCGCGCGCCCAAGCCCAGGCAGCCGCCGATCTCGCCGTCCATGAACTCGCCGCGCTCACCGCACAGGGCGCCGACGCCTACGCGTCGATTCAGCGCCCGCTGCTCCAGGTCGAAGCCGCCCTGCCCGTGCCGACCGCACTGCCCATCAACCTGCTCGCGCGCCGGCCCGATGTGCTGTCGGCACGCCTCACCGTGGCCGCCGCCGATGCACAGCGCCTGGCCGCCAAAGCGGCGTTCTATCCGCAGGTGAATTTGCGCGCGCTCGCCGGCGTCGGCGCCTTCGGCATGAGTAATCTGGTGCAGTCGTCGGCCCGCGGCTACGGCATCGGCCCGCTGATCTCGCTGCCCCTCTTCGATGGCGGCAGACTGCGCGCGGAATACCGCGGCAGCGAAGCCGATCTCGATGCCGCGATCGCCGGCTACAACGACACTGTGCTGCGCGCCGTGCAGCAGACGGCCGATCAAATCACCCGCATCGACGCGCTGGCGCGCGAGCGCGTGGATCAGCAGCAAACGCTCGACTCCACCGAAGCCGCCTACAAATTGGCCGAGGAACGCTACCGCGCGGGACTTGCAAGCTACCTGTCCGTGCTCAACGCCGAAACCCAGGTGCTCGCCGCGCGCCAGTCCATGGTGGACATCCTCACCAGCCAGGCCGTGGCGCGCGTGACCCTGCTGCTCGCCGTCGGCGGCAGCTTCGATCCGCGCGCCTCCGGCGCGCCTGCATCCGGCGCGCTCGCCCAGGCACGCGCCCCGGCCTTTTCTTCGCAGTCTTCTTCAGAGCCCTCTTCTTCGACCATCGTTAAGCGGATAAACCCATGAGTACGCCAGCACCCTCAACAACAATCAAGTCAGCGACCCCTGAGGCAGCGACCCCCGAGTCAGTGACCCCGGAATCTCCCGCCGCCACATCCCCCGGCCGCGCGCGCCGCTTAGGATTGATCGGTTTGGGCGCCGTCGTCGCGCTCTCCGGCTTAGGGTATCTGGGGTACTGGTTCTTCGACGGCCGCTTTTACCAGTCCACCGACGATGCCTACGTCAACGGCGACGTGGTACAGGTGACCAGCGAAATTCCCGGCACCGTGGTCTCCTTGGATGTCGACGACACGCAGCCCGTGCGCGCCGGACAGCGCCTGCTGGAGCTCGACCCGGCGGACGCGAAAATCGCCGAGGCCAACGCGGAAGCGGATCTGGCCCGCGCGGTGCGCCAGGTGCGCGGCCTGTTCGCGCAAGGCAAGGAGTTGCACGCGCAGATCGAGCAGCGGGAGCAGGCCGAGCGCACCGCGGACGATGACTTGAGGCGGCGCGGTGGTCTCATCGCCGACGGTGCCATTTCCGCCGAAGAACTTTCGCACGCGCGCGACGCCGTCACCACCACGCGTGCGAACGTCGCCGCCGCCCGCCAGCAGTTGAGTCAGACCATTGCGCAGATCGACGGCACCACCATCGCGGACCATCCGCAGGTGCTGGCCGCGGCGGCCGCCGTCCGCAACGCGGCCCTGGCCCTGCATCGTGCCGAACTGACCTCGCCGGTCAGCGGCATGATCGCCAAGCGTTCGGTGCAGGTGGGCCAGCGGGTGGCGGCGGGGACGCCGCTCCTCGCCGTGGTGCCGCTCGACGATGTGTGGATCGACGCCAACTTCAAGGAGGGCCAGCTCGAGCGCATGCGCACCGGCCAGCCGGTGATCGTGCACACCGACTTGTACGGCGGCGATGTGACCTACCACGGGCACGTGGTCGGCATCGCCGCGGGCAGCGGCAACGCCTTTGCGCTCCTGCCCTCGCAGAACGCCTCGGGCAACTGGATCAAGATCGTGCAGCGCCTGCCGGTGCGCATTCTGTTGGATCCCGATGAACTCAAAATGCATCCGCTGCGCGTCGGATTGTCGACGACCGTCCGGGTGGATTTGCACGATACGTCGGGTCCGCTCATGACCACGGCGGTGCGCAGCGTGCCGCAGCCGATCCAACTGAGCGCGGGCGACGATCCGGCCGTGGACGCGCGCATCGCCGAAATCATCGCGGACAATGCCGGCCCCAAGGCGCACGAGCCGGCACGGCTCAGCCGCAAGGGAAAGACGGGAGCCGACAGCGACGACGCCCGGGTGGCCGCCGGCTCGTGAGCGCCAATTCCGCCATCGCCGCGCCGCCCCTGCTCGGCAGCCGCAAGGCCATCACCGCCCTGGCTCTGGCCTTGGGCACCTTCATGCAGGTGCTCGACACCTCCATCGCGAACGTCTCCATTCCGACCATCGCCGGCAATCTCGGGGTGAGCTCGGATCAGGGCACGTGGGTGATCACCTCGTTTGCGGTGGCCAACGGCGTGTCGGTGCCGCTCACCGGATGGCTCATGCAGCGCTTCGGCGTGGTGCGGACCTTCGTCATCTCGGTCGCGCTGTTCACCATCGCCTCCCTGCTCTGCGGCCTGGCCTGGAGCCTGCCGTCCTTGATCGCGTTCCGCGTGCTGCAGGGCGGCGTGTCGGGCCCCATGATTCCGGGCAGTCAGGCGCTGTTGATCGAGGTATTCGGCCCCGCCAAGCGCCATACCGCGCTCGCCATCTGGTCGATAACCACGTTGGTGGCCCCCATTGCGGGACCCCTGCTCGGCGGCTACATCTCGGACAACTATGTGTGGCCGTGGATCTTTCTCATCAACGTACCGGTCGGTGTGTTCTGCGCGTTTCTGTGCTGGAACAATCTCAAATCTCGTGAAACGCCGACCCGGAAGCTGCCCATCGACCGGGTCGGCTTGGTGCTCTTGTTCCTGTGGGTGGGCGCACTGCAGATCATGCTCGACAAGGGCAAGGATCTGGACTGGTTCCACTCCCCGGTCATCGTGATCTTGTTGGCCGTCACCGCCATTGCCTTCGCCGCGTGGCTGATCTGGGAACTCACCGACAAGCATCCCGTGGTGGACTTGAGCCTGTTCAAGTTGCGCAGCTTCACGCTCGGTGCCGTGGCGCTGTGCCTGGTGTACGGCGTCTTCTTCGGCAATATCGTGCTGATGCCGCTGTGGCTGCAAAGCTACGAGGGCTACACGGCCACCTGGGCCGGCCTGGTCTCCGCGCCGAGCGGCGTGACCGCCATTCTGACCTCGCTCATGATCGGACGCCTGATGCGCCGCTTCGATCCGCGCCTGCTGGCCGCCACTTCCTTCGGCCTCTACGCGATTTCCTATTTCATGCGCGCCGGGCTCACCTCCGATGCCAGCTTCTTCGCCTTCATGGCGCCGCAGCTGGTGCAGGGGTTCGCCATGGGATTGTTCTTCGTCAGCATGCTCGCGATCGTCTTCGATGGCCTCCCGCCGCACAGGATACCCGCGGCCTCCGGCCTGTCGAATTTCTTGCGCATCACCGCCGGCAGCTTCGCGACCTCGCTGACCACCACCTTTTGGGATCGGCGCGAAGCGCTGCATCAGACGCGGCTCGCCGACACCATCAGCGTGTACGCCCCCGCCTATCAGCACTCGCTGGCGCAATTGCACCAGCTCGGCCTCACCGATCAGAGGGCCGCGGGCGCGATGACCCAAAGCCTCGTGGGGCAGAGTTATCTCTTGTCGTCGCTCGATCTCTTCTATTTATCCGGGTGGCTGTGCGTGGTGCTGATCCCGCTGTGCTTCCTGGTGCGCCGTCCCGCGGCGGGCGGACCGACACCGGTGGCGGCGGACTAGCTCCTCCGCGGCAAGACTCTGCGCTAGGTTCCGGGCAAGGCGCTCCGCAACAAGGCGCCCCGCGGCGCGATCCTCGCTCGACTCGCCGGGTCGCGGCACCCACCTGGTCAACCGGGAGTAAAATAGCCCGTTATGGTCATTGACCGCCCCAATCGAACGGGCCGCGACAATGAACTGCCGGGAGAAACGTATGTTGCAGTCAAAACCCGCCGGAAAGCCGCTTCGGTCTCACTCGACAGCACGATTTTGGCCGCCCGCACTGCACAATCCACGACTCATTTTTGGAATTGCATTATCCGCGCTGCTGGCGGGCTGCTGGGACGACGGCAACGATCTTTGCTGCGTCCGCATCACGCCCACGGAGATTTCCAAGGGCGTCGTCAGCGCCGATTTCAACGGCGACGGCTTCGCCGACGTGATCGCGCTCAGCTCCGTTCATCCCGCCGCGGCGCCGGGCTCATCGAATCTCAAGGTGTTCCTGTCGACGGCTGCCGGCGCGTTCGCGGCACCCACCCTGACGGCGGACGGGACCGACCCCTTGTATCTGGCGAGCGCGGATCTGAATGGCGACGGGTTCATGGATTTGGTCTCCGCCAGCTACGATGACGGTGCGCTCGCAGTATTCTTCAATGACAAGGCGAGCCCCGGCACCTTCAACACGCCGCTGGTCTTGAACAGCCCCGGCGCTTCACAAGTCGTCATCGCCGACGTGAATGGCGATGGACTGCCGGACCTGATCTCCGCGGACTTCAGCGTCTCGTTGTTCGTACAGACTTCCGCCGGGACCTTTGCCGCGCCGATCGCCCTGTATTCCGGCGGTGCCAACTGGGTTGCGGCCGGGGATCTCAACGGCGACGGCGCCGCCGATGTGGCGCTCACGGACGCGGCCGGCGTCAAAGTCCTGATGCACACGGGCGCCGCCACGACGACGACATTCGCGGCTCCGGTGACGGTATTCACGCAAACCTCCAACTTGGATGTCGCGGGAGCGAACCTCATCGCCATCGCCGACGTGAACGGCGACGGACTCAACGACCTCGTCATCACCGATCCAGG